>Ga0207110_10034_pt1 | contig 21707 bp, 24 predicted proteins | sample Alteio_BWMinHeat_74_FD_153582 | JGI IMG/M metagenome (GOLD analysis project Ga0207110, IMG submission 153582) | Enriched cells from forest soil in Barre Woods Harvard Forest LTER site, Petersham, Massachusetts, United States -... | ecosystem: Environmental > Terrestrial > Soil > Temperate forest >...
TCGAGCGGCGATCGCGACGAAATAAGTTTACGCATAGCAACTTTGGCCTCCTTAGCTTGCACTATTCAGTCGCGGCGAGCGACATTGGAGCGTGCGCCGAGCGAGCGGGTGCGCGTCCCGGTCGCAGCAGCAGCCAGAAGGCAAGGATATGCGTCCAGAAGAGCGCCGGAACATAAAGCATGGGGATCGCATAAGCGGCGCCGAGCTGTCCGGCAACCGAGGGCACGTTCGCGCTGACCGCTCGCGACGTGGCGATGACCAGGTCGGCGAGACCGACCAGATTGAAAGCCCAGATCAGCGGCCAGAAGAGGAAGCGCACGCGCACCGTCAGCAGCACGAGGATTGCGAGCAGTGCGGTGGCCAGGTCGCCGTAAGCCACCGGCGTGGCGAAGCTCTGCGGCAGATTCGACCCAACAAATCCGGGGAGCAGAAAGGCCAACCCGAAGAAGCGGAAACTGTTGAACGTGGCGATGGCGCGGTGCGCCTCGACCTGATCCATCGCTCTCAGTCGCGGCCACACGTAAGTCGCGATGCAGAGCGCCCAGGCGAGATAGCCCAGCGCCATGTCGATGTTAAAGATGTCCTGTGGATGCATGTCCGATCTCCTTGCCATCGGCGAGCACCGATGGCCTGGTCAAGATGATTTCCGTTTAACGCTGTTCCAGAACTCCGATGAGGCACCACCCGCTACCGCAGGTGGTTCAGCTCTATTTGTTCTGCGCTCCCGGACCTATCAATGCCCGCAGCGGCATCAAGGGTCCGACGGGAGTGTATTGGTGATCCATTAACTGTTCCTTCGCGAGCGGGAGCGCTTCCATAATGGCTCGTGCCTCGTCCTCTGTCTTCGCATCGACCAGGAAGATGACGCCTTTGCCATCGCCGCGCGAATACCACTCGCGGATTTTCCCGTCCAGGTAGAGCTGCACAGTTGCCCGAATCTCTTCCGGTATGACGGCCATGATTTGTTGAGGGGTTACGCCCGGCTTGGGAGTCTCAATGACCAGCACGGCGGTAGTTTTGGGTATAGCTATGCTGGGCACGCCTGAACCGCCGCCGGACTGTGATTGCGCTACCGACGCCGCGGGAAGCACTGCCATAAGCAAAGGGATCATAAATTTCATTCGTTCTCCTCTCGATTCAGTTTGGTATCGTTCCATTTCTAATAGAGTACGAGCGTACTCTTTTGGTTCAAAAAAATTTACTCTTCAGCGAAGCTCTTTATGAAGAAGTTCCTCGCCTGCAGCAATCTCTGCTCGCGCATTTTAGGGTCCGGAGTAACGCGGACCATCATCAACACCCCTGCCATACTGGGGAACAGCAACCTGCACTTCGCCAGTCTTTCTTCTCGCGTCCGACCAGGAACAAATGGCGATAGCCGCTCACGATACGCTTCCAGCAACGCCTCAATCCGTTTGCGCACGGACAACGGCTTTCGTGCGAGCTCCGGCCCGAGGGCGGCGCGCACGCAACCGGATCCCGGCGAATTCGCGTGGCCTACGCTTAGATAGCGTTCGATGATGGCCCGCAGAGCCTGACCTTCGGGCGCGGACTTTGCAACCTCCTCCATACCTCTTCCCGTCTCGTCGAGTGCCCGTGCCACCGCTTCGACGAACAGGTCGTCCTTGCTCTTAAAATGCCGGTAGAAGCCGCCCTTTTTCAGGCCTACCTTCTTCATTACCGTCCCGATGCCGCTGCTGTCCCCGCCGCGCTCGCGAAAAGAGCGAGCGGCCACGGAAAGAATCTTCTCGTGGTTTTGCGCTTTGTGTTCTGCCGAGTACCGCATACCTAAGAGTACGACCGTACTCTACTAACTGTCAACGACAAAATAGATATTCCTAGGGCGCAAAGGTCAAGTCCTATGAAGAAAGGCTTAATGCGGAAGACCAGCAGCGCTGCGGGGCGTGGACTTGTTCCTAAGTCAGTCCACACGGGCGCGCTGTCCATATCGTGTCCGAATCGAGAGTTCTTTTTTCCGAATTGAGGCGTTAGGTTTCATGCGGTTTCGCCAGATCGGCGGGCCCGCAATCAGTTCACGCTCTTACGCGACTTTCAGGACCGTCTTGCCTCGCGCGTGTCCCGTTTCGCTGAGTTCGTGGGCGCGGCGGACGTCGGAGAGCGGCAGCACGGTCCCGACTATTGGTTTGAGTTTCCCTGCATCGACGAGTTTTGCGATTTCATACAACTGTGCAGAACTGGGGTGCCCAGCCATGAAAGTCGAGTGCACACTATGTTTGGCAGCTTCCTCTGCCGACGGTGGAGCAACGATCGACACCAGAAATCCGCCCTTCTTCAACACTTTCCACGAGCGGTTCTGGGTATCACCGCCCAGCGTGTCGAGCACCATGTCCACATCGTGCACAACGTTTTCGAAACGAGTCTTTTCGTAGTCGATCGGCTCGTCAACTCCCAATTCCCGTAGAAGACCTTGATTCCTCCCCGACGCAGTACCGATCACATGGGCTCCCTTCCATTTTGCGAGTTGCACCGCGACGCTGCCCACGCCTCCGGCTGCGCCGTGAATCAGAACCTTCTGACCTTTGCTTAATCCAGCCTGGTCGAACAGCGCCTGCCACGCCGTCAGCGCCACGACAGGAATGGCAGCGGCATGGATGTGGTCAATCGACTTTGGCTTCAGCGCGGCCTCCGTTTCCTTGATCACGACATATTCCGCATAAGTGCCTTTGCCATTGCGGCCGCCATCCGTTACAGCATAGACCTCATCGCCTTTCCTGAATTGGGTCACCCCAGGACCTGTTGCTTCGACGATACCGGAAACATCCCAGCCCGGAATGTAAGGCAGGGGAAGCGGAAAGACATCTTTCATGTCGCCTGCGCGCAGTTTCCGGTCGATCGCATTTACCGAGGCAGCATGGACCTTTATCAGCAATTCGCCGGATTCCGAGGTTGGGCGCGGTGCATCTTCGAAGCGAAGCACTTCTGGCCCTCCGAAGTTGTGGACTTGTACTGCTTTCATATTTTCCATTTCGCAATCTCCCAGGCGAGACATGATGAAATGTCTCGAAAGTAAAGGTTGGAGTGACCCCTTCTCTTGGCGCGTGTCTTGGCGCGCGCAGAGCAAGGGCGTTATGATTCGACAATCGCGATGTCGCTGGCGTGTTGCGGAAAACAGCGCTCTGCCCAATCCACCGTGAGCTTCTGCCACTCAGCGCCGCTATTCGCTGACCGATAAAGCTCGTCTTCCGAAGCCAGGTAAAACACACCCGGCTCGATATCAGTTCGTGCGAGGACGGGCACCCTGCGACCCTCCCGATCCGGAAGACCGTCCAGAGCCTTGCGCCATGGCTCATGAGCGCTGCGTCTATAGACGCCGGAATTCGCAAATTCCTTCGAGTGCGCTGCGCGCGGGCTTTTTGCAGCGCTCAAAATCACCGTGTCCGGGTCGCTATGACTTACCGCAACGCTCCAGCAATAACCGTGCTCCAGGCCTTCCATTACGCGGCGCCAAGTTTCGCCATCATCGAGGCTCTCAAAATAGCCGTCGCCTGCCGCCGAGTAGAGGCGGCCCGGCGCGCTCCGGTGTGCCGCAAGCGTATGCGTATCCCTGGGCCCTCCTGGGACGCGGTCACGCCAGGTCTCTCCGCCGTCTTCGCTGCGAAGCAAGGCTCCGGCTTCGATGGCCACGTGCAGTCGCCGGGGAGCGGAAGGATCCGAGAGTATCTGTCGCACGTGATGGGTTTCCGGACGAGGCGGGAAACTCCATTCCCCGGCCGAAGCCAAGCTCAGCAAGCCTGGCAAAGCGTGCCAGGTGTCCCCGCCATCGCTTGACTGATAGATGGCGCTCGGTTCGGTTCCCGCATACAGCAGCGCCGTGCGGCCTGCATCCCCGCTGCCGGCTGTTGCGAGCGCCATGACGTTCCGATTCGGGAGGCCCTTACACGGACGCCAGTTAGCACCGGCATTATCGCTCCGATATACGCCATTCCCGAAAGTCCCGCAGTACACGCGCTCTCTTAAGCTTGAATCCACGACAACGCATTGCACCCGCTGGTCTTGTAGCTGAACTTCACCCCGCCATGTCCCATTCGAGCCCTCGATTACACTCAAACCGTGCGCGGTCGCGAGATATATTTTCGTCTTCATTATTCCTTCACGTCTGCTCGATAGCATAGCCTTCGAATTTTCGAGATCCGTGACAACCTCTTGATTGTTTGTGCCGGCTGGCCGCCCGAACTGTAGCTCGCTTGCCGCCGGCCTGCTCCAAAGCTCCTGCGTGGAGCGTACCGCTTCAGAATTGAGCTAGCCATCCCCAGGCTCGGCCTCTATGCGTTCTGCAGAAGCGCATTCCAATCCTGCGTCTTCGCCCAAGACTCGAAGTCGTGGAAGGCGACGTCGGGGAACTCACGGCGGAGCGCGGCGCGATCCACCGCAAAACCGACGCGATCGAACCATTCGTACATCGTGACTGCATCCTGGCCCATGCGCTCGCGGACGACATCGAGCGGGACCTGGTAATACCTAAAAGGGCGCCCGGTGACGCGCGAGAGAATGGCCATGGCGTCATTTCCCGTGAGGTCGTCGCCCGCGAGGTCGAAGCGCTTGCCGGTGAAGCGGCCCGCGTCCTCAAGGACGCGAACCGCGACCGCTCCGATGTCCGCGACGGCAACTTGCGCGAGCGCCCTTGTCGGCGGGAGCGCCGACGCGTAGGTCCCTTTAGCCAGTTGCTCTTTCGCGAAATAGAGGTTCTCCATGAAGGCAACGGGCGCAAGAATCGTTGCGCGGACGCCGATCTTGGCGATGTGCTTTTCGACTTGGTACTTGCTGTCGAAGTGCGGAACGCCCGTTTGTCGGTTGGCGGAGCCGACGGAAGTGAAGACGAGATGCACGCCTGCTGCCTTGGCCGCGTCGGCGGCGGCAATACCTTGTTGTGTCTCGGTGTCCGTGCCTCCGGACGGCACCGTCACCGCGAAGAGAGAGGTCGCTCCTTCGAGCGCCTTCGTGATCGCCGCAGTATCTTCGAGCGACGCCGCAACGAGCGTCGCACCGGTCTTCGCGAGCAACTTGGCCTGGCTTGAGTTTGGGTCGCGCGTAACGGCGCGGACCTTGTGGCCTCGCTCAAGGAGGACCCGCGCCACGGCGCCGCCTTGTTTACCCGTGGATCCCGTGACGACGACGGTGAGTTCTTTTGCCATGTTTTGGTTCCTTTCTCCTGCGGTCATGACCTATCAGGTGTCTCGTCGGCTGCGAATGTCGGAGTCAGATGGACTGCAATTCCGACCGTGAAGTCCCCTTGCTCAACCAGACGATCAAGCTCGCAAGAAGAAGCAGAACAATAGGTGGGCCGGGGTTTCCACCCAGTATTGTGAGGTGGAATCCAATAGCGCCCACCATCACAACAGCCAACAGCGACGCCGCATAGACGGCGAAGCGAGGCACAAATAGGCCAATCGCCCCTGCCACCTCCAGCGAGCCGGTTAGGATACGGAACCATTGCCCGAACCCTATCTTTGCGAACATCGCCACCATTGCAGGAGCTCCAGCCAGCTTCGAGCCGCCGGCAGCAAGAAAAGCTAGACCAACAACAACTCTGAGTACCCAAAGGGCGATGATCGTTCCCTTTTTCTGTCCCGTTGCCATTTCGATCCTCCTCAAACAGGCTTGACATTATATTTATGTCGATACATTGATAAACTAAGTATCGTGATGGATGCGAAAAATGTGAAGCAACGTCTAAGGGGCAAGACACCCGCTCGTCATGTCTGGCTCATTATGTTGAAGGCGCTCAACGCGATAGCCCGTCAGCTTGACGCCGATCTGCAGCGGTCCGGGGTCAGCAACACCGATTTTCGGGTAATGGAAGCCTTGCTCCACAAAGGTCCTCTGCCGGTAAATATCATCGGACCGAAGGTGAATCTAACGCCCGGCGCCATTAGCGTCGCTGTCGACAGGCTGGAAGTTCGTGGACTTGTAGCGCGAGCAGAAGGCAAGCGAGATAGACGGGTCCGGGTCGTTGCCCTGACGAAGGAGGGAGCGAAAGTGATCTCCCCTGCGTACCACCGTCATGCCGTTCTTCTTGAAAATATCTTTGAGCCGCTCGGCGAGAACCAGCGCCTGTCACTGGAGAATATGCTGAGGTTGCTTGGAGGACATGCCGAGACTATGGGCGAAATTCCTGAGGAGTAGGCAAGAAGAGCTTTTCCGGATTCCTCCGGAACCCCGCGAAAATAGGGCGCGTGGCGCAGCCTGTCTTGTTCCTGTGTGCAATATCCACGTTGTGGGTGCCGCGCTCCGCGTGGTGTGTTCGCGGGGTGCGCGATCGAGACCGTTCGAAATACCGCAGTCTCAGTCTTATTCTGTATCAATTCGGGAATAGAAGAAAACTTAAGAGAAACTGAGGCGATGGCAGCATCGTCCGCTTACCCTTTGAAAACCGCAAAGAGTTCGGCACCCACAGCCAGGTATCGCACACCTAATCAAAACCACGAACTCGAAACAGGGTTGGTGGCCACTCGCCTGTCCCTCTCTTTCGAAATCAGGCTTCAGCTTTTCTTTTCGAGGTGTTGCCTGAGAAGCACGACGTCCGGCGATTCCCAGCCGAGCGAGCGGTAAAACAATTCGGCATCGCGCCATACATCGGCGATAAGAACTTGCTGGCCTTTCTGACGGAGCGATTCTTCAACGGCCTGAAGCAATCGGGTTCCAATTCCGCGGTGCAGCGAGTCCGGATCCACCACAAGCTCACTCAAATAAGCTCGGAACCCGAAATCGTGGGCACAGACAAACCCGAGAATTCTAGATCCCTTCCCATACGAAAGCGAGGTCTCGTGCAGAGTGGATGGCTTGATCCAACGGTTAGCTCTGACCACCAATGCCGCCAGAATCCTGGCAAGCTTTGCATGAGCGCGCGGATTTGTGGGATGTCTGAGCTTGTGGTGTTGCGCAGCATGGCGCCATTATCACATCTAGCCACCGGCGCGCCTGCGAAGCTCAAGTTCACCGCGGAAAAACCGGCTATCGGCAATCGGCTCAATGCAACGGCAACAGCAAAGGACAAACGAAAAATCAAAACCTAAAATCGAAACAGCGTGGGCCGCCCGGCCACCGGCAAGTTCATGGGCCACCTGAAGCTGAGACCGGGAACGGCCACAAATGCCGCAACGGTAAGCAGGCTCATCGATGCGGCATACTCGGATATAAAGGCGTGTGTCGAACACGGCTAGGCTCGGAGAAACCCGTCCAGCGTGATTTCTTCACGGCTTCCAGTCCCCGTGCTCTCCCAAAAAAGGAAACTAAGGGACTTCGAAGTCGAGAGCGTAAATTTCTTGACTTGCGGTATCGCGCAGCAAGAGCGGGGAGTCGTCGGGAGCCAGCCCGAGCCAATAGCCAAAGTAGCCTCCCATCCGCGAATTCCTCAGATCCAGCACCTGCTCCAGCTTGCGGTCGCTGATTCGGACTCGAAGTACCGCCGGGTCCTTCGGCACGCGGAGGAAGTAAACATACTTACCGTCCTTTGACCAGTTCGGGTAACCAGCGCCTCCTTTTACAAGTTCTACCCAGTGTTGAGTCTCGAAATCATAGAGCACCACACTCAAATGGTCGGCCGGCAACGCGGCGACGTAGCGTCCATCGGGTGACCAGCGCGGCGAGTAGAGTCCTTCCGAGCCAGGCAATGTAGAAACCTGCTGCGTTTTCATGTCCAGCACATGGATAGCTGTAGCGCCAAAGAAAACGCCACCGAAGACTATCTTCGCTCCATCCGGCGACCAGTTTGGGTCCGTTGCCTGCCGGAGATCTCCAGTCATCAGCTCCTGAGAGCTGCTGCCCTCGGCCGAAGCCAGGTAGATTCTTGGCGGCTTACCGGGCAAGAAGTCAAAGAAGACGATCTGCGTGCCATCAGGCGACCACCGGGGCAACATTGCATGCAGCGGAGGGAAGCTGAGCTGCAGCCTTTCGCTGCCGTCCAGCTTGCTTCGCCAAATCGAGCCCTCTGGGTACGAAGCGTAAGCCACCCACTGGCCATCCCGCGAAAAGCTCACATCCTGGGCCGAAATGCCGGAGAGAAAGGTCGCGAACTGATGTGAATTCGAGTCCCAGCGCACCAGTTCGCCACGCCTGGTCTGGCCTACCACAAACAGCTTCTTGCCGTCGCGGCTGGGCATTGGCCCGGCCAAATTCATGGGACTGGACGTCAATTGAAAAGGCTTGGCTGTAGCTTTTCGAAAAAAATCTCGGCTTTCAGAGAGAACCCAGATCTGGCCACGCGATTGGAAGACAAAGTACTTTCCATCCGCTGTCCACTTCCCGCAGCACTCGTCGGGAGGATCGTGCCAGCCGGCGAGCAGCGGCCGAAGGTTCGTCGCTGTTGCGGATATTTCCCAGAGTGAATGCGCGCCAGTGTTCACATCCATCACGCTGAAGCGTAGCTCACTCCCATCGTGCGACCAGGCAGGAGCCGTAGCTAAGCCGCTCACGGAAACTAGCTTGTGTGGTTTGGTTCCGTCGCTTCCGGCCAGGAACAAATCGTTTCCATTGGTATAAACAAGGGTCTTACCGTCAGGAGACCAGGCTGCGCCTTCCCCTATAGTCTCTCCCAGGCGGCGGGGCGATCCTCCGAGTACAGGCACCCTCCAAAGCGGCCCTGCGGCATTGCCGGGCATGTCCGCAACGAGAAGTTCAGCGCCATCCGCGGACACGCTCACAAGCCGGTCGGCTGCTGAAGGCGTGGCGAGCCGAGCAGTTTCACCTCCCGAGCTTGAAACCTGTCCGATACCAGCGGAAGTGCCCGAGCCAACGTTGTAATAAAGTCGCGAACCGTCGGTACCCACTAATTCCTTGGGCTCTCCATCGGACGTAAGCTGCGCGTAACCCGAAACCTTCGGTACGGGCAAGGGCCGGATAAGCACGTATCCAAGGATCGCAGCGGCGACAATGACGATGGAGGCGAACGCCAACAGGAGTAGTAGGCGTGTTCTTCTGGACGTACGACTTGGCACGGGTCGAGCACGGTCCAGTGAAGGGGCGGGCATCACGTCGGCGACAAAATCCGCCCTGCCAGACGAACGAGTTGGATCGCTGTCCCGCTGCAGGCGCTTCAGGTCAGAGCGCATCTCCGAAGCGTGCTGATAACGCAGGTCACGGTCCTTCTCCAAAGCCTTGAAGATGATTTCTTCAAGCCGCACTGGAATCGAAGGATTGAGGCGCACGGGGGCGGTGGGCTGCCGATTCAGAATGGAATCGATGATTACTCCTGAGGTGTCGCCCGAAAAAGGCAACCTGCTCGTAACCATCTCATAGAGCGTGATCCCGAAAGAGAACAGGTCTGTCCTGAAATCCAGGTCTTTACCCCGAACCTGCTCAGGCGACATGTACGCCATCGTTCCAACTGCCGTGCCGGGACTTGTGAGATGTTCTTCACTTAGTGCCGTGGCGGTGGCGCCTTCGGTAGCCACCACCGCTGTCTTTGTGGCCCGAAGCGTCATCTTGGCTAGACCGAAGTCCAGGACTTTCGCGTGGTCGCGCTTAGTAATAAAGATATTCGCTGGTTTGATGTCTCGATGAATGATGCCTTCACTATGTGCTGCATCAAGCGCGTCGGCAACTTCAATCGCGATGCTGAGCGCTTCATCCAACTCCATTGGACGTCCACCGATCCGGCGCTTCAGCGTTCGGCCGTCCAGGAACTCCATCGCAAAAAAAGGTTTGCCTTCATAGTCGCCTATGTCGTAAATGGTGCAAATACTGGGGTGGTTGAGCGCCGAAGCCGCACGAGCCTCGCGGTGGAAGCGTTCGAGTGCTTGCGGATCGGAGGCGACAGTGTCAGGAAGGAACTTCAAGGCAACGAAGCGTTTCAGGCGGATGTCTTCGGCCTTGTAGACAACACCCATCCCGCCGCCGCCGAGATACTCGATGATCGCGTACGGCCCGAGCCTGGTCCCCGCTTCGATACGCATTTGAGGGCTGCCATTTTACCTCAGGTTCGGTTAAGGATAGGGAAACATGGGGACGTGAAACATTGGGGCCAGACAGGACGTTTTCCTGAATCGGGAAGTAGTCGATGGACAGGCAGGCCCTACGGGCTGCGACTATCTGCCAGCGCGTGCTCTATCTGCCCGTTCAGGGCTTTTGTTTTTGCTGGAGGGCCTTCTCAGTTTCGGCTATCGCTTTTCGAAGTTGGTCGAGCGCTGGAATCTTAGGGGGATGCAGGGCGTCTTTTGCGGTGTATCGCCAAATCGGGGCACTGTCCAGCGGGTAGTCAACGCCGCCGACATATAGCTCTACTGTGTCCTCCGCGGCCCCGACTTCAGTTCCCATGCGCGGCCCACCACCACCGACAGTCTGTGCTCCGCTAAGGTCAGGTGGACGACCCTGTTGTGCGCCGATGCGTATGCTGCCTTCACCGCTTGGCTCCAGGATCACAGGACGATTATCGATTGGACCGCCATTGATGTTTGGTGTTGCGTTCCTTCCAGTCCCCTTACGAACTGAGAGCACCAGGTCTGCAGTGCTCGGCTCCATTGCGAGACGGAAGCGTCCCCACTGCAGCAAGGCTTTCTCGACATCTTCTCTGGCGGTGCGATTGGCAGTTGGATCGGTCAAAGGTTCTCCCGCATTGGGATCGATCACGACGAGAATGGTCTGAGCCTGCAGCACCCGAGCAGGTAAGGATGGTCTGGCCTTGTCCTTAGCCAACGCGAAAGTAGTTGATAGAGCGATGAGTAAGAGCAGCGTCAAGGTGCGCGACATAGTATTGCTCCTCGTCTCAGCCGAAACGATTATAGGAACACGGAGCACAAACGGGAAGTTTTCTTGATTTTGGGAATTAGATGAGAATACGTCCCGTTTGTTCGCGGTTTCTCGTGGAGAAAACCCGGTCGGAAATCAATATTTTCACAGCTTCCTGTCCCCGGGTTTCAAAATCTAGACCATCACAGAAACAGGGTTAGCCACCCGCCCTTTCCTCGTCCCCGGTTTTCCTGTGAATGGCAATAAGAAAGAGAGAGCAGGCTACCCGCTCTCTCTTTCTTTATTGTCTGCTGTATCCAATGCAGAGTTCTTGCGTCCCTAAGGCACTATGAATATCACGTCCTGGCCGGCGATAGGCGTACTTCCAAACTCAGGCAGGAGGTTGCCTGTCAACGTCAAGACGAGCATCTGGCCACTCGTGGTTGGACCCAATGCGGCAGAGACCGCGCGATCGCTGAAGTGCAGGACCATGTCCGTAAAGCCATCCGGTCCTGCCGACGTACACGACGTGGCGCTCACAAGCGGTCCGGTGAATGGTGTTCCGACATCCTCAAGTGAAGAACGCAACGCGGGTACTCCCTGCAGCTTGACGGATGATGGGTCAACTTCCGTCACATCGAAGCTGGCAGTGCCAAGAATGGCCACGGGCAGCTCTCCTCGGGCTGCAGTATTAAACGGGTTAGGACAGCCTTGCGGCTTGATGTCCACGCCCACCTGAATGGTCGGCGTTGCCGTCCCATAGGTCGCTCCAGAGGCGCCCGTTACTGTCAGCGGAGTGATGAGATTCTGGTTGGCATCATACAACCCGACGGAGGTAATCCTGGCAGTTTGTGAGAAGTCGGCTACTACACCAGTTCCGAACTTGGCTTGAACCGTCAACGTGTATGAAAACCCGATCGTGTTAACTGAGTTAGGTATGAGTGGGACGAGGCAAGTTGAAGAAGTTTGGAGGGTCCCGTTCTGAGTTATTTGGGCGACGCAAGTAGTGTCGAGCAAGCTCGCATTCAATCTTCCACTAGCTTGTGCTCCACTGCCACTGACAAGGCCCGTAATGGTCCCGTCGATGGTAGCCGTTACGCCAAAAAATATCCCCGGGACCGGTGGCCCGAAAATCGTGGTTCGATCGCCGAATTGCGCGACGGAGATCACATTCGCAGTAGCAGAACCGCTGGAGGCAGACGCTCCGAGCAGGCCATAACTTGCACTCGCGAACCCGGCGGTATTACCGGGACCAACGGTCCCGCAGGTCACAACTGCCGGCGTGGCATTAGAAAAGGTCGGTGAACATCCGCTAACTCCAACATCGGCCGAGGTGAACTGGGCCGCCAGTGGGATGGGAGCGGCTCCGAACACCAGGCAGGTCGCCATCGCCAGACGCAGACGAAGGTAGCTAGAGGGGCGCAATAGCTTCATGTTTCCTCCATATTGCTCTAAGTGTCGGTCTAACTTAGTAAGCCGCTCTGAGATTCAATTTTGAAAACTATGTATTGCGATGTGAGCAAGGGACTGCTAGTGGAGGACTCTCTTCAGGAATAGGAATGGTGAGATCTAGACGGTCCTGCCGGAATTTGGCTGCGCATTTTGGCACAGTCCATTTGTGATGTCAATGTGCAAAGCTTTGCATGTCGTTGCACATCAAATGTCCGGTCTGAATAGCAGTTGATATGTCCGCTTTGCCTGCGGTGAGGGTAAGAAGAGGCTGTTACCTACTCGAAATTCGAGTTACATATTGTGCTCTAGCACCGTCCCGAGCACCACATATTGTGGTTTCAAAAGAGGAAAATTCGAGTTTCGTAACAGCCTCGATTTTCGGAAGGTGGGTAACCCCGGGACCAAACGGAACGTTTTCCGCGATTTCCGTCCAGCTAAAGGTACTTAAGCCACGATGCCCGAAAAATCCTTGATCCGGCCATCGCTAAAGCCGGAAGACTTATGGGTCCGGAAACGGCACGGCTGTAATCCGGTTTCCGATACGAACCTTCAAACCCCAAAACATTTGGGAACAACAAACATATTCATCTGTTTTTGAGGTCGCCGTTAGGAGTGCCCTCGCACCGCTGGGCTTCGCGTCTTCGACTGACGGGTGGCGCACGCTTGCGGCTCATTTCTTCTTTGTTGTTTCCGTTTTGGGATTCCTGAACGTGGGTGCCGTACCCTTCCTGGTTGAGGCTGTTACGAAACTCGAAATTCCTCTTTCGAAACCACAATATGCTGCGTTTTCATTGGATCGCAACCACAATATGTAACAAAGCTTTCGAGTTTCGTAACAGCCTCTGGTTTCGAAGGGTGCGTGTTTCTCATGCCGGTCGCATTACCAGAAGAAGGTTTCGGTTTCCGAAACACTTAGGGTGGAAATAGCCAGTCCATCTTCACCCCGCCCATGCTCTCCGAATGCATGCACTCAATCACTGCCCCAAGCCCACAACTCCGCGCGATCGACTCGACGGTCTAGCGCCGCCTTAGTTATCTAATGTTTTGCAGACGACGCGGTGGAGGTTGTGCTGGGTGGAGCCGTCGCGGGCTTAGCGTCTCCACTTCGCGTCATGTTGAGATTTGTGTGGTGCAGAAAATAACCTTCGCCAAAACCATCCAGACGGTTGCCGTCCGCCGAGAGAGTCAAAGCGTAGCTCTGCTGGTTCGGGCCGAGAAATCGCTTGAGCGTAACCGCCGTTCCATCGACGCTACCGGTGACCAACGTGTCGGGTTCGGATTTCCCGCTGCTGGTATGCCACTTACCTTGCAGCGTCGATCCTGACTGGCATAGGGCAATCCACCCTTGGAAGCGATCATCAAAGTGGGTGAAGCTCCACGTGCCCGACAAATCCTTAGGCTCCTGGGCAAGTGGACACGCAGGACTGGTGATGTCGTCCGTGGTATAGACCTTCTTGGCGGTGATCCCGCGCGTTTCCTTTTGCTGGCGGTTCTGACGTGCAGCGTCAGCCAGAGACTGACCGGCGCACAGGGCGCACACCAGCAGCAGCACCAACCCAACGCCCGAAACTAGCCGCACAGCGCTCACATTCCCCTTAGACACAAGCTCACGGTTTGCCTTCGAACGGTACCTCAGTTCCCCGCAGAGCGCAAAATTACGCTGGTAATGTCGGCGGGGCTGAGTTCCAGTGAAGAGCTTCAGTCCGAATCGGTCAATGGAACGTCTGGTTCGGAAGTCGATTGACCAGAGCGAGCAGCGTGGAAGGCTTTGCGCGGACCGGCATTGTTGCTGGTGGTGAAGAGTTCGAAGGGCGGCTGCATCTCCGGTTCGTATCGGGGCGCTTGAGAGTGCCTGCCAGTACTTGGTGCACATTGTGAGCGTCTTACAGACACTTCAAAAATTTGCAACCGGAGAGAGTCTCCGATTATCTATGTATTGGCGAGGAAGCTCGCAATCTCCAACAACCAGCAGTCGGAGGAAGAGAATGGCAAACGTAATTGAGGCGGTTGCGTCAACGAAAAACGTATTTGGAGCAACATCGACAACAGATGAGGTTTTATCCGGCATCAACCTGCGCGGGAAACGGATTCTGGTTACGGGCGTTTCGGCGGGACTCGGGATTGAAACTGCCCGCTCGCTTGCCGCGCATGGCGCAGATGTCGTAGGCGCTGCGCGGGACCTCACCAAGGCCATAGCCACAACCCAAGTAGTGCGCAAGGACGCTGCCGCCAACGGCGGAAGTTTTGAATTAGTTGAGCTCGATCTTGGCAATCTCAAGAGCGTGCGCGCCTGCGCCGACCGGCTTCTGGCGAAAGATAAGCCGTTCGACGTGGTCATTGCCAATGCCGGAGTGATGGCGACGCCGTTTGGCAAGACGGCGGACGGTTTTGAGACCCAGTTCGGCACTAACCATCTCGGGCACTTTGTGCTGGTCAACCGGATCGGGCCACTTATCCGCGCTGGCGGACGGCTGATCAATCTTTCCTCTTTAGGCCACCGGTATTCCAATGTGGACCTCGAAGATCCTAATTTTGCACGGACGCCTTACGAACCGTTCGTTGCGTATGGCCGATCGAAGACCGCGAACATCCTCTTCGCAGTTGCCTTCGACAGCCGTCATCGGACTCGCGGCGTGCGCGCCGCAGCAGTGCATCCCGGAGTGATACACACTGAACTGGCTCGCCATGTTGACGCTGGTCAGATCGAAAAGATTATCGAACAGAGAAATCGGCAACTCGCGGCTGAGGGCAAGGCGCCATTCCAGTGGAAGACCACCCCGCAAGGAGCTGCAACTTCGGTATGGGCAGGGATCGTTGCTCCCGCCGACGAGATCGGCGGCCGATATTGCGAAGACTGCCACGTCGCTGAGCTCCTACCGGACTCCCTAGCCACCGACGCCATTACCCAAGGAGTACGCGCCTATGCGCTCGATCCAACCACTGCCGAGGCACTCTGGAAGAAGAGCGAACAGCTGGTGGGAGAGTCTTTTTAGTGCTGCTCACTAGAATTGCAGGTCAGCACGAGGAGGTACGACATGCTTCAACAGTTAGATCTCGCCGGCAGCTGCCGGGCACAAAGATGAACGTAAACCGCATGGGCTATGGATCCATGCAGCTTGCCGGTCCGCAGGTGTGGGGACCACCACGCGATGTGGATGCCCGCCATTGCTGTTCTGCGGGAGGCGGTCGAGTCCGGAGTGAACCACATCGATACCAGCGATTACTACGGGCCGCATGTGACCAATAAGATCCATCCAGGCCCGCGTCGATACACAGCCAAATAACTTGTCCTTTGGTGTGCTTCGGGGTTTGCCCGTGTTTGTTTGCGCGCGCCCAATAAACACTGAACACAAAAAGGTGATTAAGATCACCTGATGCATGGTTCGCTTCATCGTCGTAATCCCTCAACGCTACGGCTTGACCTTTGCCTGTCAAAAAGTTCCCGCATTTTATGCGCGGAATCTCAGCGCGGGCAAATGCAGGCCAAGTAATGGCTGGTGGCGCACCCTGTTTCTGGTTTCATGCCTGTGATTTTGACTTTCCGTTCTGATACCTAGCTGTGGGTGCCGCGGACCAAAACAATAACAGCCTGCGCCACCCGCCCCGCCTCCAACCGCCGCCATTCGCCGCCGCTAACTCTTTGTAATTCCAAGAGCAGGTAATTTCGAATCCGATTCTCGCCGCCACCAAGTCTTTCGTTGCTGCACACTGCTGAATTCAGGAAACTCTATGGAAGCAGCTTCAACGATCCCAGAAAGGCGGTTCTGTCGTGCTCGTTCTCGGTTCTCGCGGTAACCGAGACCAGCTTGGCGCCGTCGATGATGTAGATGGTAGAGATGATTCCGCCATCGCCGGGCGCAAGGAGATTCGTGGCAACAGCGACGGCTTCCCGGCCGGTGGCTGCCGAGCGCAGCGTGTAGCGACGGCCCATGAGAAGTTGCAATCCGTAGAGATCGCCGACCTCTTTGCCCGGAAGCCAGTCCTCAGTTGGCAGCGTTTCTTTGTAGCTGGACGCCTGGGCGCTGTAAAAGTCCTTATGCTCGGGCCTATACACTGTCCACAAGTGCTTCGGCAGGCCTTCGTAATTCTTGTCGGATACTCTGTTCGGCTTCTCGGGAAACGTGACAGCAAACCCGTACTCCGGCGACACCAGAGTGTAACGGTTAAGTCGATCGCAGGCGACGCATGCCATGATCAGGGACAGGGCGCCGAGGAGCAGGCCAGTCGTGATTGCGGTGGACCTGATCCGAGCCCTACTCTCCGGCCGCATGCTGCTCGGTTTTCTCCCGCGTGAATTCGTAGCTCATTCGGTTCGTGCCTTTACCGGCATCGAAGTTGTTGGGATACTTCAGTCCGGTCATGTCGTAACAAACCCGCAGCTTATTGCCGGAAAGCTTATAAATCCCCGTAAACGACCCACCGGTGAAGCCCTGGTATGCCAGAGGGTTGTTGAAAACCTTGATCACGATGGTGTTCGGAGTGTCCCCCGTACCGAGTTGAAATCCGGTCCGCAGGCCGCCCTCGTAATACCCGTGCAACACGATCGTCATGTGGTCGCCGTCGAAGATCCAGCGGACGTCGTCGATCAGCGTTTGGCCATTGAAGGTCGAGCGATCCATTTTCCACGCGCCCTGCAGCTTCTCATGATCTTCCTGGATGGTCGAGGTGGGTTGCTCGGGCGAGCTTTGCGCTGCCGAGCTTTTCGTTGCCGCTAAAGCTGGCGCGCTCCGTGAACAGCCGGCCAAGAACATGCCGCCGGTCAGCAATAAAATTGTCAGGATACGTATCGTAGTTGCTCTCCTCATCGCGCAACTAATCGTTCTGGCCCTGATTCGCCCTACTCTACGGCCACATGCTGCTAAGTTTTCTCCCGCGTGAATTCTTCACTGATTCGGCCCGTGCCTTTGGGAGCATCGAAGTTCTTGGGATACTGCCGTCCGGTCATGTCGTAACAAACCCGCAGCTTATCGCCGGAGAGCTTGTAAATCCCCGTATAGGACCCACCGGTGACGCCCAGGTTTGCCAAGTCGTTGTCGAGGTACTTGATCCGGATCGTGTTCGGACTTTCCCCCGTACCAAGCTGAAACTCGGACCGCATGGTGTTCTTCCCTTCCGACACGATCGTCATGTGGTCGCCATCGAAGACCCAGCGGATGTCCTTCGTCACCGCCTGGCCATTGAAGGTCGCGCGATCCATTTTCCACGTGCCCTGCAACTTGTCATGATCTTCTGCGATGGTCGAGGTGGATTGGTCGGGCGAGCTCTGCGCTGCCGCTGAAGCTGTCGCGTTCCGTGAACAGCCGGCCGATAACATGCAGCCGGCCAGTAAGAGAATTGCTAAGATACGCATCGTCATGATTCTCCTCATCGCACAATGTGCTGATTATTGCGGGTCCCAAACCGCGACAGGCATGCCCGCCTTACGCGCGTCGTCCTGAGCCTCTTTCAGTTTCTTTTGCTGCTCCGGAATCTCCGAAGCCAATTGCTCCAAATCCGTTCGTTCTTCCCAAAAGTTCCTCTCCGCAGGATCCGTGGCAACCTTATTCATGTCCACTTTCCGAAGCGTCTTTAGCTTCTCGGCCGCCGCTTGCAGATGAGCGATCCAATCTTTTTGCGCCTTTATCGACCGTGTCCAGTCTTCGGGAGTGAATCCCGCAGTACCCACGGTCTTGTACGGCAGCGGCTTCGGGACATCCTTTTTTGGATCGGGGATGAGTTTTGGATCTGGACTCGGCGAGAGATCATCGGTAGTGATGACTCTCTTTGCCGCGGTTGAGTCTTTCTGTTTTTGCTTCCGTGTCTGGCGTGCGGCTTCGCCGAGCGATTGCCCGTGGCACAGGCCGCCAATCAGCAACAGCGCTGGAAATATGGTTGGAACGATTCGTCGCACAGCCGCATGTCCCGCCAGTCCACACGCAAGAGTTTTATCCGGTTCACGGTACCTCGGTTCCACTGCGGATGTTTAGTTACGCCAGTACTTGACCCATAGATGGTGCATCGCCTGGTTCGCATTGCGGCGCGCGCCCGTTTCATTTTTTAAAATAGAAAATTTTTTTTTGATCCCGAAATCTAAAGGACTTACAAGCCAGGATCCCGATTTGATCCCGACGCCGGTCGGGATCAACGGCAGCGGCGCTCGGGATCTCTTCGGGATTAATCCCGAGACTCGGTCGGGATTTGCTCGGGATCTCGTGCGCGATCCCGGTACCTGAGCAGCGCGTCCTTGGTTCGCACGCAACCCAACTCTGTTCATTGGCAAGTTCCAATTTGGGACAATGCAGGCCATGCCCATCCAGTCTTGAGCAACCGAGCATGTGAAAGCAAGCTTTGTCCGTTGCTCTAAGACTTTTTCAGCGCAAGCAAATCAACGACTTGCCGACTATCAAGAAAATATTTTCGCTATCCGTTGCTCTAAGAATTTCCACAGAGCTTTTGCCTTTGACAATCTGCGGAGCAACGGAGGCTTTGCGGATCAGCTGCCGGGGGGGAAACTCAATACGACGACTCCGTGAACCGAACCAGCACACCTTCAACCATGGTCGCTTCGACTATGGTTCCGTTCTCTTTGAAGGTGAGTAGTTCTACGTGAAGGTCGCCGACGGTGCGCGGTTCGCGTTTGATTGGATCGCCAAACATACGCCGCAGTTCAGCTTCTGTAAGCCCTTTTCGCAGCTCGATAGAAGGTGGAGGCTCCTGGTCCGGGACCTGGCGCGTCGCTGCGGGCATGCTGTCCTGTATGGCGGATATGGAAGCTTCGCGATCGAAGTCGATCCACGGCGTTAGCGCCGCTATCAGGTAGTCGGGGCTAAGAGCCCGTGAGGGTACTCCGCTGGGAAATAACAGATTAAAACGCGTCGCATTGCTGGTCGCGCGCTGTCGGTCGGAATCTTCTTTTGCCCTGGCTGCCGCCAGTTGCACCACCGCAGCTTTCAGCCTTGCCTCCTCACGAGCGCGCCGTAATATCAGCTCATTCAATTCCTCTTGCATCTTTTCTCGGCGCGCGGGATCGGTTTCGCGATCGATGTCTTGCGCTAACTTCTTTTCTGACTGCGATGCTGCGGTTGCGACGGACACGGTAGGAGCAGTGTCGGAATTCGCAGTGCGTAACTCGCTTGGCCCGAATTCAACCTCGATGCTCCTGGCCGTTACCCTTACGTCCTTTATGGTGATGGAATCGTCGCGCCGAATGGCAACCCCAAACTTCCTCACTTGCTTGCCGACTTGAGCGTTGTTGATAGCAGGCGCTGCGTCTGGATAAATATCGACTCCGGCTTTCGCTGCGGGGAGGTCGGCCTTCGCCGTGACGTTCATGCCTTGGAAGTATTCGCGCAGCGCAGCCTCAGATTGCCCATGCGCGGATACGGTGGCGGCAATTGCCAGAGCGAAGAGAGCCACACGTTGCCACATTGAGCCTGCTGTCATCATGTACGCAGATTCTAACCGTTGCCGATTGAGCCGGGGGTTAACACGAAGGACAGCAAGGATCACACCAAGGTCACGAAGAAGACGAATAATTCTCCGTGCCCTTTCCTGAAACCTTTGTGACCTCCGTGTTAAACCCGGGAGCGTAAAATTCAACGTCATGCCCAATCGTGAACCGCTGAACTACGTCTTCTACTTTGCCGCCTCGCCGGAGAGAGTCTGGGAGGGGTTTGTGTCGGCGGAATCGAATCGGGTCATTTTCATGGGGGCGGAGCTGAAGACGGAGCTTAAGCCCGGCGGCTCAATCGAATGGGTAGGCCCCGGACCCGACGGCAAGCCCGTCGCTTACGTACATGGCAAAGTCCTGCAGGTGGAAGCGCCCAGGCTGCTGCAGTACACCTTCGCCATGGGGCCCAATCAAAAGATGTCGCGCGCGACCATTCAACTCGTTCCGGAAAGCGAAGCCACGCAGGTAACAGTTACCCATGATGAGTGGGCGGATGATGATCCGACTTACACTGCCTGCGCTGACGGCTGGCCACGAATTCTGTCACGGCTGAAGACCCTAATCGAGACCGGAAAGACCTTCAAACCGCACTAGCGGACCACGCGGCTAAAGCCGAACCAAAATGGAACCGCTTAACGGCACGGATAAATCCGTGCCCTTCCCTAAACCAATTTTGCATTCTTCCGCAGCCTGTCAAGCCGTGCCCCCGATACGAATCAAGAATCAGTTGCTCCCCTACCGGGGACGGCCGCAGGTCCTAAAGCACCCGCTATTCGCTGCGCAGTGCCTGCATCGGTTCGATGGTGGCGGCGCGTCGGGCGGGAACAAACCCGGCTACTGCGGCTGCCGCCGATAGGACGACAGCCGCAATCAGCAAGCTGAGCGGGTCGTATGCGTGGACGCCGTAGAGCTGCGTGGCGATCAGGCGCGCGCCCAGCATAGCGATGGGAATGCCGATCGCCAAGCCGAGCAGCACCTGCGCGAAGGCGCCGCGCATGACCATTCCCACAACATCGCCACGATTCGCTCCCAGCGCCATGCGCACTCCGATTTCGCTTGTCCTGCGGGCTACGGAGTAGGCGGTAATGCCGTAGAGTCCGACTGACGCGAGAACCAGCGCCAAAATTCCGAACAGCATAGTCAGGCGCGCGATGAGCCGCTCCTGGGTGAAGTTGCCGGCCACCTGGTAATCCATCGGCCACAGATCGACGATAGTGAGGTTGGGATCGATGTCTCCCAAAGTACGCCGGACCAGCGCATCGACATTTTGCGGCTGGGACTCGAAGCGCAGGATGATCGAGCCAATAAACATCGAGCCGTTCTCGCCGGTAATGTCGGCGGGCCTCTCGTACCGGGTATTTCGTTGCGTAAGTGGACGGAAAAAGAAAGGACGAAATTCGCCCCGGGGATTGTTGTACTTGGCGTCGGCAACTACGCCGACGATCTCGTAGCTGCCGGCGAACTTCTGGCCGTCATTCCCGAAATGGCGCCCGATCGGATCCTCATTGGGAAAGAACTTCTTCACGAAAGTCTGATTGACGATGGCGACCATCTGCGAGGTTGCGGTGTCCTGGTCGGTGAAATCGCGGCCGCGGATTACCGGCTGCCCCACGGTTTCAAAGAAATGCGTGCTTACCCGGTCCCATGACGAGCCGTTATGGGCGCCCGGCGCAGGCTCCGGTCTGCCCTCGATGTAGACACCTTCTCCCCAATTGTTTCCCTCGAGTGGACCGTACAGTGCAAATCCCACACTTTTTACTCCCGGCAACGCCGAAAGATCGCCCCGCAGGCGGTCATACAAAGGCTGCAATTTATCGATCGCGTAGCCTGCGCCGTGCGGATCCAGGTGCACCACGTAGCGGTTCGCAGTTTGAATTCCAAAATTCTGATGTTCCAGATTGCGCAGCGTTTTGGTGAGCAGCCCCGAGCCGACCAGCAACACCAACGACAACGCCGCTTGAAAAATGATAAGCGACTTCTGCGGAAGCGAAGCGCTGTCTCGCGTCCCGCGGCTGATCCCGCGCAGCGCCTCTGCGGGATCGGATCGAGAGGTAATCCATGCCGGCACGATACCGAAGACGATCCCAGTGAGAAGAGAGACGGCGAGCGCAAATCCCAAAACAGGAAGCGAAGGACTGGCATGGAT
>Ga0207110_10089_pt2 | contig 21648 bp, 26 predicted proteins | sample Alteio_BWMinHeat_74_FD_153582 | JGI IMG/M metagenome (GOLD analysis project Ga0207110, IMG submission 153582) | Enriched cells from forest soil in Barre Woods Harvard Forest LTER site, Petersham, Massachusetts, United States -... | ecosystem: Environmental > Terrestrial > Soil > Temperate forest >...
ACGATAGCTTGCTTGCGTCGCACCTTGCCCGCTTGGGTCAGCCGTTGCCACAGCGCTTTCGCCCAGGCGTTGTAACGCAGCATGGCCCAGGCACATTGCACCAGCAACTTACGCAACAGCGCCGGTCCGCGTTTGCTGATCCGGCCGCGATGATCGGTTGCCCCCGACTGATACTGGCGTGGCACCAGGCCCGCATAGGCCGACACCTGCTTGCCATTCTCGAAGCGCTGCGGATCGTGCAGGTGCGCCACGATGGCCTCGGCGGTGCGTGAGCCAACTCCAGGTATCGTCTCCAATAACCGTACCTGCTCGTTGGCCTTGGCGATCTCGTCCAACTTGGCCTCCAACTGGGCGACCAATTCCTCGACCTGGCCATACTCGATCAGGGCCAAGTGCAGCAGGCCGCGCCAGATCTTTTCGGCACTGCACTCGGGCAACGGCCGGGCATATTCGCCGATGGCCTGCAGGCCCCGGCTGGCCCAGGCCTTGGCGCCCACCGGAGCGCCCAACCCCTGGCCAACCAGGATGGCGCGAATGCGGTTCTGGATCGACACGCGCCGGCCCACCAACTTCTGCCGCGTGGCGATCAAGGCCCGCCATTCACGCGTGGTCTTCGGCGGGATGGACACCTCCGGCAATTGGCCGAGGGCGAACAGTTGCGCCAGACGCAAGGCATCATCGCGGTCGGTCTTGCGTTTCGTGTGCTTGAACTTCCAGGCCTCGCTGGCGGTGTTGGCGACGTGGCAGGGTAGGCCCACCATGTCGCAGAAATCCTTCACCCAGCCGGCCAAACTACAAGCCTCGATGACGACGGCGGCAGGCTGGACATCATCGAGCAGACGTTGCAGGTACGAACGGACGGTGGGAACGGAACGAAACTCCGCCTGGGCGCTGGCCTGTTGATAAATACAGGCGACGCTCTTGTATTTGCCCAAATCAATGGCCAAAATGGGAGAACAAACGGTCACGGCAGGAATCGTGGTCGTGGACATTGCAAGCTCCTGTGGGGGAAAAAGGGTAAAAGGTTCGCTACCGCCAGCTTAACAGGCCGGCACCCTTTCCCCCACGGCTTGCATGGATTCTTTCGGCGAAGGAGGGCGACACGATGCCGGAGAACGTGCGCCAGCCGGGCGACATTCAGCCCGGTGACATCTTCGAGGATTGTCGCCGCCACCCCTGCCTCTGCTACGATGTCAGCGACGACGGCATGCACATCTTCGGCATCTCCCTCGTCGATGGCTCGACCTGGCAGTGCAGCATCTCCGGCTGCGGCGTGCGTAAACTGACCCCCGCGGAGGCATGGCGATGGAAGAGCGAAGGGCCAGCCTTGGAGCTCACGTTAGCGTCCGGACGGGTAATCGCAGCTGTCACTGAGGATGATATTCGGTCGGTCATCGAGGGCGAAGAGTTCGCAATCCTGGGGATCGATCCGCACTATTACATTCAGTGCGCGAAGCAGAAAGAACCGCCCTATGAATACGTCTTGGAATATCAGGACGGCTCGCTCGATCAGCACTATCAATTAGTAGACGGGCCAATAACGCTCGACCACGTTATCTCCGCCTTCTTGAAGTACTTGCGTCGAGATATGTCCTGGCAGTCCGATTTCCAGTGGGAAAGACAGGAGTTGTAAGCCGAACCAGGCGTTCCAGCAGTCCGGCGACTCGGCTACGGCCCTCCGGGCACCACGCGTCCCTCCCCGTGAGCCGGCTGCTGAACTCGTCGTTTTGCGGAAGAGAACATCCACGATGAACAAGGCACAGCGACTGACGGCAATCGAGCAACTGCTTCGCAAGCAGGGCCTGGATCAAGACAGCGCTAAACACGCTGCGCGTGAGGCGGTTGAAAGTGGCCAGCCCGTCCTCGAATCTCTGTGTTTTCAGCAGCTCGCCGAACACATCCTTGCCAGAATCCACTCGTCATCATGGATCAGCAATCGAGCCAAAGACCCCGACTGCGATGGCCACGATGTCATCAAGCGCTTGATCGACTCGGGTGCCTCGCCAAAGGATCTCGCCATGTTCGCAAGGATGATGCAACGTGAGTATTTGAGCAATCTCGGCTGCATCCTCGATGGGGCTGGAATCTATGGCACGCCCGATCTCCCTTGCCAGGACTTCCGCGTTTTTGCCGTTGATGATGCCGACAAGCCGCTGACAAAACTCGACGAGTTACACGAGTCCCTGGGATGGACAGACTTGAAAACGGAGATGAGACTCTCGCGTCAAGCTGCGGGGCAAACAAAGCGTTGCACTTAACCGGGCCGGCATTACGGTTTTCCAAGAGATCACGTTCCTTGCAGCCGGCCCAGCAAGTGGACGCAGTCTTTCGGCGGCGGAGCGATCGAATGCACAATGTAAATCACGCAATTGGGCTGCTTGTCGCTGGGAACCAAGAATACGCGCCGACCCAGGTGGCAGATGGAGTCGCTCGCCTTCAGGATTTGGACCTCTTCGTCGATATTCGCGAAGTGCAGTCCATGAAGGCTGGTTCGATGTCGATCTTCATATCCGAGTTTAACGCCTCCGCCCGCCAACGCCATAAAGGCATCACCATTACGCAGGTTGGCAGGGCAGGCGACATGCCGTCGGCAGTTGTGGACGCTGTAGCCCAATGGACCCTCGGGGTCTTGCCCGTTCTCGCCCATTGGCGCGGCAAACACTCTTGCTTTAGCACATCAAGGCAAATGGAGTCACAAGGTGGTCCTTTCGACCTGCTCGCCGGTCCCGTCGTCGCGCGGGCTTATCTGGCAGCAGGGTCGCAGCCCGGAGCCGCTGTGGCGAGTCTCTCGGAGTTTCTGCTGGAGGTCCTCCGGAAGTACCGTCTTGCCCAACGACTTCATTGGCTGGAGCTGTTTGCCTCCAAATTCGACGATGGATCGGTGGATGCCACGTGCCGATGGGGCAATCGCGATTGGCCTGCCGGCAGAAAGGCCCTGGTGGCCGTTGCCTCTGCTTGGCCGACACCGCAGGAACCCATGCAGTCTTGTCGGCAATTTGCAATGCTCTTACCGAAAAAGGGAGTTACGCAGGAAATCCTGTTGCCGACATTCTGGTCTCGGCTCTTTGCCAGGGCCTGAGCAGCGTAACCAGCGGCTGCAACTGGCTAATTGGAACTCGTCGATTCCCAGGCGACGGCGTAACTGGAGTCGTTTGTCAATCAGGGCGCCGAACCACGCCCTCCGGCAGACGGCGGCCGCGATTCTGTTTCCTCGTGACATTACGGCTCTCAGCGCGGCCGCCGCTGCTGAGCTTTATTGATTATGAAGCCGTGGGGGAGTCAAGTCTAGTCAGTCGGTTTTTTCAGGCAGCAGTTCCGGCGAATGGTCCCTCACTGGCAGTTGGGGACCATTCGCCGGAACTGCTGCCTGTGGTGTCTTCATCCGCTCTCCTTCTGCAACCAATCCGACTCTTGCCTGGCCGTGGATTTTGTGCCTTGGGGTTGCACTCGACTATTCGAGCTCAGGCATCCTTTTCGTTCTCTGCGATGCCGGCCCACACATCTGGATACGCCGCGTGGCCCATTCGTTACGGTCATTCTTCGGTGACACCTGCGTGGCACCGGGAATAGACAAAGCTACGAGCTCACGCGACTGGTCCCTTCTAGCACAACTTCGGCACCAGGCCTCATCGTCTCGGTTGCGTCTTCGTGTTTCGATGCCCCGGTTCGCTGCTGCGTCAAGCCGCCGCGACCATCTCGGTGCGCCAAGGTTGGCCATCGCGCAGCATGGCCCAGCAGCGGACCAGCAACTTCCGCGCCAAGGCTACGATAGCTTGCTTGCGTCGCACCTTGCCCGCTTGGGTCAGCCGTTGCCACAGCGCTTTCGCCCAGGCGTTGTAACGCAGCATGGCCCAGGCACATTGCACCAGCAACTTACGCAACAGCGCCGGTCCGCGTTTGCTGATCCGGCCGCGATGATCGGTTGCCCCCGACTGATACTGGCGTGGCACCAGGCCCGCATAGGCCGACACCTGCTTGCCATTCTCGAAGCGCTGCGGATCGTGCAGGTGCGCCACGATGGCCTCGGCGGTGCGTGAGCCAACTCCAGGTATCGTCTCCAATAACCGTACCTGCTCGTTGGCCTTGGCGATCTCGTCCAACTTGGCCTCCAACTGGGCGACCAATTCCTCGACCTGGCCATACTCGATCAGGGCCAAGTGCAGCAGGCCGCGCCAGATCTTTTCGGCACTGCACTCGGGCAACGGCCGGGCATATTCGCCGATGGCCTGCAGGCCCCGGCTGGCCCAGGCCTTGGCGCCCACCGGAGCGCCCAACCCCTGGCCAACCAGGATGGCGCGAATGCGGTTCTGGATCGACACGCGCCGGCCCACCAACTTCTGCCGCGTGGCGATCAAGGCCCGCCATTCACGCGTGGTCTTCGGCGGGATGGACACCTCCGGCAATTGGCCGAGGGCGAACAGTTGCGCCAGACGCAAGGCATCATCGCGGTCGGTCTTGCGTTTCGTGTGCTTGAACTTCCAGGCCTCGCTGGCGGTGTTGGCGACGTGGCAGGGTAGGCCCACCATGTCGCAGAAATCCTTCACCCAGCCGGCCAAACTACAAGCCTCGATGACGACGGCGGCAGGCTGGACATCATCGAGCAGACGTTGCAGGTACGAACGGACGGTGGGAACGGAACGAAACTCCGCCTGGGCGCTGGCCTGTTGATAAATACAGGCGACGCTCTTGTATTTGCCCAAATCAATGGCCAAAATGGGAGAACAAACGGTCACGGCAGGAATCGTGGTCGTGGACATTGCAAGCTCCTGTGGGGGAAAAAGGGTAAAAGGTTCGCTACCGCCAGCTTAACAGGCCGGCACCCTTTCCCCCACGGCTTGCATGGATTCTTTCGGCGGCGGAGGTTGCAGATGGGACCTGATGAGCGAGCAATCCGCGAGGTGCACTCGACCTGGATCGATGCCGTCAACGCAGGCGATCTTGGCTGCTTGCTCAGCTTGATGGCGGACGATGTCGTGTTTCTCAATCCGGGCCAAGCGCCGTTCGGCCGGGATGGATTCTCCCCCGGCTTCTCGGCCGCCTACCAACAGGCTCGGATCAATTGCATCAGCGAGTTGGAAGACGTCGTGGTCGTCGGCGAAGTCGCCTATACGCTGAGCCGGGATTCGTTATCGGTGACCCCGCGCGCCGGCGGAAAAGCGATGCAGCTCGCCGGTCATCGTATCACGGTATACCGCAAACAACCCGACGGCCGCTGGCTCCTGGCCCGCGATGCCCACACGTTGTCCCCGGTGACGAAGCTGGGGTCGTGAGATGCGAGACGCGCCGAACCGTCTTATGGCCTCGCCGACTTGAATAAAAACAACGCGGACGATCCCGACGTCGGCTAACGACGTGTGGCGTTGTGAGTATTCGAGCCCTCTGCGAGTCCGTGACTGTCTGCACGCAGCGCCGGGATGGTTCACTTCACGGTGTCGCGCCCAACTACTGAGCGGCACCAAACAGCCTTCCGAGGTCGGGCCGGTTCCACTTCCGTGGAGCCGGCTGGGATGGGTTCTCCGGTCGCTGACGCTCCCGGCTCGCCACATCGCGCCTCAGAAACCTCTCCGTACCGACGAAGCGGTGACGCAAAACGACGGGCTCGACCCCCGCAGGGTGACGGCCAGCGCCAGACCGGCGCCGCAGGAATCGAGACCTGCATGATGGACGTGCATAAGCATGGATCTGGCATGCAGATCGACGCCGGCATAGAATTGATGCGCTTGATTGTAGTTGGGCATGGCGGCCTCCTGGCTGGTGACGAGTCGTCCTGATCCCGCATCGTGGTTGCGAAGTTACACCCTTCGCTGAAACTTCCACGCTGAGGACCGGGAGCGATCCCGCGATCCTTGTCTTACTTGGCGACAGGCTCCGACCCGTCATCCGCAAGGCCATAAGAAGTATCCCATTGCTCCATCTGACCGCGGCCCGCAGTCCGGCGTTCCGGGGTTCCTCCTCCTTGCCGTGGGCCGCGGCGGGTGCGCTTGGCGTTCGGCGACCACGTGGGAGGCCTGACCATCTGGTGTTTCCCGTGGGAGCATCGCCATGTCCGTTTTCGCCCCATTCAACTGCTTGAAGCAATGCCGCCACGGGATGGTGCTTTACAATGCCCATGACACGTACATTGGCAAATCGTTGCAGCATTACGGAGAGTTCTCCGAGGGCGAAGTGGTCCTTTTCCAGCAAGTGGTCAAACTGGGCCACGTGGTTCTCGAAGTCGGCGCCAATATCGGCGCCCACACCCTCGTGTTGGCCCAACTGGTTGGCCCCACCGGCTCAGTGGTGGCCTTCGAGCCGCAGCGGATCGTCTACCAGACGCTGTGTGCGAACCTGGCTCTCAACAGCATCCCGAACGTTCACTGCTACCATGCCGCGGTCGGGAAGGCGCCGGGCCAGATGGTGGTGCCCGCGCTCGATTATTCCCGGGACAACAACTTCGCCGGGCTGGAGCTGGGCAGTTACAAGGATGGGGAAATAGTTCCTGTGTTGACTATCGACAGCCTGAATCTGCGGAAGTGCAATTTCCTCAAGATTGATGTCGAGGGCATGGAGCAAGAAGTGCTTGAAGGAGCAGTACGGTCGATCGCGGCGCATGCGCCGGTTCTTTACGTGGAGAACGATCGGCCGGAGAAGACCGAAGCCCTGATTCGGTTTATCGACGGGCTCGGCTACCACATGTACTGGCACACGCCGCCGCTCTTCAACCCGAGCAACTTCACCGGCAACCCGGTGAACGTCTTCGGGCAGGTCGTTTCAGTGAACATGCTTCGTTTGCCGAAGACGGTGCCGCAACAGGTGAGCGGGCTGCGACAGGTGCGCGTGTCCCCAGTCGGGATGGGAGCATGAGTCGCGTCGGCGAACCGGCATATGGCCTCTAGACTCAACGTAGGTTCCTTCCAGGGCGACGGTTGTCTCACGTCTTTTTCCCGTGTTGCTCTAAGATGCGCTTGACCTCTTGCAGACGCCTTCGGCGCCGGGAACATTCGCGCTTCTTTGTCCGCGCCAGGCGGCCCAAACAGATATGCGGGGAAGGTCAATGGAAAACCTAACCTTACGCTTTTTCCAAGGTGAACCTTCTGTTCGTCGAAATCGTAAAGTCTGAGGACGGCACGATAGCCGGCCTCTGAGAGGCGGGCCACAGAGTCATTGTCTTGCCGATCTGTACCACTGCCCATACTTGCGACGGGTTCTTTCTCATGGTACTGTAGGGATCTGGTGCCGGCTCCCATTCTTGAATTTAACGTTCCGCCCCCGTGAACATGCAGGAGGAACTATGCTCGCCACTCTTTTGTCCCTTGCCTTTTTTGCCTCGCCTGTACAGGAAAAAGTCCATGCGAACGAAAAGCCATCGATTACGGGCGCAGTGCAGGATGAGAAAGGACAGGCGGTCCCCGGCGCCACGGTGATAGTGTTTATGTGGAAGAACAGTCGCCGCGAGGGCGGGGTCAAGACCTATCTCTGACCTTCGTGGCATCCGGGCTGCGTAAAGCGAGCAGTCACGGACAAAGAGGGCAAGTTTGCCCTGAAGGATTTGGATCCCACCCTGGCATTCCAATTGTTGGTTGTGGCAGAAGGAAGAGAACCGATTTTTTCGGACAAGCACCTTGATCCCGCTGCCGCCACGCGGAAGTTCTTATTGGTGCTCGGACGGCAGGTGCGGCTGCTCTCCGTGGGGCCGACCGATGCCGACCTTGATCGCGTTTTCATGGACTTGAACAGCGGCGCGTTCAAGACACGCGAGAAGGCCGCGCGGGAGTTGGCGGAATTCGGCGAATCGGCCGTACCGGCAGTGCGCGAACGCTTGGAGCGGCCGCTGCCGGCGGAAGTGCGCCAGCGCGCGGCTGCGTTCCTCGATCGGTTTGACCCGGCCGAGCTTTGGCCGCTGCGGGCCGTCGAGTTGGTGGAAGGCATCGGCACGCCGGCAGCGATAGAATTGCTGGTGGAGCTGGCAAAAGGCCCCGCCGGCGCGCCGCTTACTTGGGATGCCGCGGCGGCACTGGGTCGACTGTCCAGATAAGGGGGCTGCGGGCTTTTTTAGTTCACAAATTACGCTTTCCACATTTCCGGATTCTAGGCGAGCCGGGAGCGTAAGCGATCGGAACTTGGCCCTCACTCCGGTCGCCTACGCTCCCGGCTCGCCAAGACATCTTCTTGCATGCAAGTCGCCGCCAGCGTAGAATCGGTGTGGTTGGCAGCAGTTTTTAATGTGCATTCGTGGCGCAGCCTGCCATTCGTTTGCCAAATAGAGGTGCTCCATGGACTTTGAAGAGATCGAAAAAAAGGCCTCGCAGAGCCACGGAGAAATCGTGGAGCTAAAGGCCCTCGTCCGCCAGATGCAGGCGCGAATGGAACGGCAAGTCCTGGTCATCCAGGTTCTGAAAGACATGCTGCTGGCGGGCGACAAGGCGGCCGAAAAGGATTTCCTCGAGCGCCTTCAGGCGGCAGCCACACGCAAGCTGGATGGCAATGCCTGCCACGCCTGCGGCAAGGCGATGAGTCCAAAGCACAATCGGTGCATCTACTGCGGCGCGGACCGGCCGCCCGAACTTTTGTAGTGCATATCGAATGACATCGGGTCTAGAATGGATCGTTCGTCAGTCGTATGAAGTTAATGAAAAGAGTTGAAGAAAAAACAGAGGCCGGTTGACTTGCCGTACGATCCAACCAAAGACTTGCCGAAGCTGGGCGGTATGTTTCCAGATGGCTTTCATGTGGCTATGTTTAACGGCTCAATCCGAGAATTCCGCCGCGACTTTGATGTGATCGAGATGAGGCATGTTCTCACGCGCGCCGGCGGCGAGTGGATGGATTTCACGAAGCTGGACCGCTGAACGAGCCGGCACTGGTGGGTTCCGAAGACTTCAGCCAATCTACACGATTTGTCAGGTTCTCGTATCCGAATAATGAATTCACATCAATGCTGTCTATGAGGGAAAACTCATGTGTGGCAAATTCTTCGCTTCCGGCATCGGCATCATCCTTTTCCTCTGTGGGTCGGCGCATTTCCTGGCGCAAGATAAGAAGGATCCTGCTGATTCCTCTCCCCAGGCTGTGCGCGAATTGGCCGGCACTTACACCGGCTCGTGGACGATGTTCGGCATTGACGAGTCGGGAAAGACCGTCAAACGCCTGGCCTGGACCGACATCATCAAGGCCGATAACCCAGAGGTCAAAGGCGACCGGGCGTTTGTGAGCACGACCGACGAGATGACGTTTGAGGGCGGCCAGATCCCACCATACAAGATTCAAGGTAAGGAAGGATACTTCCTTAAGAAGGATGGCGGCCTGGGCGAATACTTCATCGAAATAGCTGGGCAGACGAACCGGCTGGTAAAGGTCGGCGACAACGTGTGGAGCTACAGCACGCCGGCCGCTGCCGACGACTTGGGCCGGCTGGGCTTCCCCAAGGGCGCGTCGGGACAGCACGTGCTGGTCAAGGTGGTCACCAAAGAGCAGGGCGTCGAGACGCACCGGATCAGCCGCCTGACCACGGTGAGTTGGCAGGACAAGGAGGGCAAGGAGCGTTGGTTGCAATTCATCAGCCTTCAGGGGTTCCACAAGCGTCAGTCGTAATTGGCAATCGTGAATCCGGAATGGATTCGGACGAAATCTTCATACGATGAGTCTGAAGTTGGTCATTTTTCATGGATCGGTCGATTCTCCCAAAGGTAGCACAGCGCAAAAAGACGCAGGAGAAATGGCATGCCGGCGCCGCAGTCAGCGAATTCAGATGCCCTCACGGAACGAATACGAATCTTTGCTGCGTTGATTCTTGCCATGTTTGGCTTGGCGTTGGCTGCCGGTTTGGTCATTTTCCTGGTCGTGTTCGGATGGCATCAGCCTACCGACGTGGTGGCAGTGATTGGGCTGTTTACGAGCGTTCTCGGAACTCTTGTCGGCGCGTTTTTCGGGCTCCAGGTCGGCTCGGCCGGAAGGGACAAGGCGCAGCAGGCCGCCGCAGAGGCCAATCAACTGGCCCAGCGGGCGCTGGCAGCCTTGCCGCCGGATCAAGCCCGCGGAATGTTCGGACCGCCTACAGCCTGAAAACGTGGAGCATGCGGGCGGGGCAAGTAGCCGTCACCGCTCAATCTTTGCGGTGACCCGTATTTAGTTGCCCCGCTGTTCGCCCTTTTGTATCATCCACTCGGAAGACCGCAGCCCCGTTCCTTTCCAACTTGGAGAAGCACCCGATGACCCTCCGCTTGACCGTTGCATTGCTGTCCGTGTGTGCCATTCTTTTCGCGGCCAGCGCCGGCCGCGCCGCGCCGCCCACCAGGGACGAAGCGCTCAAATACAACCAGGCGCTGGTGGAATCACTCAAAAAGCTGAATGCCGCCGGCCTGGCCTGGGGCCAGAAAGCCCATTTTAACGACGACGTGACCCCCGACGCGGAGGGCTTGAAGGAAGCCTACAAGAACTATGCCAAGGTCTACGGCGAGGTTGAGTCGGCCTTGAAGGTCCTGGCAATTCCCGATGCCAAGTCGGCCCGCGATCTGCAAAAAGTGAATCAGAATTACATCGACTACCAGGACGGCTTCATCAAGAAAATCCTCAAGGAAGCCACCGACGTGCTGACCGATCCGAAACTGAAGGACAAAGATAAGAAAGAAAAGGCTGTGGGCATTATTCAGCGCGCCGAGAAGGAAGAGCAAAACCTGCTGACCGAATTCACAAAGAGGCAGGAGGATTTCGCCAAGGAATTCGGCATCGAACTGAAGAAACAATGAGGCAGGGCGAGCATTCAGCGCTTGCCGGCAGCCGGGAATCATCCCCGGCTCGGAACCAATTGCCCGTCACTACCTCATTGAGGTGCACTCGATGACTCGCTCCCCGACCATTTGTCTGCTTTCCTGTATCGCGCTCCTTTTTATCACGAACCTCGTTCATGCCGAGCCGCCGACTAAGGAAGAAGCGCACAAGTTTAACCAGGCGATCGTGGAAGCGAACAAGAAGTTATTCGCTGCCGGCGGTGAATGGGGCCAAAATGCCCACCTCAATGATAATGTTTCGCCCGACGCCGACGGTTTGCAGAAGGGGTACAAGAATTGCCAGAAGGTTCTTGCGGAAGTAAAGGCCGAGATGAAAGGCCTGAAGGTTCCCGAGACCAAATCGGCCGGCGAGTTTTACAAACTGCACCAGAAGTTCCTGGATGCACAGGAACGCAGCATCAAGAACGAACTCAAAGACCTTACCGACGTTCTGTCCGATCCGAAATTGCAGGACAAGGAAAAGAAAGACAAGGCCTTGGAGATCCTGAAGAAGGCCAATAAGAGCGAACAGGATCTGGTGGTCGAACTGCAAAAAGCTCAAGAGACCTTTGCCAAGGAATTCGGCATCGATTTGTCGAAATAAATCGTCCCGCCGGGGCCCGCAGCGCAAGCAAGGGGGAAGAACTCTTGCTCGCGCGTCGGGCTCAATACACTTCCATCCTTGTGTGGCCGAAGGTGAACGCCCCCGGGACCACGGCCTCGGCCAGCATTTCCAGGCTTTCGACCAGCCGCGGGCCGGGGCGGTTGAAATAGGCATTGCCGTCGGCCACGAAGACCCGGCCGTTGCGCACCGCTTTCAGCAAGTGCCATTCCGCTCGATTGCTTAGCAACGGCATGTCCTGCCTGGTGCGGGCCAGGTCGAAGCCGCAGGGCAGGGCGACGATCACGTCCGGGTCTTGCTGCACCAGTTCTTCCCAGGTCATCCACGGCGAATGTTGACCGGCCGCGCCGAAGACGTTTACCCCACCGGCCAGCTCGACAAGTTCCGGCATCCAGTTGCCGGCGGCCATCAGCGGGTCGATCCATTCCAGGCACGCCACCGACGGCTTGCGGCCCCAATTGTTGGCTCGGTCGGAAATGGCCCGCATCCGTTTCTGCAATGAGTCCGCCAAACCTTCGCCGCGTTCGGGCACAGCAGCGGCCAGTGCCATCTGGCGCATGCCTTCCCACACGTCGGCCAGGTTGTTCGGTTGCAGCGACACGACGCGGGGCCGCGGTCCCACCCAGTCGACCAGGACTGCTTCCACGTCGCGCTCGCTGACCGCACAGACCTCGCAATGTGACTGTGTGACGATCAAATCCGGCTGTAACTGTTGCAGCACGTCGGAAAAGACGCGGTAGACCGACAGCGAATCGCGCACGGTTTCCTTCACCAGCCGGTCAATCTCGGCACTGGCGCCGTGAACGTCGAACTTCGGCTCTGTGCAGACCGGCAGGCCCTTCACCCATTCGGGATAATCACATTCGTGCGACCGGCCCACCAACTGGTCGCCCAACCCGAGCGAGCAGACGATTTCCGTGGCACTGGCGATGAGCGAGATGATGCGCATGGGATCTTTGGTCAATGTTTTCAGTTGACGGTAAAGAAACGTGGTCGGGACTGCTGGATTACCACACCTACTCCGCCTCCGCGCTCGCGCCGGTCAGCAAGCCCAATTCCCCGGCGATCGGTTTCATGGCATTGATGACGAATTGAACGTGCGCGGTCAAATCGACGCCGAAGTCGGCGGCGCCGCGCTCGATGTCGTCGCGGCTCACGTTGCGGGCAAAGCCTTTCGACTTCATTTTCTTTTTCACGCTAGACGCGGCCAGGTCGGTGATGCCGGCGGGCCGCAGCAGCGCCACGGCCGTGACGAAGCCGGCCAGTTCATCACAAGCATACAGTGCCTTGTCGAGCCGATGCACGCGCGGGCAATCCGGCAAATAGTCGGCATGCGACTTGATGGCGTAGATCACTTCTTCCGCGTAGCCTTTTTCGCGCAGGATTTTTTCGCCTTGCAACGGATGGTCCGGCGGATTGGGCCAGCGCTCGTAATCGAAATCGTGCATCAGCCCCACGATACCCCAGGTTTCCTCGTCTTCGCCGAGTTTTCGGGCATAAGCGCGCATGGCCGCTTCGACGGCCAGCATGTGATTGATGAGGCTGGGGTTCTTGACATATTCGGTCAGCAGGGCGAAAGCATCGGGTCGGTTCATCCCATGACCTCAACTATTTGGAGCCTGCCGCACAAGCAAGGGAGACAAAACCGATTCCCTTGCTTGCGCTGCGGGCTCCAGCATCGCTTACGGTTTCGCGGTAAACCGTTCCACTTCGGCATGAGCCTGTTTCGCCATGTCCCTGGCATGCGCCAGTTGTCCCGGCGGAACCACGGCCGATGAGCCGAACAGGCTCAGGAAATTGTTCCACCAGTCTTGGGCAATCTTCCAGGCGGCAAGAGTGTCTTCCTGGCCGGCGGGATTGCCGGGCCGGCTCCGGCCCAGCCGTTCGGCCTGTTCGTGCTTGCACAGGGCCAGCTGAAACGTCGCCTGGGCCCCCATCGGCTCCGCGACGGAGCGTTCGATCAATAGGAACACCTTCTCGCTGTACTTTTGTAATTCGCTGACCTGGGCCTTGGCATTGAGATAGGACGAGTCGGTTGGGTTTTTCTCGCCGCGCAGCATGGCGGCATAGGAGGAGCGCATGTCGTCGATCCATTTGCCGGCTTCGGCATCGAGGTTCGGCTCCGCCACGAGCCGTTGTTGCGCGTGGCTGATGTGCGTGAGCATTTCCATGAGCAGGGCGGCGGCGTCGTCGAATTGGCCGCGCAAGATGCAGTCGCGTGCGCGTTTCGGTTCCCCCGGGCGGTTTGGTTCCAGCATCATGGTGATGAATCGGCCGGAGAATTGGGCGCGCAGGCGATCTCTGGGCGCACCCAAGATCATTTCCAATTGGGGCGGCATGAGGTGCCAGGGAACCACCGTGGCGTAGTACAAATCGTACGAGCGCTGACCGGGCGGCGCTTGTTCCAATCCGCCTTCTTCGGCCGGCAAGAAAAAGATCAAGGCGCGCGTCGGCGTGGACAGGTTTTTCGGCGGGTTCCAGAATTCGACCGGTTCCCCGGTGTCGGCGCAGCGTTTGAGCAGGGCCGTCGGATCGATCCCTGCTTGCAGTGCCGGGCTGCCCGTCACAATGGTTTGCAAGAAGCGCATGCGCGGCGACAGGGCCGACAGCGGCGGCGCCAGGTACACACCGCTGTTTTTCACGAACTGGCCCAGCTCCGCACTGCCCTCCACTCCGGCTAGGGCGGCCTTGAGGGAATCGGCATTGGCTCGGGCCTGCCGCAAGGTAAGAATGCTCTTGCCGTCGGCGGCAAAAATGGGCTGGCCCTGCCGTGGATGGAAGAGATAGATTTCGGAATCGATCCGCACGCCCACGCCCCAGAAACGAGTGCCCTGCGCTGCACTCTTGTTGCCCAGCAGGCAGCCATCCAGTCCGAGCTGCTGCCAAGCGGCCAGGACCACGTGGATTCGATCCATGTCATTGCCAAGGCCGCGGCGGAGGGCCATCCCCGCCGGAACCGGGCGGCTTTGCCGGTCGAAAAACCAGACCTGGCGCATCGCCCAGGCAAATGCCAGCCTGGCCCGTTCCAGGTGGCCGGCCAATGACGAGTCGTTCCAGTCCAATTTCAAAGCGCGAATCGCGTCATGAAAGAGAAAGCACTCATCCATATAGTGGGCGTCGAGCGGCGTGAACTCGTCACGGCCCAGTTCTTTCAGTTCCGGCTCGGTCAGGTTCAGACGCTTGGTCAGCAGTTCCATTTCCGGCGCCGAAATCTTCGCGATCGGGCTCTGCTTCTCCCGCCCCAAATAGACATTCAGTTGACTCACCGTCGCCTGGCATTCGGGCAAACTGTGTTCCTTGCGAAACGATTCTTTCACCGTGCCGAGCGGGTCATCCTGCTCGCCGGACGATTTGGTCTGTTGCTGAGATGGGTTGTTGGGGCAACCCGTAAGCGCCAGGATAACCAGCGTGGCAGCTGCGAAACACAACCGGCGGCGCGGAAAATGGGACACGGATTAGCACCTCTTTGCCTTAGTCAGCAGTCAGTAGTCAGTAGGACAGTTCTAGTTCTTGTTTCAGCCGCCCGACCAGCCTGGCTGACCACTGACTACTGACTACTGACTTCCGATTCCACAGCCTGTCGGATTCTCAGACAACAGCGCATCAGGGCCGCGACGTCATCCAGGGCCAGCATGTTCGGGCCGTCACTTAGCGCCTCGTCGGGACGCGGATGGGTTTCGAGAAACACGCCATCGCAGCCCGCTGCCACCGCGGCACGGGCCAGGTATGGGACCATGCGGCGGTCGCCGCCCGAGCGGTCGCCTTGGCCCCCTGGCTTCTGTACGCTGTGAGTGGCGTCAAAGATCACGGGCTGGCCCAAGTCTTGCATCCAGGGAATGGCGCGCATGTCGTTGACCAGCTGACCATAGCCGAAGGTGCTGCCGCGTTCCGTCAGCAATACTTGTGTGTTACCGACTTCGGCAAGTTTGGCCACCACGTTCTTCATGTCCCAGGGCGCCATGAATTGCCCTTTTTTCACGTTCACGGGTTTGCCCGTCTGCCCGGCGGCCAGAAGAAGATCGGTCTGCCGGGCCAGGAACGCGGGAATCTGGATCAGATCGACCACGCCGGCCACGGGCCGAACCTGGCCCTCATCGTGGACATCGGTGGTCACCGGCAAGCCGGTCTGCCGGCGAACGGCTTCCAGCGTCTTCAAGCCCTCCTGTAATCCCGGCCCGCGGAACGATTTTCGCGAAGAGCGGTTCGCTTTGTCGAACGATGCTTTAAAGATCAGCGGAACTTGCAATTCGTCGTGCAATTCCCGCAGCTTGCCCGCAATATGCATGGTCAATTCATGTGATTCGATGACGCATGGGCCGGCAATCCAGAGCACCTGCTGCCCGCGACCGCAACGAAACTGGCCGATCGAAACGGGATTCATCTTCATGTCCTCAAAAAGTAGCGTTGCGGGCCGAGCCGCATAAGCGAGCTTCCCACGTAAGTGGGGGGAGGTTCGCAAAACTCCCCCCACTTACGTGGGAAGCTCGCATCGATCATTTTACACGCGCCGGCGTATCCTTTCCACAAACCAATCCAGTTGTTCGACACGGTGCAACGGCGGCCCGTGGCCGAAACATACCAGCTTGGGCCGCAAAGCGCGGACGATTTCCACGGACCGGAAATTCTGCCACGCATCAGTACAGAATACCGCCGGCGGCAAACGTAATCCCGGCGCGCCGGTCAGGAAGCTCATGTTCGCCAACAGGTCGCCGATGATGGCCACACGGTCCGCTTCGCGAAAGTAAACGACATGCCCCGGAGTGTGACCGGGAGCGTGGATCACACGAAAACCGGCCACCGTATCGCCGTTCTGCAACACTCGGCTGACCTTCCAGGGCGGGCCGGCGACGACACGTCCCAAGCGATGCACGATCCAGGTATTTGGCAACATGGGGCCCGTGCCTTCCATGGCCGGCACGTCGGCGGCGTGACACGCCAGCGGAATACCGAACTTCCGGCACACTCGCCAGGCTACTCCCTGATGATCGGGGTGGCAATGTGTGAGGGCCACCATCGAGAGCCGGTGCCCGTGCAATTGGCGCAGAATGTGGCCGGCATGCCAACGAGTGGCCCCGTCGATAAGCACGTCGTCAATCAAGTACACGTTCAGAGGACACATCGACGAATGCAGCAGACCGTCCAGCAACCACACTTTGGGGGCCAATTCCTTCATCGCGCAGCCCTTTTTGGCGCTATCCCGCATTCGTCGGCGGTACGACTTTCTCAAACATCAAGGCCACGACCTGTTCCAACAGGTGCAGGTACTCCGTGCCCGCGATCACTTCGACGCGCTCGCGCAAGGCCCGCTTGCGCTCAATCAGATCGACGAAATGCTCCACGCCGAACTTGGCCAAGGGTCCGTTTGTTCCTTGCAGGGCCAGCAGTTCGTCGATCTCGGCCGCGGAAAAGTGCCGCGCGCGCTCGACATGGCGATCCAGCCAGGACACCAATTCCGGTTGCGTGCCAAGATCGTACAGCCGCTTGAGCCTGTCCTCTTCCTCTTCTGGCGGCGCTCCGCGCATGCGCGGCAATAAGCGGTCCAGCGGCAGCATCCGCAATTCGCTGACGGTCAGGCCCAGGGCATGGGCGCAGGCCAGCACCGTGGTATTGCGCAATTTGCGGCTCTGGCCGGCTAGCATGATCTGCCGGACCGTGTGCCGGTTGATGTTGGCGATGCGGGAAAAATCTTCCTGGTTCCAGCCGCGTTCCTGTACCAGGCGCGCTATCTTGGCCGTGAGACTATGTTCGGAAGAAGGTGTGGCCGGATTCATGGTGCCGATCCTATCGACTATGACGGCGTTTGAATAGGTGCGTTGACTTCCCGAAGTTTAGCCGTTTAGCATTGCCGCGAGAGCAATTCACTCTAGTGTCGCAGTTAAGTTTTCGGTAAAACAGCGCTGGAGTTCCGACGATAGAGGTTTTCTCATGCAATTTCGCGAAGGCCCGATCGAAGGCGTGATCTGGAAGCCGCTGAAGAAGTTCCCCGATGCGCGCGGCTGGTTGTGCGAATTGTTCCGGCACGACGATACGCCCGAGGAATTTCACCCGGTGATGGCGTATATCTCCGTCACCGAGGTCGGCATCGCCCGCGGGCCGCATGAACACGTTGACCAGGCCGATTATTTCTGCTTCCTGGGGCCGTCGAACTTCAAGGTTTATCTCTGGGACAACCGTTCTTCATCCAAGACATACTTGAACAAGGAAGTGAAGATCGTCGGCATCGACCAGCCCATGGCACTGATCGTTCCGGCGGGTGTGGTGCATGCGTACAAAAATGTCGGCGGGGAGCCCGGCTTGGTCTTCAACTGCCCCAACCGGCTCTACAAAGGCTGGAATCGTAATGAACCGGTCGATGAAATCCGCCATGAGGAGCACGCCGGCAGCATTTACAAGCTAGAGTGAAGTATTCTATGCCGGGTTGAGAAAAAGACCTTTGATTGGAGCCCGCAGCGCAAGCAACGGTGAAAAATCAGATTCCGTTGCTTGCCCTGCGGACTCCTAAGAGAATCTGCAAAACAACGAACTGACATCGCGTCCCGTTTTGAGGTCCACATGGCCACGATTGCGGAAGCCTTGAAGCAAGGTTGGGAATATCAGCGCGCCGGCCAGCTAGGCGCGGCCGAGCAGGTTTATCAGCGCATCCTCGACGCGCAACCCGATCAGCACGAAGCGTTGTATTTGCTGGGCACCGTCTGTCATCGCATGGGCAAACTGGATGATGCCGCCCAGCACCTGCTGCTGGCCGTGAGCGTGAAGCCGGACTACGCCGAGGCGCACAACAATTTAGGCGTGGTCATGGCCATGATGGGCCGGCGCATCGAGGCCATCAACCATTTCCGGCACGTGGTGCGCTTGCGGCCCAACGATGCCGACGCTTCCAATAATCTTGGCAACGCCCTGCGCGAACAGGGCGTCATGGACGAGGCCGTGGAACGGCTGCGCTTCGCCTTGCGGTTGAAACCGGACTACCCCGATGCCTTGCACAACCTGGGCCTGGCCCTGCACGGCCAGGGGAAACTCGAAGACGCCGTGGCGCACCTGCGGCACGCCGTGCGGCTGCGGCCCGATTTTGCCGACGCCCACGGCGACCTGGGCCTGGTCCTGGCCCAGCTTAAGCGCTGGGACGAAGCCGCGGCTCATTTGCAGCAGCTCGTCCGTATGCGGCCCGACCGGGCCGACGGCCATGGCCACCTGGGATCGGTCTTTCGAGAACTCGGTAAGCTGGAAGAATCGGCCGACCGGCTCCGCCAGGCAGTCCGGTTGAACCCGGAAGACGCCAATATCCGCAGCAGCCTGGGACTGACCCTGCAAATGCTCGGTCAACTGGCCGAAGCCGAGGAACATTTGCGCTACGCCATCAAGCTCGATCCGGAACACGCCGATGCGCACAATAACCTGGGCGTGACGCTGGCCCAACAATCCCGCTTCGCCGAAGCCATTGCCGAATACGGGGAAGCGCTGCGCATCCGGCCCGACTCTGCGATCTTCCGCCGCAACCGCTCACTGGCCTGGCTCACCCTCGGCGAGTTTAACAAGGGCTGGCCGGAATTCGAATATCGCTGGAAATGCCCTGGCTTCAACGAGCGCTCGTTCCCGCAACCGCGCTGGAAGGGCGAACCGCTGCGCGGCAAGACCATTCTGATTCACGCGGAACAAGGCCTGGGCGACACCCTGCAATGGTTGCGCTATGTCCCGCTCCTGAAAGCACAGGGCGCCACGGTCCTGGCAGAAGTTCAGCCGGCGCTGGTGCGGCTGGTTGGCCGGGTCGAGGGAATCGATCACATCATTCCCGCGGGCGAAGCTTTGCCGACTCTTGACGTTCATCTTCCGCTGGCCAGCTTGCCGGGGGTCTTTCAGACGAACTTTCACACCGTTCCGAACAAGGTCCCGTACCTGCTCGCGGAACCGGAACGCGTCGAATTCTGGCGCAGTCAACTTTCGGCCCTGCCCGAATTCAAGATCGGCATTGCCTGGCAGGGGAACCCGAAGCAGGGTGGCGACCGCCTGCGGTCCATTCCGCTCATCCATTTCGCCCCGCTGGCCCGGCTTGAAGGCGTCCGACTTATTTCGCTGCAAAAGGAACCCGGCGCCGAGCAACTGCGCGAACTGGCCGACGCATTGCCGATTATCGACCTGGCCCGGCGTCTGGACCTCAGCGGCGGCGCGTTCCTCGACACCGCGGCCGTGATGATGAACTTGGACTTGGTCATAACCTGCGACACGGCCATCGGGCACCTGGCCGGCGGTCTTGGCGTGCCGGTGTGGCTGGCCCTGTGCGCGGCCCCGGACTGGCGCTGGTTCGAGTCCCGCGACGACAGCCCCTGGTATCCGACCATGCGGCTGTTCCGGCAATCCAAGCTCGGGCGCTGGGACGATGTGTTTGAGAAGATCTCCGAGGAAGTGCGCAAAGGGCTGTCCCGGGCAGGCAATCCGCAAGCGATTCCAATTGAGATTTCTCCAGGTGAATTGCTCGACAAGATTACGATCCTGCAAATCAAGAACGAGCGCATTCGCGACACGGCCAAACTGCGGAACGTGCGCGCGGAACTGGCCGCTCTGACGGCAGCGTGCGAACAATCGTTGCCGCCGTCCGAAGAGGTTTCGGCGCTCACGGTCGAACTAAAGGAGGTAAACGTGGCAATTTGGGACGCGGAGGACTCCCTCCGCGCGAGCGAAAAAGCGCAACGCTTTGACACTGCGTTTATCGAATTGGCGCGCACGGTCTACTGGAGCAACGACCGCCGCGCCGCCATCAAGCGCCACATCATGGAAGAGAAAGAGCACCCGAAATACCAGTAACGTGCTATGTCGCAAGCCGCTAGCGGCGGCTCACCCAATCTTCGGCTTGCCGCAGGGCTTGGTCGATCGCCTCGGCTTCGGTCAGCGCTTCGGTCTCGATCTTCTGCGGACGGTCCAGCGCGGGAACCACGCAGACAAACCGGAACCCGCCGCCCGGCAGCTTGCTCAGATGAACGCTGGTAATCGACAACCGTTCCAGGCGTTTGCGCACGTTGATCCAGTCAACTTCCACAGGCCGGATGCGCTGAATGCCGAGAGCCTCGGGCGAAGGCATTTGCAGGTTTTCCAGGCGGGTAGGCACCGCATCCGGTTCCGGCATTTGGCTCCGTGCCGACGATGGATTCCGCGACTGTGCCGGCGCCAACGCGGCCTGCGCTTGATTGGCAAGAGTTTGCGGACGCTGGGGGAACTGCGTTCCCGAATACTGCGGCTGGACCGGTTGCGTCACAGGCTGACCGGGCGTATAGAACGGTTGCGGCATCGGCGAACCGCCGATGATCGGGGTCCCACACCCCAACGGTGTTCAGGAGCCAGCACTACAGCGACCGGGAATTAGAGACAAAAGCGAACAAACCGATATTATTGCCACCCCAACCCACAGCACATCCTTGCGCATGGCGGGATCGTCCTTTACATGAGAAATGAACACACTCTTTCGTGAGTGAATGAAGCCTGGCGAGTCATCCAGGCATCGCGGGCGGGGGCTATAACAGAGGTTGCCGGGAAAAAAAAGTGCAAATGGCCAGACCGCCGCTTGTAGCTTCGCATTCGCTGATAGTGCCGGGCGAACGCGAAGCCGCAAGCGGCGGTCTGATCCAATCACTCGCTCACCTGCATCGGCGCATTCAGCGCCTTGCCGATGCGTTCCTTGCACTCTTCCAAGTGAGCGCGAACGGTATCGTCGGCGGCGAACTTCTTGTCGCCCAGCGACGATTCGATCTTGCGCGCCAGGTCGCGCAGGTGCATGCGCGCCAGGCTCTTGGCGTCGGGCGGTACAGTTGCACCGCTGCCGCCGAAGAAGACGAAAATGCCGTGGCCCCCCGAGCGGGAACCAAGCACCAGGTTCGTCAACTGCTGCAAATACTCGCGCTGCAAGTTGCGGCGGATAATCGTGGACTTGACCGCCGGCGGCTTGTCTTCGTGCGGCAGGTCCAACCAGATGCAATCGGTCAGCGCGCGGAAGACCTCGGCCAGTTGCAGCGGCTGATCGTCCTTGTCGGCCAGGTTGGCCAGGTCCTGAATGCGCGACAGTGTGCTCGCCGCGAGCAGTTCATTCAGGGCCACGCGCTGAATGCCCAGGATCCGCTCGTTGAGCGGGAAATCCACGTTGCTCATCACTTGCCGCTCGTTGCCCCAGTGCATCCAGCGGTCGGCGGCGAGTTTCCGCAGCAGTTCCGGCGAAAACTGGAAGGGCTTGTCGGTCAGCACGTGTTCCTGCACGAACTTGAGGGCATCGCGCTGCTTCGATCCCTTCACCGGCAC
>Ga0207110_10099_pt1 | contig 21381 bp, 19 predicted proteins | sample Alteio_BWMinHeat_74_FD_153582 | JGI IMG/M metagenome (GOLD analysis project Ga0207110, IMG submission 153582) | Enriched cells from forest soil in Barre Woods Harvard Forest LTER site, Petersham, Massachusetts, United States -... | ecosystem: Environmental > Terrestrial > Soil > Temperate forest >...
GATTGTGATGGTCGGGCATGCGCTGATCGCAGCGGTCCTTGCACTCGTTGGCGTAAGCCTGCTCATTACGCCATGGAGTTCCATAAAAGGCGGCGAAGCGTCTGCTGTCGGTCCACTGCGATGGGCAGGCGTTGCATGTTTGGTCGCAGCGGCGATCTTTTTTGGAGTTGGCCTCGTGCGGCGCAACGCCACGGAGATGGCCGTCACCAACAAAAGAGTCATCGTGAAGTCGGGCCTTGCGGATCGCCGCACCATCGAGCTTCTTCTCCAAAGAATCGAAAGCATCGCCGTCGAAGAGCCTGCGCTTGGAAGAGTCCTGGGCTACGGCACCGTCATCGTAAGAGGCACCGGGGGAACGCCCGAAGTTTTTCCGCAGATTGCCCGTCCCCTGGAATTCCGCGAGCAAGTGCAGCGCCAGATCGCGGGCGAATCAAAATCTTCCTGAACGATTTCGTCTTTTGCTGTCCACGTTGGATAAGTCAGAGATCAGGTAGTAGAATCTAAATGCATAGGTCCAGAGTTTAGAAATTCCTGGAGAAAAACAACTTCGGCTATGGCAAACCTGATGAGAACTTCCAATCCGGCGCTGAATGAAAAAGCATTTAAAGGCCAAGTCGCTATCGGCGAAGCCATGACATTGCAAGGCACCGTCAACAAGACTGGCCTGCTCCTGTTGTGCGTCGTGGCCACTTCCGCGTGGACCTGGGGCATGGCCCACTCGGAGACGCCGGAAGCCGCGATGCCATGGATGATTGGAGGGATGATCGGCGGATTCGTCGTAGCGCTGGTCACCATTTTCAAGAAGCAATGGTCGCCGCTCACCGCGCCCCTGTACGCGCTTCTCGAAGGCCTCGTCCTCGGCGGCATCTCCGCGATTTTTGAAAAGTCTTACCCGGGCATTGCCGTCCAGGCCGTCGGCCTCACGTTCGGGACGTTGTTCGTTATGCTCCTGGCGTACAAGAGCGGAGTCATCCGCGCCACGCAAGGTTTGAAGCTCGGTGTCATCGCTGCCACCGGCGGCATTGCCGTTTTCTATCTCGTGGAAATGCTGCTGGGCTTCTTTCACGTTCATGTGCCGGCAATCAACGGCAGCGGTTTCATCGGCATCGGCTTCAGCCTCTTTGTCGTGATCATCGCCGCGTTAAACCTGGTGCTGGATTTCGACATGATCGAAACTGGGGTTCAAAATGGCGCTCCCAAGTATATGGAGTGGTACGGCGCATTTGGCCTGATGGTCACGCTCATCTGGCTTTATCTCGAAATCCTTCGCTTGCTCGGCAAAGCGCGCCGTCGCTAAGCATCGAAGAATTGACAGCGAATTCCCGTCCTTGCGAATAGAGCGGAAGATACTGCTTCGTTGGGTCCGGCGGCAGGTTCAAATAATTTAGAAAGTAAACTTCAAGCGCGCCGAAACGCTTCGTGGGGCCGCCACGGCTGTCCCGGAAAACAAACTCGCAAAATTGAGTACATTTATCCGGTCGGTCATGTTGGCCGCCTGAATTTCGAATTTGGCGCTGCGTTGCTCTCGCCGGTACAGCTCCACCCCTGCGGCGGCATCCAGTGAAAAATTCGGGCGCACGCGCTGCAAATTGAAGTTCACGCGCTCAAGAATCGCCGTGCCGTACTGCGCCAGCAGGAAATTCGTGTCCGGGTTGCTGCCCAAGTTCGCCGGCAATCCGCTGCCGTACTCTGCGCCCAGGGCCAGCCAAACGCGCTGGACCGCCTGAAATCGCATCCGCGCCCGCAAAGTGTTGCGCTGGTCCTGGGAAACCGCAAATTTACTTGTATCCGTCAAGCCCGTCGCTCCGCTCCCAAGAAATAGCCCTCCAGTGATCGGCCCTTGCGCGATTCCGGACTGGTTCGCGTAGCTTAAGTATCCCGAGAAGCGACCCCATTGCGGCACTTCCACGCGGACTTCTTCTCCGAAGATGCGCGCCTTGGCGAACGCAGTCGGAAAACTCACGCCGGTATCCAGCAGCACATCGTCATCCGAATAATTGTGAAAATCGCGGCGAAAGACATTGGCATCAAGCCGCCATTTTCCGAAAAAAGCTTTGGTGAAGCCGCCCTCGTAATAATTGGCCCTCGCCGGCTGCACCGGTAGCCGCACGACTATTGGATCGATCGAATCGAGCTGCGGCGAACTCGCGAGCAGGAGGTTCTCCATCGCCGGCGTCTGAAACACGCGGTCGTACGATGCGTGCAGCAGCAGGTTCCACGATGGCACGTAGCGGGAAACGCCAACGCGCGGGCTCCACGCCGCCTCGTGCACCACAAATCCATAGTGGTCGAAGCGCAAGCCCGCGCTGATATTCCAATTGTCCCGGTGCCAGTGGTCCTGCGCGTATGCGGACGGCTCGACGTCCCACTTGCGATCCGTGAATTGAAACGGAGTCTGCGTCCCCGGATCGAACTGCGCCGGATCGGTAATCGCATACTGCAGCGCCTCGTGCACCGAACTGAAAATGCTGTCCCCGCCGGCCTTCCAGTCGTGGTGTCCTTTGTGTCCCGCAAGGTCTCCGCGGAAATAGCCCTCTCTGTAACCACGATCTTGCGACACGATGACGGGCGTCGAGAACGGATTCGAAGCCAGCTTCGCGCTCGCATCCCGGACGCTGCCGGAAAAGCTCAAGAACAAGCTGGGAGAAATCGTGTGCTGAAAGAAAATCTGGCCGCTCGTTTCGTGGTTGGCGATGTCCTGCCGCTGAGGCATCGGCGTCTGCTGCTCCTGCACCAGCTCGTTCGGGACAAGAAACCGTACGTCGTTGTGCGTAATCGAGATGCGCAGTCGGTCGCGATCTGAAAAATCCCGCTCGTACGAGGCGGAGAATCCGCCGGCATTCCCGCGATTCGTGTAGTTGGCCAGCACGGGGGAATCCAGGTAGCGATCCGTGTGAAATCCATTCCCGCTGAAGGTGAATCGATCCTTGACGGCCGCGTAGGAAATCCCCGCGGAGCCCCCCGCTGTTGAAAAGCTCCCGCCATCTACTTCGAAGTATCCATGCAAGCCGGTGGGCGCATCTTTCTGCGTCGTGACTTCGATCACCCCGCCAAGTTTTCGCCCATATTCCGCCGGAAAACTTGCCGTCAGCACGCGCAGAGAGTCCACGTCCTCCGCATCGAACGATGGAGCAAACGCCGGTGAACGATTCTCCGTCAGCGGCAATCCATCAAAAACGTATTGCACGTCATACTCCGAGCCGCGCGGATGCAGAATGCCATTCGCTTCATATAGCCATCCGGGTTGCTCATTCACCAGGTCGGCGAGGCTGCGGCCCGGCTGCGCGGAGATCTGCTCTTCGATGCCTTGGTTTCCCACCGCATAAACGGTGCCCGTCCGGCTGGGGTCCACCAGTGTTGCGGAGTCATTGACCTCGACCTTCGTGGCCACCGGTGCCACGCCCAGCGTGACCAAAACGCGCACTGGCACCTCGGAACGTATTTCGACCAGTTCGCTCCACGGCGCGAATCCATCCGCATGCAGATTCAGCCGGTAAACTCCAAAAGGGAGATCCTGCGCCACGAAATGCCCATCCGGCCCGGCGATAAATGTTCTTCGGAACTGATTGGCCCGGCTGACAAGCTCGCCCTCGGGCGCCACGGCCGCTCCTTCCGAGTCGTGCACTTCAAGCCGCAGTTCGCCCCGCACGCGCTGCGCCTGTGTGCTCAGCACGCTGGAAAGGATAAGCGCAACAATTCCAATGGCCCGCGATATTTTCATTGAGAACATTTCAATCGATTCGAACCGCTGGTCCGGCCAATCCAAGGAAGCGCCGACCCCCTCAACTTGCCACACTGCCAAACGCAATGCGCCCCATCGGCACCTTTCCACGTTAGCATGGACCACGACTTGCTCCCCATTGCCTTCGCAAGAGAAGCCCGCAAAATAGCAACACTTTCCGGGATGTTTCGCTCTTGCCGCACCAGCCGACATTCGGCAGAATACGGTTTGGCACCCTGGGTACTCCTTCATGATTTTATCGAACTTGACAAGAAACGCCCTCTATACTATCGGCCATTCGAATCACGACCTCGGCGATTTCCTCGCCATCCTAGTCCATCATGGCGTTGAAACACTCTGTGACGTTCGCAGCCGCCCAGGAAGCTTCCGCTTTCCGCAGTTCAATCGCGAACCCCTGGAAGCTGCCGCGGCTCTAGTCAAAATCGAATATCAATTTCTCGGAGAATCTCTCGGCGGACGTCCCGATGATCTGCGCGTTTACCGTTCCGATGGTCTTGTCGATTACGTCGCGCGCCGAAAGTCTCCGGATTTCTCCGCGGGCGTCGATCGCCTTCTGGAATTCTCGCGCGCCGGAAACCTCGCACTGATGTGCGCCGAAGAAGATCCGCTCCAATGTCACCGTTTCCTCATGATTTGCCCGGCGCTCCTCGATCGCGGCGTTGTTCCCGTGCATATCCGCCGCAACGGCATTCTTGAATCACAGTCTGACGCCGAAGATCGTTTGCTCGAGTTGCATGGCGGCTCCGCCTTCACCAGCGGCGCGCTTTTCGTTTCTGAGCGTGCCTCCGCCCTCGAAGAGGCCCTTCGGCGGCAGGCAGAGGAATTCGCCTTTCGCACCTCCCCCGAGGCGATCGAGTATTTCTGAGCCCCATGCAATATCTCCTTTGCACCATCGGATTTGCTGGAAAAACAGCGCAGGAATTTTTTGCCCTCATCGAGGAGGCAGGAGTCGAGCAGCTCATCGACATTCGCCAGCACCGCGGCGGCCAGCTCTCCGGCTACGCCAAGCATCCTGACCTCGCCTATTTCCTGGAGAAAATCTCCCGCATCGCTTACGTGCATGAGCCACATCTCGCACCCACGCCCGAACTCCTCAAGTCTTATCGCAAAACGAAAGACTGGCCTGCTTACGAAACCGAATTCCTTGCCCTCATGAAAAGTCGCGGCGCTCCGCAGTCGCTCGACACCGCAAGCTGGCCCGCCAACCTCGCCCTGCTATGTTCCGAGCCCGGGCCCGAAAAATGCCATCGCCGCCTCATTGCCGATCTCCTCGCCGCCCGCTGGCGCAGCGAAGGTCACAGCGTAGAAATCCGCCATCTGATTTCAGCGCGCGCAAAACCTGGCAAGCCGCGGCACAAAAAGCGCGGTGCAGCGCCATGAGCAAACTTCTCATCACCGAAATCACCCGCATGGGCCCGGTCTTTTGCATCATCGGCCTCCAGCACGAGAACGAAAAGATTCAATCCATTCGCCCAGTGCCTTCTTTCTCCAACGGCTGGCCGCACTTCCCTCATCATCGGGGCGACATTCTCGAATGCGCCCTCACGCCTTTTCCCGGAAACAAGCCGCATGTCGAAGACCGCGTCTCAACCCGCGGCTTCAAAAAGATCAGCGCGGTTCCTGAAGCGGAGACCGTCGTCTATCTCCGGAAGTCGGAGCTCGCGCAATCCTTGCCCGACCTCTTTGGCTGCCCCATTCACGAAAACAAGAAAGGAAGCGGTCTTTACGCTAATCCGCGCGAAGCCCAGCGCTCCATCTGCGGCTGCGAAACACAGAATCTGCGCCTCGAACTTTGCGCCAACGAACTTCGCGCCACTCTCGCCCTCCCTTCCGGCGAACTCTTGCGCGATCTTGCCGTTGTCGACCGCGACTGGCGCGACTTCGTTGATGCCGCTCTTGCCGAAGGCCGCGGCGCCAATCGCACCGCCCGCCTTGAACGCTTCTTGAATTCTCACTTTCACTACAAGATCATGTCTTGCCCGCATCACTTCATCAGGCTCGGCCTCACGCGCCCGTTTCACGATCTCTGCTGGCTGATGCTCGATACCTTGTTTCCGCTGCCCAGGCGGGAATGGCTTGAGGAGTTTTGATGACGCACTTCCCTCAAATTGGGTCGGAAAGAAAACATTCTCTGCGCCACGTCGTCGAAGAGTGCTTCCGCCGCGAAGCTGGTTTGTCGGTCGCCATCCCCGGTGACGACGTGGACTTGATCGAGCGTGGAATTCTCGATTCCATGGGCTGGGTCAGTTTCCTCCGAGGGGTCGAATCGGCCAGCGGAGCTGGCGAACTTGGTTCGGCTCTTAACGATCGTTCCGCAAGTTTCGCTGCGGTCTTTGATGCGCTGCAAAGGAGTGAATCGCGGATGCCTGAAGTGAGCAGCGATGGCTCAGAGCGGGACATTTCCAAGAGTGTGGTGCCCGCAGTCATCGCCGGATCTTCCTCCGTCGTGGGTTCGCACCTCATCCCTTCCGAAGAAGTGGACCGCGCGTTTGGCATGTCCATCGGCAAGCTGCGCAGCCGCGCTGGCATTGAATCTGTCGCCCACGCCGCCGAAGGTGAAAACGAACTTGTCCTCGGCGCTGAAGCCGCGCAGGATGCTTTGCGAGCGGCTTCTTGCGGCGCGCAGCAACTGGACTGGATCGTCGCTACCAGCGAGACGCATCACGACTATCCCTCGCTCTCGGCTCAGATCCATTCCCGCTTGCTGGTCCGCGAAAATTGCGGCGCGCTCGACGTTGGCGGCGCCTGCCTCGGATTGCTCAACGCGTTCGTGGTTGCGCAATCGCTCATCGGCTCGGGCCGAGCTCAGACCGTCGCCGTGGTAACCGCCGACGTCCACAGCCGCACGCTCACTCCGGGCAGGGTTGCCGGGGAATTTGGCGGACTGTTCGGCGATGGCGCCAGCGCCTTCATCCTTCGCCGCGAAGAGAGCAGCGCTCCAAACGGCGGCTATCGTCTCGGAGAATTCCTTTTCGGATGTGCGGGCCAATATGCCGCCGCCATCCAGGTCAGTGACGCGAAGGACGGCGGCCTAGCCGTGCGATTCGACGGCGAAGCCTTGTCTCGCGCCGCCATCACACGTATGGAAAAAGTTCTCGCCGCCGTTGAGCTGCGCAGCGGCATATCACGCGCGGACGTGGGAGGCTTCGCCACGCACCAGCCAAATCCCAGGCTCGTGACCTTGCTCGCAAAACAGTGCGGCGTCTCCCCCCGCGCCTTTCCCCCCATCGCGAAGACCTCAGGAAATCTCGGTTCATCCACCTGCGGTGCAGCTCTGCACGCGGCATTGCAAGTGGCTGCGAAGCAAGCTCGCGGCAAACGTCAGCCGATTTTCCTGGCGTCCCTTGGCCCAGGTCTCTTGTTCGGCGGGGGATGGCTAACACCCCAAGATTGAGCACTCAGTCCTGCTTCGCGATCCCGATAGGAATCAAACATTAAGAACGGAACACTAGAGGTGGTTCCAAAGCCCATTTCATTCTTTTGAAGTCAGAAGCCCGTAAAATCCAAAAACAAATTCTTCCGCGAGCTCTCGAAAACTAAGCACTAAGAACTGAAAACTGAAAACTGAAAACTGAAAACTGAAAACTGAAAACTGAAAAACCCCTCCTCACGGCCGCGTCCGAGTGGTAAAACTCGTGTTCACCCCCGGCACCACGCACCCTTGCAGTGGTGGCCAGCCTGGGTCGCTCGTAGCATTGCGACAGAGCGAATCGGTCGCGTTGCTAACCTGCGAAGGATCGACAGCCCCATTGAGAGCTTCCGCATAAACCGTATAGCTGTGCCCTACAGCCAGTCCATCAATCTCATACGTGCCATCAAATTGCGCCGGACCTGCCCCCGTGCAGCTCCACCCGCCCATCGTCGCGCCCGCCACCGCGCCGCTCGATGCATCCACCGCGACAACATGTGTGCCGAAAACTCCCGTCACGCCCGGCGGCGCAGCCGGCAGCGCCAGCGGATTCGCAGGGAAAATCTGTCCGCGAATCGATCCCTGATGCACGGTGTCCGCCGGATCGGGATAGAGAACGCGCAATCCTGTTCGATCGTCCTCGCCTAGCGGTGCGTCCGGCTGCTGGGCTGTCGGTCTTACTCCGCTGATGCTTCCCGGTGCGGGCGCGAAAGGAAACATCATGGCGCTCCAAACCGCCGAATGGCTGAAGCCCAGCGAATGCCCCAGCTCGTGCGTCAGCACGGATTCGAGATCATAGGCCTTCGGATTCGCAGTCAGTGCCTGTGGTGTAGCAAACGCGACTTGCGAACCGCTGGGATTGAAATAAATATCCGCGTCAAGAATTTGTCCCACTTCCATGGCCGCCGGGCTGCTGCCCACTTGCACGCCGGTGCGGTCCGTTACAATCACTCGCGTGAACGCCAGCACTCCCGGCGTGAACGCCGCGTCTGCCTGATCGAAGCAAATGGTATCCAAGCCGTCCGAGCCGCAAGCGTTCTGCGTCGTAGTTTGCGTCAGCGGAGCAATCGTTGTGGGCGTCAGCGCGGTTCCCGTGACGCCAGTCCACACCGCCATCGATTGTGCAATCACCTGCCCGATTTCCGCCAGTTGCCCGCTCGCGGTCTGATTCTGCGTCACGATCGTCACCGGATTTGTATTCAGCACGGTGCTCCATCGAAACGCGATACTTCCTGCCGAGCTCAGTTGATGGGCTCTCACCGGGCAGGCCGACCCGCCCGAAATCGCCGCCTGCCGCACGTCCGGCACAATCATGTCGAACGAATACGCCTGGGCCAGGGGAGCAAACCACACTCCATAAAATGCCGCGAGCGTGCACGCGAAAACTCTTTTCATCCTATATTTCATCAGCGTGTCCTTTCTTGCCTGAGTTCCGTCCCCGCATCCCAACCCCGGTGTTGCGTTTTTTCCGAAACTGGAATCGAGTCTCGCGAGCCCAAAACGCAGACTCTCACGGTGCGTCCCGCTCTAAAGCCTTGCGCAGCTTCAATTGAAAAATTGCCACCGGCAGATTACGAATCCCTCCGTGCCGGAACTGCCGCGTTCGCAAATCAAACATCGGCGTCGCCGCTGAATCTTGCGTGACCGTTTCCAATCCCGTCCGTGCATCGCGCGCGATGCGAAACGTTCCTTGTGTCCACCCCAGCACGCGATAAGGCTCGCCGTCGCGCCCCCAGAGAAATACGTATGCCTCCTCCCCCGCCCGAAACGACGGCACATCCTCAATTCGTGAATGCAGATTCCCGACGCGCCCGCCGAGCATTCGCACGGTAACCAGCTCTGGCAGCGAACCCTTGTTTTGCTCGACAACCTCGAAGCGCGTCTCCGTCCAGATTTCGCCGTTTTCCCAATGGCTTAGTGCGCCGAGGCAACGCACGCGCGCCACCGCAGTCGCCTGTTGCACTAAATCCTCGAAGCGCATGCGCGCCAGCGTGGTGGCGTTCGCGACGCCCACGAGCAGCGCCAGCCCTGCCAAAAACAGAATCCACAGAAATCGCCTCCTTTGAACGTAGCTCATTTCACTCCACCTCCAGGGCGCCACTCGCCGCCGTCTTGTCTAGGTTGGTGTTCTGGATGAATAAAGTCCGCGCGCCTGGCGCTGCGCTTGCCGGGATCTGCAGCGTCAGATGAATGATCCCGAGTCCCGCGGGCTGTTTGGAGATCACCGTGATGTCTCCCGGCCCGGACACTGTGTACGTCATGCTGGTATCCAGGCCGCTCTGCGAAAAAAGACAGATGTCCGCGGTTGAGGTGCCGCTCGCCGGCCGCTCCAGCGGGACGGGATTGCCTCCCAACGCGCATGAATTGTTGGCCGTAGAAAACGCCCCCAGCGCGGCGACATCCAGATCCACGTCGTTTCCCGGGACGGAGACTCCCGCCGTGGTGGGGTCCACCACCACGATGTTTTTTCCAGTGGCGCTCGGAGCGGAACTGCTTAGCGCAATGACTTCGTCGGACGTGTTTGGCGCTGCTACCACCAGTGAAACGACGTTTGATTTTGTGCCCGACGGATTCTGGATCTGGATGGACACGCTGCCTCCAACGGCAACATCCACCGCCGTGACTGGCGCGGTGCACTCCAGCGCGGAACTACAAGTGGTTGTTCGCGAGGTGCCTGCAATCAGCAGTAACGCGCCCGGTCCCGGGCTGGACGCGGCGAAGCCGCTCCCGTCCACCTTCAGGGTGAATCCCTGCGCCGCGCCCGCGTAAACACTCGAAGGGTGCAACGTGAGAATGTTCGCGCCCGTGGAAATCGTCACGTTGGCGATGCCCGATTGCGACGGGTCGTCGGAACTGATCGCCACCACCTGAATGGCGTCGGGCGTGGGTGGCACGCTTGGCGCCGTATACGTTCCTAAAGCGTTGATCGCTCCGCAGGCGCCCGCGGTCGAGCACGCTGCGCCCTGAATCTGCCAAACCACATTCTGGTTGCTCGTCCCCAGAACCGACGCCGTGAATCCCTGCACCGCTTGTGGCGCAAGGGTGACGCTCCCGGGCAGGACCGACACGAGCACGTGATTGATCACGGTAATCTGTGCGCTCGCACTCTTCGTCGTATCGGCGGCGCTGGTCACCGTCACGCTTACTGGATTTGGAGAAGGAACGGCTCCGGGCGCGAGGTAATCCGCTTGCTGTGCCGCGCCGCTCGTCACCGTCTGGCAAGGACTTGAGCCCACCACGCAGAGTTGACCGAGACTCGCGCTCCCTCCCGCCACGCCATTCACGCTCCAGGTCACTCCGGAATTCGAAGTTCCGTTGACTTGCGCCGTCATCGTCACTCGATGATTGATTGCCAGCGTTGCTGTGGCAGGCGAAAGGCTGACGTTGACTCCCGGCTGAATGCTCAGCGTCGCTTGCGTCTTTCTCGTTGGATCCGCTTGAGGAGTGACGGTCACCGTGACCGTATTCGGATTTGGCGCTGCCACAGGTGCCGTGTACGTCGCCGAATCCGAGATCGCATTCCCTCCCACCGATTGCGAAGTGATCACGCTCAAAGCCCCGCAGGAGGCTCCGCTGCAGCCTGGGCCGCTGAGCGACCACGTCAGCACATTGCTTGGATTCGATCCCGGCACCGGCGTCATGGTCGCCACTACCGTCGCCGCTGCCCCCGCCGGCACTCCGGATGGCGCTATAAGCTGCAGCGAAAAAGTGCTAGTGATAGCCACAGCCGCCGAAACCTGCTTCGAAGGATCGGCCACGCTTTGCGCCGTAAGCGTCACGCTCGCAGGAGACGGAAGAATCTGCGGTGCCACGTAACTCCCGTTCGCGCTTACAGCACCGCACCCGCTCGCGCATGCTGCGCCGGACACGCTCCATCGCACGGTCGTATTCGGATGCCCGGCGCTCGTTGCCATCGCTTGGAATGCCTGCGTCGCGCCCAGTTCCACGCTCGCGGGATTCGGCTTCAGCGCCAGCGTGATGTCGCTCAGAACCGATTCCGTAGCCGAGCCCGATTTCGTCGCGTCCGCCTGGCTCGTTGCCGTGATTTGCACGGACGCAGGCGACGGCAAATCCGCGGGCGCCGTGTACACTCCGCCAGAAGAGATAGTTCCGGCCGCAGCGCTTCCGCCTGCTACGCCATTCACACTCCAACTCACGCTGGTGTTCGTGCTGTTGGTCACGGTGGCGGAAAACGTCGCCTGATTTCCGAGCAGTACCGATCCGCTCGCTGGCGTGACACTCACTTCAATGGAAGGAGGAGGTGGCGGCGGGAGTACTACCGAGCTTGCGCCTCCTCCGCCGCAGCCCAGCGTCCACACTCCCGTCGTGAGGAGAGCGGCCACACCAATTCTGGTCGTCCAGGATTTCTGACTCTCGTTCTGCAGAAGGGGCTGCATACCCTCCGCAAAGCAGGCGAAGGGCCAGCGAACAAAAACGGGACCTGTCAGCGATTAACTTTCACGCCTGGGAACGCACATGGGAAGAAGTCGCATTGAATCAGCAAATTGCCGCACCCTACCAGTCGAGTGTCCCTTGATTAGTCGGCTCTCGAATGCTTGCCCGCACTGCTTCTCCTACTCCATTCGTTCTAATTTGGAACCGGTCTCCTAGAATCCCGTTTCATTCTGGGAGCCGTCTTCCCACCAAACTCCTGCATTGACTTCATTCCTCATCGCTTCAATAATCCGCCCATGCCTCGCCCCGATGCCGTTCGCCGCATCAAGAGCTACTCCGCGGAGAACGGCTACGTTTATCAATACTATTTTTTCGAAGGGAATCGCGCCGAACGCGCCGGCCAGCCCGGCGGTGAGTTTACCTACATGATTACCGCCGACCGCCAAACCTCTTTCCCCTTCAAGATCTTTGTCCAGCAATCCGCCCTGGAGGCCTGGGCAAAACAAAACGGCCGCACGCTGAACAGCAGCGAAGAGTATGCCGTGGCCAAAATGCGCCTCTTCCAGGCCTTTGATGAAGGTTCTGTCCAGGCTCCGCCCGCGGGCCAGAAGCCCGCGGAAGTCCTGGTGGACGAATCCAACCTCGAAAACTTCCTGGGCCAATTGGGCATCTAGATCTCCAGTCCTATTTAGGCCACTTTTCAGCGAACCAAATCCCGGAGCGCGGCGTCTGGTAGATGAATGGGGAGTGCCGAACTCCGATGCGCGCGCAGCAAGTCAAATGTCTGGCGCTCTCACAGGATAACGAATGCAGGAGCTGGTTCTGATCCAGCCAAGCGGCACGGCGCACGATGAGTTGGCCCGGGACACAGCCCAAGCCGACGCGCGGCGCGAATTCGAAGAGCGCCTCGCCGAGTGTGGCCCCCTTGCCTACCGCGTGGCTCGCGGTGTCCTACGCAACACAGCCGACGCCGAGGATGTCGCCCAAGAGGCCCTCCTGCGAGCCTATCGCCGCTTCGATCGTCTTCGCGACCGAACCCGCTTTCGCGGATGGCTCGTTCGAATCGCGTTTCGAATCGCGCTGGACCGCCTGCGCTCGTCCAAGCGCCGCGAGCAGCGAGACACGCTTTGGTCGGAGCCGGCTCACCAGGCGCGCGTGGCGACGGCCGAAGACCTCGCCGCTTCCGCCGAATTTCAGGAGCACCTCGAACGCGCTCTTGCGGAGCTCCCGGAAAAGTTTCGAATCGTGCTTTTGCTCGCGGCTATGGAAGGCCACACCATCGAAGAAGTCGCGGCGCTGCTCGGTATTCCCGTCGGCACCGTAAAATCCAGATTGTTTTTCGGAAAGAAGCAGCTAGCGGAGAAGTTGCGATGCCATGTGAAAACTACAAAGACGCGTTAATCGAAGCCGCGGCCTCCGGCGCCGAGCCACAAGTGGAACTGTACACTCATCTTGTCGGCTGCGCCGCTTGCCGCACCACGCTCGCGGAAGAACAAGCCCTCTTCGCCTCCATCGATTCTGGCCTTCGCCAATCCGTCAACTCCGAAATCCCTGCTTCGCTCCTCCCGCGCGTCCGTGCCCGCATTTCCGATGAAGTTGTTCCCAGTCGCAGCTGGTTCACCAACTGGCTCACCGTGGCCACCGCTGCCGCAATCATCGCTGCGTTCTTCGTCGCTCGAGTTGTCCGGCACTCAAACCTTAATCAGAATCCTCCGACCAACGCCGTGCAAACAAACTCGCCAACTCCGATTCTTCCACCTCCCGAAGCGCCGATGCGGACTGCCGAGTCTTCCGCTGAATCCAACTCACACTCCAATTCGCAAACATTCGTAGCGAAAAAATCCCAGAATCCGAAACCGCAGGCTGCTCCCGGCTCAATTCCGGAGGTGCTCGTCCCGCAGAACCAAGAAGTCTTGCTGGCCGCGTACGCCAAGGAATGGCGCCACCGCAAGGGTGGTCCGCTGCTCACCCAGAATTCCGGCGAGATTCTTACGCCTTTGGAAGTTGCCCCGATCCAAATCGCCGAGCTTGACGTCAAGCTCCTAGCGGAAGAGAAATCGCAATGACATCCGCGAACCGCATCGTTCGGACCAATTCGAATGGTCCAGGAGGAACGGAATGAAGAAACTTGTTCGTTTGGTTTTGCTGGGTGCGCTCTTCTTGCCAGCGCAGCCGGTGTCTGGGCAGGACAAACCTCAAGAAAAACCAACGGAGAAGGCCAAAACCGTTGAGCGATCCAAACCTGCCATCCCGGTTAAAGTCCAGATTGTGTTCACCGAGCACGACGGAGACAAGAAAATCGCAAGCATGCCCTACTCCTTTGTCTCCACCGCAAGAGATATCTATAACTATGCCAATTCCGCCGGCACCAGCATCCGCAGCGGTGTTCGGATTCCGGTCGAAACGGACGGCAAGGATCAGAAAACCACCTATCTCGACGTTGGTTCGAATATCGATTGCCGCATAATCGCGGAAGATGACGGCCGCTTTGCCCTTAATCTCGTTTTCGATCGTTCTGCAATTTATCCAGGCGGCGCCTCGGGCGAAGAGAAGTTGGAAGTCACTCGTCCCAACGGGCAGCCACTCATTCGCTCCTTCCGAATCTCAGAGAATATGATTCTGAAGGACGGCCAGAACTCGGAAAGTGTGCTCTCCACAGACCCGCTCACCGGCCACATCCTGCGAGTTTCCGTGACTATCAACGTATTAAAGTGAGGCGCAAGCTTGTCAATCTTTTCTCAGTATCGTGTCGAGCGCGGATGGTAGGTCCGCATGGAGAAATCTATAGCCGTTTTTTTCTAACGCTCGCGGCACGACGCGCTGGCTGGACAACAGCAGCGCGTCCGCCATTTCTCCCAGTGCCAATCGCAGTGCGAAGGCCGGCGCTGGAAATAACGCGGGGCGATGTAAGGCCTTTGCTAACACTTTCGTGAACTCTTCGTTCCGCACCGAGTGCGGCGCGACCACGTTCACCGCCCCTCGTACCGACGCGTTCTCGATCGCCAATTGCAAAATTCCCACCACATCTTCCAGCGATACCCAGGACATCCACTGTTGCCCCGGCCCCAGCTTGCCCCCGGCGCCAATCTTGAAAGGCATCACAATTTTTGCCAGAGCCCCGCCCTCTCGCGCCAGAACAATTCCGAACCGCGCCAGCACTACGCGTATCCCCAGCGCCTCCGCCTTCAACGCTTCCGCTTCCCACTCCTGCGTCAGTCCCGCCAAAAAATCGCTGCCCGGCCTGCTCTCTTCCGTCAGCAGCTCGTCCCCTCGGTTCCCGTAAATTCCAATCGCCGACGCGGAAACCAGCACTCTCGGCCGCGCGTTCATTTTTCCCAACGCGTTCACCAGCGCGCGCGTACTCTCGACCCGGCTTGACCGCAACACCCCCTTGCGCTCCGCCGTCCAGCGCCCATCGCCAATCGGCGCTCCAGCGAGGTTCACCACCGCGTCAGGGCCAACTCCCGCGCCCCCCCAATTCTCCCGTCGCCGGATTCCACGCCACATTGAACCCGTCTTTCGTCTCCAGGGACACCGTGCTCTGCGGCCGCACCAAGCGGCACACCGTATTCCCATCTCGCGCCAGCGCACTCACCAGCGCCGTTCCCACCAATCCCGTCGAACCCGTCACCAAAATCTTCATTTCTTTTTCCCTGGAGTCGCTCCGTCCGGCGCGGCGCAACGAGGAACTCTGTTCACGCTACGCAACCAACGCCCAACGGTCAAGGAGTCGAAACTTTCAAATCCAATTTCTCTGACGAACATCACAAAATTTCCGTCATCTCGCGCGGCTCCAGCCCAGCAAGCTGTTGTAGGGCCCGCCTTCCGAGGCGGGCCGCTCTTCTCTTGTCACCTTCGCGGCGGTTTCAGCCCCCGCCCTAGCTCCGTTCCCAAACGCGGGTTACAATTCCTGTTGTGCCATCCGTCTCGCAAACCATCCGCGTCAAAGTCCTCTTCTTCGGCCGCCTGAAGGAAATCGTCGGCCACGCCGAGGAATCGCTAGAGTTTTCCGACGCCGCCACCATCGAACAGCTCTTCGCCCACTTCGCCACCCGGAGTCCCGAGCTAGCAAAATTCCGCTCCTCCCTCGTCGCTTCCTGCAACCAGGAATTCGCCGCCTGGAATACACCTCTCCACTCCGGCGACGAAGTCGCCTTTCTTCCTCCCGTGAGCGGCGGCTAGCGCAAATTCTATGTCCACGCCCCTCCACGACGACATTTATAAGTTGATGCGCGAGCCCATCGATCTCGCCCCCCTCGCTCGTCACGTCCGCGCCCCCGAAGACGGCGCCGTCGTCACCTTCGACGGTTTCGTCCGCAACCAATCCCACAACCGCCCCACGCTCTACCTCGACTACGAAGCCTACGAATCCATGGCCCTTGCCAAAATGCGCGAAATCGGCGCCCAGCTCCACGAAAAATATCGCATCCATCGCGTCGCCATCGTTCATCGTCTTGGCCGCCTCGAAATCGGCGAAACCAGCGTCTTCATCGCCGTCAGCGCGCCCCATCGCGCGGCCGCTTTCGACGCTTGCCGCTTCGCCATTGACACCCTCAAGCGCACGGTTCCAATCTGGAAGAAGGAGTACTTCGAAGACGGCGCTGTCTGGGCCGACGGCGAACTCCCTCCCGCCCCCGCGGCGACACCCCGCGCCAAACCTGCATCCTAATATCCAATGCGAATGACACCCCAGCGCTCCCGACCCGCAGTGTACTTGGCTGTTTTCGCCCTCCTCTATTGCTGCAGCGCTCTCAGCCAGGACAAACCCGATCGTCCTCCCTGGGCGCAAAAACCCAAGTCCAGCTCAAATGCCAGCACGAATTCCGCGTCGAATTCTGCACCGACTTCCGCGCCGGCTTCTCCCTCGACGGCTCCGAGCTCGTCTCCTGTCGGCGAACCGGGCTTGATCGTCCAGCCCACGCCTGCTGCCCCTAAGGATGACCTGCAAGATCCCACCGCCCAGCGCGGACGCATCCGCGTCAACGTCAATCTCGTCAGCGTCCTCGTCAGCGTTCTCGACCAGAACAATCGCCCCGCCCCCGATCTTCCCATCCAAGCCTTCCAGCTCTACGAAGAAGGCGTCCAGCAGAAAAACGAAGTCTTCGAATCCGAAACCTCCCAGCCTCTCGATCTCGCCCTCATGATTGACGCCAGCCTCAGCGCCCACAAGGAAATCGCCTTCGAACGCGAAGCCGCCGCCCACTTCATCCGCCAAGTCCTTCGCCCCAACGACCGCCTCTCCGTTTTTTCCTTCGACGAATCCGTCACCCAGCGCGCTTCCTTCACCGATAATGTCCCCGTCCTCCAGGAAGCCGTGCGAAAAATTCCCGACGGTGCCGGCACTTCCATCTACGACGCCGTGCTTCTCGGCTCCCGCGCGCTCGAACGCCGCGGCGAGGACCGCCGCCGCGTCATCATCCTCGTCACCGATGCCGGCGAAACCACCAGCCGCGCCGACTTCGACGCCGCCCGCAAGGCCGCCGTCCGTTCCAACGTGCTCCTCTACACCATCGTCGTCCGCCCCGTGAAAAACGAAAGCGGCCGCAACACCGCCGGCGAACACGCCCTCGAAACCATGACCGACACCACCGGCGGCGCCATGTTCTATCCCGACACGGCCGGCGAGCTGGACATCATCTTCGATCGCATTGACCGCGAGCTCCGCACCCAATACCGCCTCGGCTACTACCCCAATCCCCGCGGCCCCGCCGACACCTACCGCTCCATCGAAGTCAAAGTCCTCAGCGGCGACTACCACGCCCGCCACCGCAAGTCCTACCTCACCGGCCCCTGATGATTCTTCGCCTCGGTGGTGGCGAGTTACCTTCGCTATCTGTCCTCCCTTTTGTAGGGCTGGCCTTCTGAGGCCCGCCGTTCTTCCTCAATCTCTTCCGAACATAGTCCGTTGCCCATCTCCATCCCCCGGCCGAATGCGATCCCTTCCCAAACAAGCAGAATATTGTCAGCGCTTGCAAAACACTAAGTTTGCTGTCGGTTTGGAACTTTTGGGCCCGCCGGGAAAACGGACCAAATCGCATTAGCTCGTCGCGGTGATCATTCTGGAAGTTTATGTGCCGTAGAATCCACGTGTTGCATCATTTCACTCTGTGAACATCCTACCGAGTGAAATCGAATGCCGGCCTCTTCTGGCTTAACTTATATTTGTATTGACATCTCCTTTAATACTCTCTATAAAGTATCTGCTGCTTTATCTCTCTCTAGAAAACATCCGCACCTGGATATTGACTCACAAATTGTGCTGCTCCGCAGCGAGCTGCCCGGGAGATTCCTCACTCCACATGCGTAAAAACCTTCTCTGCACATTCGCTCTTCTATCTTCAATCTTTTTCTCAGTTATTAGCCGCGCCCAATCGGCGCCAACGATCTCCTACACGAATCCCGTCAACGGCCCCGTCGGTACGTCCGTAAAGATCGTAGGCAACAACTTCGGCTCGACCCAGAGCAGCAGCACAATCGCATTCAACGGTACAACCGCGACGCCCACGAGTTGGAGCAACACCCAGATTGTGGCACCAGTGCCCACTGGCGCGACGACAGGGCCAATCCTTGTGACCGTCGGGGGTGTGGCCAGCAATCACGTAAATTTCACGGTTGGTACGCCTCCAACAATTTCCTACACCAATCCGGTGAACGGACCAGCTGGCACCTCGGTGACAATTGTTGGGACTTATTTCGGTTCGATCCAAGACAGCAGCACACTCACATTCAACGGCACTTCGGCGACTCCCACAAGCTGGAGCAGCACGCAGATTGTGACGCCCGTGCCTAGTGGCGCGACCACAGGGCCGGTCGTCGCGACTGTCGGGGGTGTCGTCAGCAATCACGTAAATTTCACGGTTGGCACCCCGCCCACCATCTCCTACACCAATCCGATTGATGGTCCCGCTGGCACCACGGTAACAATCGCTGGGAATTACTTCGGATCAACCCAGGGCAGCAGCACAATCACATTCAACGGTACAACTGCGACTCCGACAAGCTGGAGCAACACGCAAATCGTCACGGCGGTCCCGACGAGTGCGGCGACTGGCCCAGTGGTTGTAACTGTCGGAAGCTTGGCCAGCAATCATGTGAATTTCATCGTCGGAACCCCACCCACAATTTCCTACACCAATCCTATCGACGGTGCTGTCAGCACCTCAATAACTATCGTCGGGAATTATTTCGGCTCGGCCGTAGGGAATGTCACTTTCAATGGGACGGCAGCCACTCCCGCAAGTTGGAGCAACACCCAAATCGTTGTGCCCGTCCCTAGCGGCGCCTCGACTGGGCCTGTTGTGGTGACGGCAGGGGGGAATGGCCAGCAACAATGTGAACTTCATCGTCGGCACTCCTCCCACGATCTCCTACACGAATCCCGTGCGCGCTGCCGTGGGATCGTCAATCACCATAATTGGGAATTACTTTGGAACTACACAGGGAAGCAACACGATCACCTTCAATGGCACAGCCGCCACTACCTCGAGTTGGGGCAACACACAAATCATTGTCCCGATCCCTACTGGTTCCAGCACCGGGCCGTTACTCGTCGCGGTCGGAGGAATGAACAGCAACAGTGTGAACTTCACCGTTGTTCCGAACATCATCAGCTTGTCACCATCCTCGGCGCCGGTCGGCTCAACCGTGTCCATCACAGGGACGACCTTTGGCCTAGCCCAAGGCTCAGGCACCGTAACCTTCAACGGCACAGTAGCCTCTCCCAGTAGCTGGAGCGACTCCCAAATCACCGTGCCAGTCCCCATCGGCGCCAGCACCGGGGCCGGTTGTTGTGACCGCCGCAGGAAACGCCAGCAACAGCCTGAACTTCACATCCCTGCCAACTCCCAGCATCACCAGCGTCTCGCCAGCCTCGGGATCCGTAGGCGCGTCCGTGGCAATTACAGGAACAAACTTCGGTCCGTCTCAGGGTTCGAGTGTGGTCACCTTCAACGGAACAGCCGCGACCCCGACAAGCTGGAGCTCAACGAGCATTGTGGTTCCTGTGCCAACCGGAGCAACAACAGGCAACGTTGTCGTGACCGAGTCGGGCGTTGCGAGCAACCCCGCCGCTTTCTCCGTTCTTTCCGGGCCGAACATCGCAAGCGTGTCGCCCACTTCCGGCCCCGCAGGAACAAACGTGACCGTCACCGGCACAGGCTTTGGTGCAGGCCAAGGCAATGGCTCCCTGCTTCTGGGTTCCATCGGCGGCTTGGTCACAAACTGGAGCGACGCGCAGATCACAGCTATCGTGGCCCCGCATTCTGTATCCGGTTCAGTCCAGGTTACGCAGGGTGGCGTTACCTCCAATTCCGTGCCTTTCACAGTGACCACCCCAACGATTACCAGCGTCACGCCGCAAAGTGGCGGCGCCGGAACACCAGTCACGATTGCGGGCTCAGGATTTGGCACTACGCAAGGCAATGGGAGCGTCCTCTTGGGTACGCTTAATGGCCAAGTTGTCAGTTGGAGCGACACGCAAGTGATTGCTACTGTCGCTCCAAACTCTGCTTCGGGGAGAACACAGGTCATCCAGGGCATCGGGTCCGACGCCGTAAACTTCACGGTTACCCCGCCCGCGATTACGAGCGTGAACCCCACGAGCGGTCCGGCTGGAACGCAAGTCACCGTTACAGGGTCTGGTTTCGGAGCCACCCAAGGTAGTGGAAAAGTCCTGCTCGGCACGGCTTATGGCGTCGTTGTAAGTTGGAGCGACACTCAAGTCGTCGCAGCCGTAAACACCGGCTCCACGTCTGGATATGCGCAGATTATCCAAGGTACGGCCTCCAATTCGACCAGCTTCACCGTCGCGGCTCCGGCTATTACCGGCGCCTCTCCTGCCAGCGGAACACCGGGAACACAGGTGACCATCTCGGGGTCTAATTTTGGAGCGCCTCAGGCCAATGGAAATGTCTGGCTGGGATCTGCCTATGGCACAGTTGTCAGTTGGAGCGACACCCAAGTGGTTGCCACCGTTGCATCCGGCTCGGCCTCTGGAACCGTCCAGATACTGCAGAACGGTGTCTGGAGTAATTCGCTTCCCTTCAACACGGGAATCCCGCAGGTTACCACCATCACTCCCACTTCGGGAACCGCGGGAACTCAAGTCACTTTCAGTGGCTCTGGTTTTGGTGCGACCCAAGGCCCCGGCATCGTCTGGTTGGGCAACGGTCCTGGCTCGGTTGTCAGCTGGAGCGACACACAAGTTGTCGCCACGGTCGCAACTGGAGCCGTCACGGGAATCGCCCGAATCCAGCAAAATGGCGTTTGGAGCAATTCCACGCGCTTTGTCGTTCCCACGGTCGGCTCCGGCAACGCCGTCATTCTTGTGCCGCAGTCGATGAGCATGTTGGTGGGTCAGACGCGTGGCATTCAAGCTCTCGATTCGCACGGTGCCGCTGTTACAGGTTTGACGTGGACCTCGAGCGACGCCACGATCGCTTCTCTATCTACCGATGATCCTCCCGTCATCACCGCAGTCGCTCCGGGCCACGTCACCATTACGGGGGGCGATGCCTCTGCTGACCTTACGGTATACTCCGGTTCCGGGCTTCCGCAAGGAACAGTCGTCTGGTCAGCCCCGGGAGACGGTTCCGCAGTGTCTAGGATTATGCCCGCAGTTCCCAGCCCCAACGGGGTCGCGGATGTGTTTGCACTTCTGGCCGACGGCAATGTCCAGGCTATAACCAGCGATGGCGCTGTGGCTTGGACTGCCAACGTCGGCAACGCGTTCAACGCCCTTCTGCCTGATTTCCAGGGTGGCTTGGTTGAATCAACATCTGCCTCCATTAGCAAGCTCGACGGTTTGACCGGCCAGCAAACCTCCCAGTATGCTTTC
>Ga0207110_10101_pt1 | contig 21346 bp, 19 predicted proteins | sample Alteio_BWMinHeat_74_FD_153582 | JGI IMG/M metagenome (GOLD analysis project Ga0207110, IMG submission 153582) | Enriched cells from forest soil in Barre Woods Harvard Forest LTER site, Petersham, Massachusetts, United States -... | ecosystem: Environmental > Terrestrial > Soil > Temperate forest >...
CGCCGGATCGGAGAGCCTAATGAACGAAGTGCGTCGGGCAGTATGGTCGATCGATGGAAATTTGCCAGTGGCCGATGTCCACGCACTCGATTACTTCTACAACAGGTCGATGGCGCGTACGTCATTCACACTCGTAATGCTTGCGATTGCAGGCAGTATGGCGCTGCTGCTGGGCACAATCGGCCTCTATGGTGTGATCGCGTATTCGGTGACGCAGCGAACCCGCGAGATCGGTATCCGAATCGCCGTCGGCGCGCAACAAAAGGAGCTGATAGGAATGTTCGTACGCCAAGGACTGCTTCTGGCCGGTGCTGGTGTACTGTGCGGGATCGTCGTCGCGAGCGCAGCGATGCGGCTGCTGCGAACATTACTCTTCCACGTGAGCCCTATAGATCCTCTTACTTACGTGTTTGTCTGTGTGGGGCTGATCGGCACATGCGCGCTGGCCAGCTACATTCCCTCGCGCGCCGCCTCGACGGTAAACCCAGTCGAGGCTCTGCGGGCGGAGTAGCCTGGCGACCTGTCAGTGCCGCGCGAGTCCTGCGGCAGAGATCCCTGGCCAAAACTAAGCTCGCGAAAAGAGGAGCTCCGAGTGTATCGTCGGAAATCCGGAAGTAATCATCTTCTGGAGCTATTGCAGATCTGGTCGCGTGGTATGAGCGGCATGGCTTTGTAGAATGGTCTCTGAACCCGGGAAACCTAGAGAAAGGGCTGACGAAATAGTCTAGCGACGGTTTCGGTTCGGCGTTGTGCAATCATTGAGGCATGAGAAGGCCAGAACTAAGAATTACGGAGCGCCACGGAGATGTTCCTGTCCAGGGCCGATGCTCTATTTGTGAGGACGTGTCATTCGATGCAAGTGCAGAGATCAGTGACAAATACGAGCAGGCTAGCAGGCTGAACGATCTGTTCGCAGAGCACCTCCGCACAAAGCACAGCCAGGACTGACTTTCACGATCGTGCCAATGGCCTCCATCGTTCTGCTCAACATGTCTCGCCATCCAAGCTCGCGGACGATCTGATCCGCGCAGGCGAAGCAGGTGTGGCTGGAAAAAAACGGACTTAAACTCGGTGACATCGTTGCGAAAGAGTGGGCTCCGATCGATGCTCGATCTGCTGGAACGCTGTCCTGGCAGCCGAATCGCAAGCATGTGCTTATAGCCAAGTGGCAGGCAGCCTGCAAGAAGCTAGTTCCAGGCAACAATGTGGTGGAGGAAATTGATATGGTGGTCGTCTTCGCCGTCGCTGGAGGTCGAACAAGGCAACATCGGGAGAGAGTGCTAATCTTAGTGGACTGGATCAACGGAACAATGTTGCACTGGGTCTGAAGGATCCCGAACGCTTGGGTCCATGTCGCGATAGATGTCGTCGTTTTCGGAAGGTCGAACTTTGATATGCATAGATTCCAAGGATCGCTGGGCGCGAACTATGGGGCCGTCCCTCAGGCGACGTGTTGTTTCAATTCCGCCCAAACACCGGCGTAATCACCATACGAACTGCAGCAATAACGCGGCTCGGCTTTCACCCGAGCCGCTCATGTTTTTCGAGAAATCCCTTGGTGAAATTCTCCAGCAGCGAACCACATTGTTGCGCGAAGGCGTCATCCGATCTTCCTCCGCTCTGGACCATCTGATTGAGCAGCTCGTCTTTCAAAGCCTCGTCCGTCAAAATCTCCTCGAGTTTGGCCGCGGTCTCTGGACGCGCGATAAATCGCGCGTCTCTTCCTAACAGACGCGCGCCAGCATGGATAACATCGAAACCGACCTCCTCCAGCAACGCAAACTCTTCCTCATATAAACGGTCTTCATTGCCGGCAACGACGTACTCCGACAGAATCTTCAAAATGTCAGGTGCATCTCGGTTCTCATGTTTGCGATCCACCCAGGCAAACAGTTTAAGGATGATGAGTCCGGGCAGGGAGGTAACCGGAATGACCAAGTCAGGTTCGACACGCACAAGAATGGCTGAATCGAGAGCTTCGCTGAACCCCGTCACGTTCATGACGACATCTTTCTTGGGAGGCCATGAAATCGAGGATGCGGCATCCTCGATGCCGCCAAAGGGTATAAGGTCAACCTTGATCTTCACTCCTGGGGAATACAGATAGAGGATGCGCTGGAGCGCCGACGTCGGTTCAAACTCTCCCGTTTTAACTAATGCTGCTCTTAGAGCTTCGAACTGCGCCCAGTCTGAAAGAGCAACGCCGAAATCCAAATCGCGTGTGGAACGGCCGGGAGCTCTCCCGAACACGTTTTCCAGAATGATCTCTCGCGCCGTCGCGCCCACCAGGAAATATCGAAATCCCAGCGCCTCCAGAGTCGCTGCTACCACTTTCAGCGGTTGCAGCACGGCGTCAGGGAGCGGCTTTGAGAGTTCGAAGATTTGGGGCGAGGTATTGGTCATAGATCAGTCTGGCCGCTTCAAGGTTCCGTCCGTCGGTCGTCGCCATCAAGTCAGCATAGGCAAGTATGGGCGGAACCACGTCGCCGCCAGTGCGAATCACATTGGGATCCCAAAAAGCATCGAGAATTTCAATATCGCCATTTTTGTCTGCCTTCAGCCTCATTTCCGTGATCAATGGGAGAGGATTCTCGCGCGTGTAGATCGTCAATCTTTCCGGCTTGAGCTGCTTGGTCAGGCGATCGGCAGCCATTTCTCCACCCCAGTAGGCTTTGAATCTGGTCAGATCGGCTCGCTCTAAGGCTTCTCGATTGTCCGTGCGAAACCTCTTTGGGTTCAATTTGGGCCGGAGCGTTCCCGGGTAAAATGCTGTCCATTCCTGCAGAAGGCGATCGGCGTTCGTCAACCGCCGTAGAGGTGGATTGGTGCCAAAGGTCGCGACCGCTCTCTCTTGTTCAAGATCTTTCATGACCGGACCTACGGTTCCCAGAGCCACCCCCGCCGCCGTCGCCGCTGCCCGATAGGTAGCGTTGAGTAGATCCGGCTTGCACAGAATCGCGAACAGTAGCTTCAGGCCGGCGGTATTTCTTTTGCGCGTCGTTTTGGTTAGCTCGGTTTCTTGGGTTTGCTTGCGGCCGGTGACGTAAACGAACAGCTCCTTATCCTTGAGGTAGGCATTCCCGGCTGTGTCCAAGAAGAAGAGACCTAACGTTTTGCACCGCTCGGCAACGTGAGCGGTCATAAAAGGAGTCACGACCAAAAGCGGTAGCCGTGCGTGCAGCGGCCAGCGCGCCATGACTTGGGCCATCACCTCAATTCGCGCCGCTCGTTTCACTGCGACGGCAAAACGGTGCTTGCGCCGTTCCGTCTCGATCTCAACGATCGCATCGGCTCGGAGAACGTCTTTTGGAGGTCCCACATCCGGCTCGCGGGCCACCACTTTGCCCGTCAAACCGGTCGTAAGTCGAAGCGCTTCAAGGGCACGGTCGACGAGTTCGAATTGGCGGGTGGGCGGCATTATGGCGGCAATTCTGTTCAGTTTTTTCTATTGTACATGATTCATGAACAGATTGTCTTATTGAACACTGTTCACACTTTTTGGACGTTCATGAATCATGAACAGAGCACATTTCTGAACACAAAGCGCACTCACGCCGACGAAGCGTGCAGCGCAGACCAAGCTGGTGAAGATCGGCCCCCGGCTCTCTATCTGCGATTGCCTGCAAGGTTACTGACTCAAGCCGCTTGCTACTACTTGCAGTTAGCGATGTGAATTGAAAACCACCTCCTGCAGCACTCCTAAGCGCCTTTTGATGGCTCGACCTTTTCCTCAGATCAGGAATGACGAGCCACAAAATCCATCACGCCAGGTTACAGATATGAAGTTGCGACTGAACGAAATTTGCCCAATCCATCGCTCTCGGTTCTGCTGTGGTCGAGAGCAGCGTCCAAGGAATCGCAAGTTGTGGGCTCCGGTGCGCCGGATTGAAGATCCACATCATCCACGCGGATATCGGGAAATCCGATCGCCTGCCGAGTTGCGAAAGATTCTCAACCGCAAGATCGTTGAACAGGACACGAAGTGTGGCATTTGCCGCCGGCGGTTCACCGATTACGACGAGATCGTCCCTGACCATATCCAGCCAAAAGGCTTAGGCGGAGGGAGGCGCGATGATCATCCGGATAACATTCAGGCGGTTCACCGAAGATGCAATTTAAAGAAGGGCTCCAAGCATCTATAAGTCTCGGGCATGTGGTGTCAATACTCCTCCTCGAGAACCTAGTACTTCAATGCTCATTGAAGAATTTCCAACGTTCTGTTGAGTTGGTGATCGACTCCTTCGCTTAAAGCAATCGGGTCAACATCTACAGCTATGTCCGGCACTACTCCGGATCCCTCGGTATGCAGTCCATTGGGGTTGTACCAACCAAATACCGGCAGATAAAGCTTGTAGCCACTGCCGACATCAAACATGGCCGCACCCAACACTAAACCGGCGGTCTTTTGGCCAATAAGAATTCCAGCCTTGGTGTCCTTGGCGAACTGAGCCGCCATTTCGCCAGCCGAGCTAGTCCACTCGTTTACGAGCACGGCGATATGCCCGTGGAAGGGTTGTTCACCGAGACCCTGCGTGAGAAGCACTAGGGATTTGTCGCGAACTGAAAACTCGGCGAGCCGCAGAAGAACTCCCAGCCTGGTATCCGGCATCGGAACTCGTGGAAGTTGTGCGGCATCGTATCCTCGCTGCTGGCGTTTTCGAGTGACGTCATAGCCAATCGGAATCCGGCCAGGACACATATAGCTGACAAGGCGCGCGAAACCGAGACTTCCGCCAAGGCAGCCTCGCAGATCGATAATCAAACGATCGCAACCCTGGGCCTTAAGAAAACCGATCGCGCGGTCAAGAATCTTTGCAAATCGGATGCCAAACATTCCGGAAAAGAACGCGACCTTCACCATGCCGACCCGTTTTGTCAGCATTTTGTAGCTGACGCTCTTTGGTTCTACGAACGGGAGTCGAGGCCTGGTTGATTTCCTTTCGGGAACCGTCACCACGATGCTTTGAGTTTCCGTGTTGTTTGGTGAGCCGACGGTGAGTTCGTGTTTTTCTCCGAAATGAAAGGCAGGCAATGCCGGAGGGCTCACCGCATTTCCGTCCACGCTGATGACTATATGACCAGGAGTTACGCCTGCTCGGGCCGCAGGCCCATCCGCGTATACATCAAGAAACATCCAATATTTCGCATCGAGCCGGCTTATTGAGCGAAGCGTCGCGCCAATGGTGTGCTCCGGCCGTAGCGGATCTCTCCGGTCGCGATAGAAATCCAAATGGCTCGACTTAAGCTTCGACAAGAGATGGTGTATGCCCTCTTCGAAATCCTGGTCACTTTGTGCCTGAAGTAAACCTGGTGTGCAATCGTCGAGTTCGCGCGACCAGGCGGAGAGGTCGAGGTTCGCTACGCTGAAGTGATGCTTCAGCACAGCGTTCTTGATGCGAGCAACGATCTTGAGCCGGGCCGTGGGAGAAAGCATTTTCAGCTCAGTGTTCGGCGGGTGGTGCGACGAGCCCTTCGACAGTAAAACCGGCCCAATAATAAGGAAGGGCCTGGTCTGAGCCGAAGGTCTCCAGCATCTTCCTCTTCGCAATTCTTAGAGCGTCCGGAGCTGATTTCGTACGGGCTAGCGCCACGTAGAAACTCTTCATCAGATAGAGCGTCGGATCGTCCTCAATTGGCCAGAGAGTTGAGACAACGGTCCGGGCACCTGCCAATAAAAACGCACGGGAAACGGTCGCAATCCCTTCTTCTCCTTCTATAGGTCCCACGGCCGTGTCGCACGCGGATAAGACCACCAGGTCCGCATTTAAGGGCAACTGCACGATCTCGGACGTTTCCAGGAATCCGTCTTCGCCGTTGGGAGGATCGCTGAGCAGCACAAGTGCGGCGCGATCGGGCTGCCCGGGACTGGCAATAGCATGGACCGCGAGATGGATCATGCGATGATCGATCGACTTCTTGAATGCGGTTTCGGTGGCTTCATTGCCAACCAGCAGCACATTGCTTGGATCTGGCAGAGCCTCGACTGCGGCTCGTGCCTCATCCTCCGAGGTTGGAAGATCGGAAAGCCCAGAATCGCTGAAGCCGCGAGTTACAGCGGATTGCTTGAGGCCGCTGCGGTCATAAGGAATGCCTCCCACGGCGACAAGCCCGCGGGCTTGGTCCCGCGAGCGCACAACGGTGCGGAGCAAAAAGAACGTAGTAGCCGAGGGCGCGTAAGAGACGGTGTGAGACTCAACAACATATTGATTGTTAGTTTCTATGAGCGCGTCAAAGGGTACCAGATGGAGTTGGCCGTCACGGACTATCACGAGGTGCTCCTTGCTCCGCGCTTCCGGAACCGGCCGCAGCAAAGTTTCGTACAGCTTGTGCGCCTCACTGCGGGCTGCATGTTTGGCTTTCACCTCCTTCAAGTAGGCAGCTACTTCCAGTGAGATCGTTTGCTTTCCCGGCATTTTCACGATTCGATACTGCGTTCTCGTGATCACTAAACAATAAGAATCTGGGTCGTCGACAACGTATTCGAGCACTGCCTCGGAGGGAGCTAAATTGTGCTCCAGTTGGGTCAGTGCGATGGTTTGGCGCTCTTTGCCTTTGAGGATGCTCATTTGCGGAATGATGGATCTTGACTGCTCAGCCAGAAAGATCGCTTCGCGCAGCTGTTCAACTTCCCGGATTGAGGTTGCCGCCATCAATTTGAGGCGCAGCTGAGCGATTCTATTTTCGTCAGCAATAGCCTCAGGTGAAGTCTTTGCTCCTGACATCAGAAGATCTGTCATGACGCGACCGCGTGCTTGTTCAACAACAGCAAAAGCCTTTGCCTTGTTGTCCCCGTGGTCGGCGATCAAGGCAAAATGCTTGGCGTAGAAATCGTTTGCGCCCTTTATGAGGGCTCTTTTCCCAAGATCGCTATCGGCGGTTTCGATCATCGCATCCTGAACTGCGTCGGCTCGGTCGAGCGTTTGATCGGCTTCCATGTATTTGTGTTGCTCGATCTGGGTATCGGCCAGCGCCCGGAGCGAGCGCGGAATCATTGGAACAAGGCCGAATCTCTGGGCGGAAATTGCCGCCGCATTGGCATACTCCTCCGCTTTGACCAGATTCCCAGTCAGCCTGTAGAGATCTGAGATCTCGCTTTGGAACCCAGCAATGACTTTCCTGCCGTCAACCTGGGACGCATCTCGCAGCGCCTCGGTCAGGTATGCAATTGCGCTTGGAAGGTTTTTCTCTATGCGCGCGATTTGTCCAGCCGTCGCGTTCAAATCGGCCATTTGAGCATAGCTTTTTTGTCCTTGGGCCTGTGCAAGCGCCCTTCCCAACTCGGCTTTTGCCTTCGCGGTGTCAGCCATTTGGACCAGAGCTATCAGGCGCGCCTTCTCAGCGATGATCGGATATCCAGCGTCGGGCGTAGCATTCGCAAGCGCGATCGCTCGGGCGGCATACTGAAGCGCCTGCTCGTTCATTCCTTGCCCGACCAACCCCTCTGCCGTCGCCGACAAGTAGAAGATTTGACCGCCGACGTCCTTAATATTCATCGCTCCAATCAAGGCTTCGGCGACATTTTTCTGTGCGCCCGGAAGATCGCCATCGTAGAAATCTGCGAAGCCCAACTGACCTCGCGCACGATACAGCCATTTCGCGTTGCCCATCTGTTGCGCCAGGGCGCTGGCCTCATTCCAGTCGCGTCGCATTGTCGCGCTGTCAATCTCTCCATCTAGTTCGCCTTTCACCACGAAGCAGAACATCCGAAGTTCTTTGTCGGATTGCAATATGGGATTCGTCGCTAATTGTTGCGCAAGCCGGTACGACAAATCCGGCAAGGTCTTTCTCTCTCCACCTGCTCGGATCACGGCTAGCTCTGCGTACAAAGCATTTCTCTTGTCGGCAGTGGCTTGGTACAAGTGCTTGGCCTGCGCCAAGTAGGGCCGGGCAGCAGCCCAGTTGTACAAATCGGACAGGTAGAGCCCACGCTGCAAAAACCTATCCGCCTTATTCTGGTCCGCACTCGGTTTGCCTTGTAGTGTGGTTACAGAGGGATCTGTAGCGATCGTTTCCGCAGGATCTTGCGCAGGTGCAGCCAGGGGAACGAGTACATAGGTTAATATGGCGAGCGCAATTCGACTGGTTCTCATGGTTCCTGCTCTGAGCTTGTGGAGATGTTCCGTATCGAGACCGGTATGGTCAGACGCGTGACAGGCGATGAAACTTGCAGGTCGTAATTTCCCGCAGGTATGTGGCTAAAATCAGCGGACACTTGGAAAAAGGTATCTCCGTATTTCCGATGTGCTCGTACCGACTCCGACCACAGGACATGCCTTTTGGAACTTAACGTTATTGTGTAGAGGCGTTCTTCGCTCCCAAACGGCAATTGCACCGTCAAATCCACCGACGAAGCTGCAGGAATTGTTTGCGGCACCGCGCCGGCTCCATTCTGTTGCGGCCCCCGTGTCGGAGAAGCATTGGTGAGGTCGATCAGAACTGGAATAATCGGCGCTGTTGGGACAGCATTTGCCGTTTGGGTAGTCCCCGATGACGGATGCGGAGCTACTGCCATTCGTTCAATTGAACGCTCGCGAGTTGAGACGTACATAACAACAGCTAAAACAGTTGCGACGGCACACGCGATGGCAAAGCGTCTGATCCTAGAGCCGTCCCGCGTCGGCTGATGTTGAAGTCGCTCGCTCTTGGCGCGCTTGAGGTGAGATATGTATGCCGTCAAACAAGGCGAGCAGCAGGTTAAGTGTTTCTGTACTGATGGATGAGCTTGCGTTGGCTGCATCGCTGACGCCCTGAGTTCGTGGTCGGGTGGACAGCCCGCTCGCTCTGTATTCGGAAAAGCTTCACCCAAGTACACGCGGGCGAAATCGAGCAACTCTTGCTCGCTCCGCGATGTTCCCCATTCCTTCGTGCGTGTTCTCATCGCTTTGCAACGACTCGTCCGGTCAGCATTCTGAACGTCTCACTCGGCATCGTCGAGACGTAGTTTGTTTCGTAATCGTCGAAGTGCATGGCTGAAACGCGATTCCGCAGCGTGCGCAGAAATGCCATATGCGGCTCCGATTTCTTTCCAGGAAAAACCCGCAATTCTGCGATAGAACATGTCTCGCGTAACACCTTCACATCGGGTCAATAGTTCATTCACGAGAATTCTCATTTCCATCTCACGCGAGGGGTCAACTCGCTCCCGGTCCTCAAGATCGTCAGCAGAACAGGTCACCAACCGCATTTCTTTTCGCTTTACATGGTTTAACCGCCTACTGAATGCGCAAAATAAATAGGCGTGGAGGTCCCGGATTCCGTTTTGTCCGCCTGGTTTACGACGGAGCACTCGGGACACGGCAACTGCGGCTTCTTCAAGAAGAGAAGCGGCAACAGCAGGATCGACGAACATTCCCTTTGCGTACTGGAAGATTCGACTTGCGATTTCTTGAGCAACGGAAAGAACCTCCGGCTCAATTGTGCGACCACGACAATCTATTGGACTGATTCTGAATCGTTCCTTCGGATGAGAGAGGCCAGCCATTGCGGATTAGTCACCGTCAGCAATTAACAATCGTCAAGAGACATCGACCAAAGGTGGCGATCACGCGTGGGAACAAACCACCGTGCGCGCGAATCGCCCAATTCGAGATGAATGCCTGATTCCGCTTACTTCCTAGGCGGAATCCATATTTATGGTGTCAGTCTGATGTGGCGGTTGGCTGGGTTTTCTTTTATCTGGCTTGGATTGCGGACAGCAGGAGTAGGCAAGAAGTTCGAGACTCAATTCATCTGGTTTGGTTCGGTATCTGGAATGTCTCCCGAAACCGCCAGGACGCAGCTCTCGCCGTCGAATCGAATTCTGCTGGCGGAGTACGCAGTGAGCCGAAGCTCTCCGGACTTGGTTCGCATCCGAGTGATGAGGTTTCGTACGGAGTTGCCATTGCTAAGTTGAGCGATCAGGAAAGCTCGGTCGGAGCGATCTTCCCAGAAGTTCAATTCGAAGACTGTATGCTCGACCAGCTCGAAGCGGGAAAAACCATAGCGTTGTTCGAACGCTTGATTGACGTCGAGAAAGCGGCCGTCTTCGAGAGTAGTGATGGAAAAGGCCACTGGGCTAGAGCGGAAGACGCTGTGAAATTTGTCCTCGGAAACTAAGCGCTCCTGCTCGGCCTGCTCCAGGGCCCTTTGCGTTTGCCGCAGGTCGGCGAGCCGCTTTTCCAGCTCGGCGCCGTAGATCTGGGCCTGCTCATAGAGCCGTGCATTTTGAATGGCAGCGGCGATGGATAAGGCTAAAGACTGAGCTAGACGGAGATGGCCCGAAGTAAAGGCGCCGGCCTGGCTGTGCTCGGCGCAAAGAATCCCCAAAGTTCGATCGGCGGCAATGAGTGGGATGCACAAGCAGGAGCGTGTGGCGGCGAGCGAAGGAGATAAGCTCCTCCATTCCGCTTCCCTACTGACGTCGGACAAAAGAACAGGGTTGCGTTCCTTCAGTACCCGTTTCAATAAGGGAGAATCGGAGAGATCGAGGGTCAAAGGGAATTCGGTGCCGCGAGGCGCGTCGTTCTCACAAATGTTCTCTCGCGCTACAAACAGGCGCGAGCCATCTTCGAGGAGCAACACGCTGGCAGATTTGTAGGGAACGACCTCGGCCAACGATGCCAGGAGGGTGTCGAGCACCTGGTCGAGCTGCCAGTTGCTGGTAAGTGTGAAGGTGGTGTTGCGCAGGGCTTCGGCTTCGGCCGAAGCGGAGCGCGCGAAAGCGCGGTTGGCGCGAAGCTGCTGCTGAGCCAAGCGCATATCGTGAGCAGTCGTTTGCATCTTGGATACGACGCTTTTCTGCTGGGAGCGGAGTTGGAGCAGGAAACGGCTGTGCAACACAATAATGCCGCCAAGCATTACGGCTACGCCTGCGAGGAGAGCGAGCGCGACTATTTGCCCGTCTGAACTCATCGTCAAAACCGTGGCGAAAAGGACAAGGGAGATCGCCGACAACAAGATCGAAGTAGCGCGCGAAGTGAGACGAGTCCCAGGCGGAGAGGAAGGAAGGAAACGGAGAGATTCAGCTTGCGTCATGTCAGTGCCTTTTACTCATTGCTTTTGGGTGGGTCGATGTTCATTTCGGCGATGCGCATAGTGACCGCTGTTACCCGGCCCACGATATCGGCATCGCCGGGAAAACGAAAATGACGGGCCTTGGCGCCCGACTGAGGAGTAGCAAGAAGAAACAGCTGGCCTTCATGCAGCTCGCACCACGAGCACACGTAACCATCGCGCAGCTCGACGAAGTAAATGGGACGGTCGAATTCATTCTGCCAATTGCTCATGATCTTCGTTTGGCGCGCGTCGATCTGCACAAAGGAACCGGGGCGAATCAAGGGAAAGAGCGTGTAATCCTTGGTGCCGATATAACCGTATAGGCCATTCTTCAAATCCATATGCTGCAGCAGCCCAACCGGGACCTCCGCCCAATTCTCGAACATGCGTGAGACCAGATTGGTCTGCTCGATCTTCACCCGATCGCGAAGCTCGACCGGAGCGACGATCGAGCGACCGGGACGATCGAGCGGCCCGAGGAGACGGGTGCGAGGCAAGCCCACCAGTCCCAACTCTCTGGCCAGGTCACGAAAGTTGATGCCGAAGAAGGCCAGGATCTCGTCCAGGTTTCTCTGGTAGATCAGAGCCAGGCTTTGCAGCTTGAAGACATTGGGCTTGAACTTTCCCGTCTCGATGTCGGCGACCCAAGTATGGGAGATGTAGTAATAACGGTTCTTCATCTTCTGCGAGAGCTCGTGGCTGAGGCGCTGAACATCGCGGGTCGATAGCCCCAGCCGCTCGCGCTCGGCGCGAAGCCGCTTACCACCGTCGGGGTCCCATTTGGGGATCAACATTGCGCGCAAACCCCGGAGCCAGGTTCTTTTTCTTTAACGCAGAAGCGGATTGGATGCGTGATGCGCACCTATATTACCGAAAAGGAACAGTACTCCGCGTCTCCTGCCCGCGATCCCGGCCACGATCGCGGGACAAGATGCCTACCACGGTAATGGAAGGAGTCATTTTCCGCAGAACACCCGGCTCTGGTGGCCGGATTTGCGGACAGTATCCACGATCTTGGCCACAATCTGGTCTCCCGCTTTTATACAGAAAGAAAAGTAATCAGCGCGCAATTACCGGTCTTGCGAGTACTGCGAAGTAGGTGGCCTCGTAGGGGGAGATTGCTCGCGGGAAGAGTGCGGAAACGACAGCGTGTCCAAAGCAAACTCCGCGAAGGGTTCTCTGCGGGAGAGAATCGAGTCCATCCTCGCCGGTAAGAAGCTCACGCTCCATCAGGTCTCGCAATTCTCAGAGTCGCTTTACGGGCACTCCTCCGAATACTTCATCCCGCACAACTTTTATTACGAGTTGGGGCGTGGGGCTTTCACGCCGAGCATCTTTCAGCTCGTTGCTCTCAGTCGCATTTCCGGTTATCGCTTGGCCGATTGGCTGAAGGTCTTCGGATTCGATCTCGAAGATATCGCGCGCTTTCAGGTCCTTTTGCCCGCTAAACGAACGGTGCTGATTGATTCCTCGCTGGCTGATGCGACGAAGGTCGTCCCCTGGTTTCGTGACAAGCGGCAACAGGGAGAGGTGCCGCGAGTGGCACCGCTCGCGCAGTTCGTCGAAATTCATGAACATAAACCTATCGGTTCCGGTGGCGGCTTGGTGTACGCCAAGATCGGAGGTGAAGACGCGCTGGCCTTTCCCGATTTGCTACCCGGCAGCATCGTAGGCTTCGACACGAAACCGTCGTTCGATTCCAACTCACTGTCAAATGAGGCCGGTTCTCGTCTCTTTTTGGTCGAGCACTCGAAAGGGCTATTTTGTTGCCGGTTGCGCAAAACTTCTGCTAGTCGGATCGTTCCCGTCAGCGAGAAGCTCCCCTTTGGACAGATCGAGCTCGAAGTTTCCCGTCAGGCGAAAATTCTTGGAACCGCGAATTTTGAGATCAGGCCACTCGTCGATCTCCGGCAGCCGGAAGTTCCCGCCGATCTCGCCAGACGCTGGACGCCGGGCCCGCTGCCGCACACTCGTGGGCTCGGACAATTGCTTCGCAGTGGACGGGAGAGGCTCAAGATCTCCTTGCAGGCAGCCTCTTCCATGAGCCGCCGGGTAGCGGATGCGCTGGGAGACGTCCGCTACTTCATCTCTCCCAGCTCCCTCTCCGACTATGAAGCCGGCGACGCTCCCCCTCGTCACCTCCACAAAGCAGTGAGCCTCTGCGCTATTTACGGCTTGCGATTCGCAACCTTCTTAGAGGCAATGGGAATTTCGAGCGTCGGGCTGGGGGAGGAAACGATGCCGGAGGAGTTCCAGGGGCGAGGATCACCGTGGCCGGCCGAAGGGGTGAGGAACGACTTCGATCCCAAGGGCAACGGATTTCTTGGGCAGCTCCTCGGAACCGTTCCGGAGGTGCCGTTCTTTTTGCGGAATTCGCTCGCCGATCTCTCCGGGATTCGCGAACCTTCGCTGGAGGATTTCTTCTGGATCGCCGGCGAAGCCAATCCACTCCATCCCGTTCTCAAGAACGGAATCATCGCCATGGTGAATCGCAGAAAGAAGCGGCCAATTCACTACCGCTCGAGACCATTATGGGAACAGCCGATCTATGTGCTGTTGCTGCGCGGCGGCGGCTATCTCTGCGCTTGTTGCACCCTGGAAGACAACAACCTTGTTTTGCACCCGTATCCTCAGCACCTCCATGGAGCTGTTCAGCTTCGTGACCAACAAGACGCCGAAGTCGTCGGCCAGATCGTCGTAGTTATGAGAAAGCTCCTATGAACGCCCACGAGGCAGGCTGCGATGAGGGTTCATGCCGGAACGAACTTTCGACATAGCACAATGGCGAAGGTTTCCATTCGGCGCCTGCGGATTTGGGGCAGGCCATTCTCTTGTTTTCTCAGAGCATTTTCCTCGCTTCTGACGCTTTAGCGAAAATTCGCCGCTTTCGTTGGCTTCCTGGCGCAATTGATGGCAGAGTTCGCTTCGTGGAAACAAGCGTTATCATTCTGGATGCGGTGCGAGCCACTTACAGAGTCTCCGAATCTCTGCGGAGTACGCATGGCCAAGATGGCGCGGTGGTTATGGACGTTGCGCAGGGGCGCATGTTCAGCCTCAACCGCGTAGGCGCGCGCATGCTGGAACTGATGAAACGCGGCGCAGGCGAATGCGAGATCGTCGAAGCGATCAGTCAGGAGTTCGAAGCGAATCGCGAGACAGTGGAAAAGGATCTGGGCGACTTCATTGCGACTCTAAGACGGCAACACTTGATCGAGCTATCGTGCGGCGATCGCTCGGCTTTATCCATCCCAAACATCTGAAGTACTCCTATGTCGCTGTTCCTCCACGCTTACGTTCAGCTTCTTCTGGTCGAACCGTATCTGCGGAGGCGGGACTTCAAGGGTCTCTACGAACGAGTGCGCAGGTGTGATATGTGCTCCGCGGCGGAAGAGCCGAATTCCCTGTCCAAAGTTTGTGAGGCCATGGACCTGGCCTGCATCTGGTACTGGAGGCAGGCGCTTTGCCTGCAGCGCTCGGTGGCACTGACGTGCCTTCTCCGGCGTCACGGCGTCGCGGCCGACCTGGTTATTGGCGCGCAACAGATGCCGTTCCGGTCGCACGCCTGGGTCGAGGTCGATGGCCGGGTAGTGAACGACAAATCGTACGTGTCGGAAGTGTTCGCGGTGCTGGATAAGTGCTGACACGGCCTGAGGATTCGGGAGCAGTTATGAGCGTTCAATTCGGGAGATGGAATTTCGCAGGCGAGACACCGGCACTGGAGTATGTCGAGAAGGTTTCGGCCTCGATCGCTCCGTACGGGCCGGACAGCAGCGGATCCTATTCCCGATCTGGAATTTGCATTCTCTACCGTGGGTTTCACACGACAAAGGAATCCCGCCGGGAGAAGCAGCCGCATATTTGTCCCTCGGGTGCGGTCCTCACCTGGGATGGCCGCTTGGACAATCGCGAGGATCTGATCGGCGAATTGCATGAGGTTGTAACTCTTGAAGATGGCGACGCGGCCATCGTTGCTTCAGCCTGGGAAAGATGGGGCACAGACTGCTTTGCCAAGTTGATCGGCGATTGGGCGCTGACGATCTGGAATCCGCGTCTGCGGTCGTTGATACTGGCCAAAGACCCAATCGGCCCACGCCACCTGTACTACTCATTCGACGATAAACGAATCACCTGGTGCACGGTGATCGATCCGCTGGTTCTATTTGCGGACAAGACTTTCAAGCTGTGCGAAGAGTACATTGCCGGCTGGCTGTCGCTGTATCCAGCGACGCACCTGACGCCATATGTCGGCATCCAGTCTGTGCCGCCGGCGTCGTGCGTTTTCTTAGGACAGAGAAAGCACATCGTTGCGAAATACTGGGACTTCGATCCGGGCAAGAAGGTCCGCTATCGGAGTGACGCCGAATATGAGGAGCACTTCCGTGCGGTCTTCAGCGAAGCGGTACAACGTCGTATCAGTTCCGATACGCCGATACTCGCCGAACTTAGTGGCGGAGTGGACTCATCTTCGATCGTGTGCGTTGCTGACGACTTAATCCATCGTGGAACGGGCCAAACTTCACGCTTGGACACAATCTCCTATTACAACGATTCAGAACCTAATTGGAACGAACGGCGCTACTTCGCCAAAGTTGAACAAAGACGTGGACGCATCGGGTACCACATCGACGTGGGTACCGATGGCAGCCAATCAAAAACGAACTTCGAGATCGGAAACGAAACGTTTCTCGCAGTCCCTGGTTGCGCCCAATCTGCTGCAAGAGTCGCCATGTCCTCGCAGGCGAGAGGCAATCGCGTGCTGCTCTCCGGCATCGGCGGCGACGAGGTAATGGGTGGCGTGCCTACACCATTGCCAGAACTCGAGGATCTTTTTGTCCAAGGGCGATTCTGTGCATTAGCTGGTCAGCTGAAAAAGTGGGCTCTGCTGAAAAGAAAACCGTGGTTTCATCTTTGCTTAGAAACCGCACGAACCTTCTTTCCTGTCACGGCCGCCCGCCTTCCAAGCCAGCGACATCCGCCTCGATGGTACTCATTACATTTCACCAAGTCACACTGGACCGCGCTTACAGGCTATCGACGCCGAGTGAGGCTCTTCGGTTCCGGTTTGCCAAGTTTCCAAGAGAGTGTGAATGCGATTAACGGATTACGGCGGCAACTAGGGTGCAAACGATTATCATTCGAACCCACTTATGAGACCCGTTATCCCTATCTAGATCGCAGCTTGCTTGAATTCATGCTCGCGCTTCCGCCAGAACAGTTGGTCCGCCCAGGACAACGTCGGTCCCTTATGCGTCGCGCACTCGTCGGCATTGTTCCAGCTGAGATTCTTCACCGGAAGCAAAAGGCTTTTGTATGCCGAGCACCATTAGTGTCGATCGCCGAGCAGTGGACAGCCTTGACTGGCATGGCACAGGACATGGTAAGCAGCTCGATCGGGATCGTCGATCAGCGACTGCTTTTCGAGGATCTGGAGAAAGCTCGGCAGGGCGAGCAGGTTCCAGTAGTTTCTTTGATTCGCACCATCCAGATCGAGTATTGGCTTCGAAATCTTGTGGTTTGGGGGATTCTGTCGAGAACGCGATGTGCAGAGTGCCTCCCGCAACTCAACACGAACCGGGAAATTGAGGAAGTGTTCCGATCTCTGCGCGGATGAAAGGAGATACTCGTGAGCTTACAGTTTGGCACGTGGAATTTCTCGGATCAGCGCGTCGCGGATGAATCTATTCGCAAATTTAGAACTACTCTGGCTCAGTACCTACCTAGTCGCGTTGAGTCCTACTCGCAACATGGAATAAGCATCCTATACGGAACGTTTTACACTACGGCGGAATCCCGTCGAGAGACTCAGCCATTTCCCCATATATCCGACCTTGTAGTTAGTTTCGATGGTTGTTTGGACAATCGATCCGAACTTCTTCGCGAACTGGGAACCAATATGCCGAACGATTCTACAGACACCGCCATTGTGGCTGCGGCATATGAAAAGTGGGATATTAACTCGTTGCCGAAACTCATCGGGGACTGGGCTCTATCCATCTGGAACGCCAAACTTCGCGAGCTCGTTCTAGCCAAAGATGTTATTGGTACACGCCATCTCTACTATGCGATTGATCGGGAAAAAGTGGCCTGGAGCACAATCCTCGATCCCCTCGTACGGTTTCTCGATAAGGCCTTCTCTCTGTGCGAGGAGTACATAGCTGGCTGGTTCGCAGAATTCCCATCCGTTCATCTGACGCCATACCTTGGCATTCGCGCGGTCCCACCCGCTTCATATGTAATTATCCGACCGCGGACACAGGTGGTTATCAAATATTGGGATTTTGATCCCGAGCGAAGCATTCGCTATCGAACCGATGAGGAATACGAAGAACGCTTCCGCTCCGTATTTGCCAGAGCCGTTCAGCGCAAACTGCGCTCTGATGGTCCAATCCTCGCCGAGCTCAGTGGCGGAATGGATTCCGCCGCAATCGTCTGCGTAGCTGACATTCTCATCGCGCGTGGAGAGGTTGAAACACCTCGGCTCGATACCATCTCCTGGTACGACGATTCATATGACTCCATCGAACCCGACTGGAATGAATTTCACTACTTCAGCAAAGTAGAGGAAAAACGTGGCCGAGTTGGCTTTCACCTAAATCTGCGCCAGCTACAAGAAAAGACAGCTTCCCTGGAGGAGCCGTTCGATTCGATCCCTAGCAGCAACGTTTTGGCCGCCGTCCCGATTCTCCGTCCACGTATTCCTGATTTTCTAAAACGATATGCAATGCATGTGAGATCAGGCGGATATCGTGTAGTGCTTTCGGGCATAGGCGGAGGTGAGGTCGCGGGCGATGGGATTCCCGATCCCGCTCCCGAGCTCCAAAATCTGCTGGCCCAAGCCCGACTCGTCATATTCCTCCGTCAACTGAACGCATGGGCGGAAAAGACGGGAAGATCTCGATTCTCGATCCTGCGCGATGCACTTCGTGACTTCTTGCCGCCTCTACGAACAAATCAAAATGTTGCCCCGTGGTTGCATCCCGAATTTGTGAGGCCGAATCGGCGTGCTCTGTCTCGCCAGTCGCCGCGATTGAAATTGTTCGGCCCACTGCCAAGTTTTCAGCGCTGTATCCATAATCTCGAGAGTACTCGCAGGTTTCTTGGCCATTACTGTATGCAAGCTGACGCAATTCGCGAAACGCGTTATCCGTATCTAGATCGAGACTTTCTGGAGTTCATGTACGCGATTCCACGAGAGCAGATCGTCCGGTTGGGACAGCGCCGTTCTCTGATGAAGCGTGCTCTAGTTGGCATCATTCCTCAAGAGATCTTATCAAGGAGGCGAAAGGCATTTGTTCCGCCTGCAACGACAAGTGCTTCGGCAACATGGTTAGACTTGGCCTCGAAGACTGAGCAATTGTTGAGTAGCTCTTTTGGAATCCTCGATCAGGCACAATTCCTAGCGGCCTCGCAGGCAAATCGCTTCAATTCCCACGATACCATTAGTTATCGCGTGCAGACGCTAGAGGCCTGGCTTCGTCATGTTGTGGCGCAAGGGCTTTTGAGTGATCCGGACAGGAATGTGAATCAGATCGGTTTTTCCTTAAAGACTTCAGTTGTGGGACGACCGAAAAGTTCAGTTAGCTAGCTGAGGAAATAAGGCTGAGAAAGGAGGTACAAACAATGAAATACGAGACTCCAAAACTGAATGCATTGCATCCTGCAATCGATGCCATTCAGGGCACTGGCAAGCCGGAAGATCCGCCGAATCTAGATGCCGACATCTACGAGCCGGTTATGGCGTACGCGGATTGGGAGGAGTAAACACCATCTGGCGGAGCATCCAAACGGATGCTCCGTCATTGTGCCGGCTAACTCGCGGTTGCAAATAAGGGTTAGTTGACCCTCTCATCTTGCAGTTTTCGCAGCTCTCGCCAGCGGGCGTACTGCTCGGCCTTGCTAGGATTAGAATCTTCAAAATCCTGAAGCCAGAAGCGAAACCAATCTACTGTTCCACTCAGCGACGCCATCCGTACTGCCGGATTGGTCAGAACATGTTCAGAGGTGTTTAACATTATCAAATCGACCGGCTTGTGCAGATAGCGAAGTGCCGCATACGGTTGCCACATGAAAATTACGCCGCGGGGCCCTGCGGCAGTAACCATTAAAGGTGCCGCAATTTTCTCGAGGTTAAAACCTGGAGAACGCTTAAGCCATTGCTGTAAACCAGCGACGCCAAAAGGTGGAGCGCCTATTATTGCATCGTAATTGGCGGCCAGCCATTCACCTTGCCAATATTGAAAGTAGTCCCCGGTATTAGCGTCGGTGATCGACGCTGCCCGGACTTGGAGCGAACTCATGGTGAGAGTCTGCATCACATAGAAACCCGTGCGACTGAATCCAATGATGCCGATCCTTTTCGGGTCCACCAAGCCATCAGTTGTCAGTTGCCTTGAGGCAGCTTCATAAGCAGAAACCGCACATCGTCCTTCATCAAGCGTACTGAGAGGACAATGTTCCGCGATCTGTAACACCATTATGCCAGCCGCAGCCAAAGCTTGGGCGGCAAAAGCAGTCGAGAAGCTGCCCGAAGGCTCAAACTCGGCTGCGTTGAAACCATGCGTCTGAATTACCAAGGGATAGGGCTGTCCGGCTTTATAGCCGATTGGCTTGTATAACCCCCCATAGTGCTGTATACCGTCACTATCCTTCCAGTTATAGATGCTTACATTCGCTAACTCGACACTGGCGAGCTGCGGATTGGGATTCCAGAGGGTTCGCGATGTCTCATTATTCGTCACGACGAGCAATGGTGGATTGTTAAGTCCTTGTCTAATACTGACCTTTGTATGTTGATTATCACCCGAAGAGGCTTCCTTGCTGTTCCGAACCAGCTCCCAATAACCCGATAACGTGAGCCGATATTCTGTGGTTCCCGACAGTCCCTCTTCATTTTGAAAATCTATAGATACCTTCTGTCTGCCCCGATTAACGAAACTATCGGACCGGATCAATCTATATCCTTCCGATTGAATCTTCATCGTTTCTACGCATGTACGCGTCTTAGAAACTAAGTCAGCGACCGCCATGCAGGGACGAGATGGCATCGGACTATTGGACTTCAGGAACGTATGCGGTAGTAGAATCGCCCCGCTGTCGCTTGACCATCTGAGGCTGCCGCCGTCCCCCCACCAACCCGCGTCCCCGCTCAATGGTGCTCCCGTGAGGTCTTCAACGGTCCCCGACTGCAGATTTATCAGGACGTATTCCCGCACCGGCCAGTTCGAATTCGCTTTGAAGCTTTGATCCTGTCGTCCGGTATGCATTTGCGCAAGCGGCGATACATTGTCGCGCGGTGGAGGATAGAGCTCTTTCCACGAAGATGGCACATCTGCGACAGGCAAGGCGGTAACTACGAGTTCTCCATTTGGAGATAACGCTAAGCCGGAGGAATCAACCAAAGCAAGCGAGGCTCTATCTCGTTTGACCTCGAAACGCCTCCCGCGTATAACCGCCCAGAGTTGACGCCGGGGAGCAATGAAAAGGCCAGTGACGGGCGCATCGGGAAACAGCAGCTCCCAGATGCTACGGCCGGTTCCCACGATTGACGGTGCTTGGAGGCGCGCACGCCATTCAGCCTGAGTCGCTGAGTCGCCAACCGTGTAGACGTAATGATCTCGGTCGCAGATATCGAATTTCTTAACCGACTCCTTTGCAGAAGTGAGGGTTTCCACTTTCTTACGCCGAAGATCCGCCAAAACGATCTGTTGATTGTTCTCAGTTATGGGCTGTAGAAAAGCAATGCCGGAGCCATCTGCCAACCAGCGCCAATCGCGAATTGCTGGTCCGGTAGCAGAGGTGGACAGGTTGATACTCCACAGCGGAGACATCTCTGACTCCCCCGATTTCTTTAACCAACGATCTACATCCGCAAGGGAATAGAACCGCACCGAGCCCTCGACTCGATTCAGATCCAATCGACCTCTCGAAGTAACGACAGCGAAGTACTTTCCGTCTGGAGAAAAGTTAAGCGCTTGAGCCGTATCTGAGAGGCGGACTAGTCCAACATCGTCAGCAACATTGAATGGTCTCTTGGTGTCATTCGTTAAGTTATCTGCACAGCTCATGATGCTCGTCCAAGTAAGAAGGACAGCCAGAACGCAGGCTATCTGCTCAAGCAAACAGATTCCAAGTCGCGCAGTCGCAACACCACAGTGCCTTTGGTATGAAAGTGAAGACACCGAATGCCTCCAGGCAGATGTAGTCACGAGACTCGACTAGAAAAGCAGCTTGAGAGCGAATTGCAGCGAACGGGGACCGCCTAGCTGATAGAGCGGACTGAGCACGCCGAGAGAATTGGCGAGTGTGGACGTTG
>Ga0207110_10102_pt1 | contig 21331 bp, 15 predicted proteins | sample Alteio_BWMinHeat_74_FD_153582 | JGI IMG/M metagenome (GOLD analysis project Ga0207110, IMG submission 153582) | Enriched cells from forest soil in Barre Woods Harvard Forest LTER site, Petersham, Massachusetts, United States -... | ecosystem: Environmental > Terrestrial > Soil > Temperate forest >...
GCATGGAATATGGCGCCGAGGTCACGGGACTATTTGTAGTGCTCAAAAACGAGGGTTAATAGAGCCCGCGCTCCACAGTTACAGGAAATCGGTCCGTGGCCCCAGGTGAGAACCAGGGGCCTTAACCGGGAGGATTTCGAGTTTCCGAAAATCCTGTATCAGGAGTTTTGCATCTCGGCCAGCGGAAGGATGGCTTCGGAGTATGCAAGCCTCTCCTGCGACCCAGGATCATGACAGGGCAGATAGACCACTGGTTGTTGTGTCGCAAGAGCTCGAATCCGGCTTAACGTCTGCCGTGAAACCTCCTCGTTCGGGCTCACACCATCGACTTTGCCCTCAAGCAGCAGCTCCTGGTTGTAACTTGTGTCGCCTGCAAGGAAAAAAGATGGGGACCCGCGGACAATTACAGACACGTGGCTCGGCGTGTGACCCGGCGTGGGAACAACAATTACGTCCCCACGCCGCGTAAGGGACATGCTCTGACTAAATGGGCCAAAGGGTCCGCTATCGAAACGAATGAAGTCAGGCTCAAACCACTTCGGCCAGCGGTGGGGCAAATAGCCCTGCACTCTCCCTCCCCATCCGTTCGCCCTCGCAAGTTCGGCTTGGGATACCCAAACGTTGCTTCTGGTTAAATGAATCAACCCTCCGGCATGATCCGTGTGTAAATGTGTAAGCACGACTTGACGAACGTCCCTGGCGCTCACCCCCAAGGCCCGGAGCTGCGGGCCGATCTCCTCATCAGGATGGACGGAGAAACGGACCGCACGCCGGTAAAATGGATGCCAGACGGGATGGTACCCTCTCTCATGCACACGAGACGTTTCTCCCGTATCCACCAGGATCAGCCCTTCTTCGTGTTCGATCAGCCACGTGTAAATAGGAAGCCATTCGGTCCATTCTTCGTCGAACAGCATATTCGCCATGCGAGCCAGTCCTTTGCCTCGGGATTCCATCTGCGGGCGCCTGACCTGCACGAAGCCCGTCCGAATCGCATGAATTCTCGGCATCTGATGATTCCGTTCCTTTCGAATTGAGCGTTAACGTCGCAATTGAAATAAAATGCTTTCGCCAACAACTTACTATGCCTGAGCTGCACAATTGTCTTCCGGCTGTTCGTAGCGTGTAAAAGTTTTGTCAGTTGGACAGAATTGATGGTTGGAATGCAGAATCGGGTACGCTGTTCACGCGGATATGCTTGTCTTTGCCTTCTTGCCACACACCACAAGAGAGTCGTAACGAGTGCCGCGTCTTTGTCAATTTCTAGTTGCTCGTTCGGAATCCTCCCACATGCGAGTCTCTCCAGGTGGTGTCTCAATTAAGACACTACCTTCTCTCCAAGACGGCTAGAGTAGTGGTGAATTTATGTTCTATTACTCAGATATCTGAGTTGCACACCGACGGCCGACTCGGGTATTTTCCTCATCCACGCCACGGAAGTGCTCTCCTGGATGGAGAACAATGGCTTACAAGTGGTTCGCGTTCCGCTGCTTGCCTGCCATGATCCTGGTTGTGATTTCCCTCCTGTTGGCGCAACTAGGTGACCTCTGGGCGCGGGATATGGGCAAGACGCCACCATCGACGGGCGATGCACGTCACTCATCGGAGAAGCCGCAGACTGTTAGCGCACAAGCACCGGCCGCAGAACCGGCAGCCCGCATCTCCGGCGCGGTGCAAGATGTGACCGGAGCAAACATTTCCGGAGCAGAGGTCAGCCTTATCGACGCGAACGGATCGCAGCGGAGCACCGTGGCGTCAGACCCGGACGGTAATTTTGCTTTTGGCCCGATTCCACCTGGTTCGTATCGCGTTATGGTCAACGCCAAGGACCTCGAACCCTTCGAATCCGCGGAGATTCTCGTTACGGCGGAAGAGGTGTATGAAATGCCGCCGATACTGCTGCGGGTGGTAACGGCAAATACCCAACTGACTGTGCGTCCCGCCGAAGAGGTGGCCTCGGAGCAGATAAAGATTGAGGAGCAACAGCGGTTAATTGGGATCGTTCCGAATTTTTATACGAGCTACATCTACAACGCTGCTCCACTGACCACAAGGCAAAAGTTCTCACTCGCTTCCCTCAGCGTCTTCGATCCTTTTGAGCTCGTCTCCGACGGCATCAATGCCGGCATCGGACAAGCGAAAAATAGCTACGCCGGATACGAGCAGGGCCTCGAAGGCTACAGCAGGCGCTACATGGCCGCGTTTGGCGACTCTCTGACGAGAAATTATCTGAGCCGTGCGCTTTTGCCCTCGCTCTTGCACCAGGATCCGCGCTATTTTTACCAGGGCTCGGGATCAACCAAATCCCGCCTTGCGCACGCACTCAGCTTCACAGTTGTCTTACGCGGAGACAATGGACGCAATATGCCGAATTACTCTTTCTTTATCGGCAATATTGGTTCAGGTTTGCTATCCAACCTCTACTATTCTCATGCGGATCGGGGGGCCGGCTTGGTCTTCACCAACCTACTTTTCAGCACAGCGGAGCGTGCCGGTGAAGGTATATTCCGCGAGTTCCTCTCTAAGCGCTTTACGAAGAATGTACCCACTAACGCGAAGCCCTGAAACAAGGCAACATGTTCCCATCGTGGCGACTGCCAGCCCCCGATAGGTTTGAATCGCGCTCTCAAATCTCAGTCCGATGCTGCCGCTGCTCAAGAACTTGAAGCGAAGACAATGCTGCTGCAGTCACAACTCGATTACGTCGAAGCCAGCGACGAATTGATCGAAGCGATCGGCCAAACACCTGAATAGATCGAGTCACAGCTGACCCTGTCACATTATGAAAGAGCCCCCCCGAGCCTACATTCCTCCCGGTTGGCTTGTGTAGCGAGCGAGACAAGCACTCCGATCCAGGGAACTCACGAATTTCAAGTCTACCTGCGGCGATTTAATAAGAGTTAGCGCCTGTGCGTTGGTATCGATACTTCCTGCTGCAACGTGAAATCGAGCAGGGTCTCGCTAGGGACTTTTACCTGGTCTCCCTTTGTGATGATTTCCGATCCTGCGCCCGCCGCACCGCCGACGCCTGCTCCAATCGCCGCTCCTTTGCCGCCGCCTGCGATGGCGCCGATGATCGATCCCACCGCCGCTCCGCCGATCGTTCTCTTTGCAGTGCTCGCACCGCGCGACTTGCCAGTCAATTCATATTCTCCAGTCACCACGGGCACCGTCTGCCCATTCACCACGATGCCCGTTAGCTCCAACCGCAGTTGCGATCTGCCGGCAAACGTACCCGACTCCTTCGACTCCGCTAGTCGGCCATAGACATCGGCCCCCTTGGCGACGACCACGGTTTCGCTGACCACGAGCGGTTCTTCAAGCGAAGCCCGGAAACGATCCCCCACGTGGTTCTTGGTGGAATCGATGCTATCGATAGTTCGCACTGAAATACGCGTTGCCGCCGGGATGGTGACAAAAACCGGTGCTTTCGCGCCGGCATCGTTTGCCGTCTCCGGTTTGCTGGAAGGCGAACTATCCGACCGCGGCGTGATGTCACTGGCTGTCGTCTCCGAATCAAACCTGACCGAGACAATGTCAGAGAGGTTGTACGTCTGCACGGACGAGGCGACCTGGAATCTGATCTCACTCTCCGTGCCACCCATGAACTTGCCTTCAATCAGGCTGCCGTTCTTCAACTGCAAAGAATCGGCACACGCAATCGACTCCGCGAGGCACAGTATAATTACCAACCCGCCATTCCTTATGAAGTTCATCATGATTTCGCCAAAAGACCTTTCCCGGGCGGGTCAGGATGCTGGATCCTCAAGCGCTGCGAGGCCCGCTGTCGTTTTTCCTGTGGTCTTGAGAAAATCTCGCCGCGTCACGTTCTTCACTGTGAACATCCCTCTCGTGTCTCACGAATCTGGCCCTCTCCACAACCGTTCGCGAGACCAATATCCGGCGGTCTACTTCCCCGCCTCGCCCGCTCTCACGGCGTGACGCCGTCTATTTGTGCTCCGGCCTTTATAACTGTGCTTCAGCCTCATCGAGTAGCATGCCAGTGACTTTCGTCAACTGCATCACGAGCACCATGACATTGTTCTGCTTCGTCTGGGCGGAGTCTTTGAAAATAGCTCCGACACCTTCTTCGAAAGCGGCTTGGTTACTGCTGTTCTGAAACAGCACGGCAACTGCGTCATGAACTTGCTTACTTTGGTCGGTCATTGTGATAACCCTCCATCACACTCCGATAAGTGTCTTTCCTCTGCACCCTTTTAGAGTGCAAACACGATGCCAAAACCGGTCCTAAGCTTCCTCTGTCCTGGAAACCCTTAGCGAAGCGTAAGATAGAAAAAAGAGGGGATCGATTTCGGCTTACAGTGCCAACATGGGACTGCCAGCGAGGTGGCACTTTGTCTGCGACATGGCACGGCGGCACAAAATTGCGAATAGTGGATAGCGGGGCGATCACCGGAACAGTCGGAATTCTCCGCGGAGCGCTTTAATTTGTTCCTTCAGTGCCGCGAATCCCGAGCTTCCGTATTCTCGACTGAAGAGTGGAGCGTTTCGGGGGCGCCGTTGGATCTTGAAACCACCCAATAGGTCAGAGCTTGTTCAACCCATCTAGGGCGGCTACCTTGTAAGCTTCAGCGAGGGTTGGATAGTTGAAGACCATGTCCCGGAAATATTCCACTGACCCGCCGTAGAAAAGTACGGCCTGACCAATATGTATGATTTCGGTCGCACGCTGTCCCAAGGCGTGCACACCCAATAGCTTGTGAGTTTCCGGATGGAAAAGCAATTTGAGCATTCCGGCTTCGTCGCCAAGCATCATGCTCTTTGCCAGTTCTGAGTACTTTGCGATTCCCACTTCGTATGGGACTTTATTCGACGTTAGTGTTTCCTCGGTCTGGCCAACCATGGAGATTTCTGGAATGGTGTAAATCCCGTAAGGAAAGAGGTCGGGCATGTGTTCAAAGGGAATTCCAAACATATGACAGGCCGCTAGCCGACCCTGTTCCATCGAGGTGCTCGCGAGTGCAGGGAATCCGATGACGTCGCCAGCTGCATAGATATGCGGAACGTCCGTCTGCAAGAACTGATTCACCTTCAACCTGCCTCGCGAATCCGCAGCTAATCCAGCAGCTTCCAGATGAAGCTGATCGCCATTGGCTTGCCGGCCTACAGCATAAACGAGCGCGCCGCCTTGTACTTTCTTTCCGCTCTCCAGCTGCGCAAACACACGATCACGCACCGGGTCGATCCCGACGTGCGTAACCTTTTCCCCCAACCGAAAGGTGACGCCTAGCTGGCGCAAGTGGTAGGACAGCGCTTCGACGATTTGCCGATCTATGAACTCCACAAGGACCGGCCTCTGGTCGATCAACGTAACCTCGGCACCCAACGCCGCCATGAAGGATGCGTACTCGAGGCCGACCACTCCGGCTCCCACTACGATCATTTCTTTCGGAAGGCTATCCAGGTCGGCAAGGTGATCCGTATCCACAATGCGATGGTTGTCAAAGGGAATATCTGGACTGCGAGCGGGCCTCGTGCCGCAAGCAATCAGGATCTTTGTCGCTTCGAGGCTAATCCGTTCACCGTCGCCTTCAACTTCCACTGTATGAGGGTCTAGAAAATGCGCAGTGCCTTGATGAATCACGATTCCGTTGCGCCTGAGCTGCGCTCGAATTACGTCAGTCTCTCGCGCCACAATGGCGTTCACACGGGAAGAGACATCCCTGACAGAAATGTCGACGCCACCTCTGGCTCCATTGCCATAGAGGGCCCTTACGGTAGGACCGGTAAGCTGAAAGATAGCCTCTCGTACCGTCTTGCTGGGGATTGTGCCCGTATGAACGCTCACACCGCCGATCATGACCGTACGGTCGATAATGGCGACGCGTTTGCGCGCCTTTGCGGCCGCGATGGCGCCCTTCTGTCCCGCCGGGCCACTTCCGATCACAACGAGGTCATATTCGGATAAATTCATTTGTGACTCGCAGCCTCTTCTGACTCTTGAACTGCCGCCGAGGTTATGACGCGGAGGGCGGCGACGGCCGGGAGGATGGCGCCAGAGTGCAGTCGCGGTACATCGCCAGACAGAGAGCGGACGGCGTAAGTCACTAACTCCTCCTTTTGTCGCGAACTCCTACAGGCGGAGTTTCCTGCCCACGCCCAGTTGGATTGGTCCTTTATTTTTGCGCGATCGCCGTGTCTGCCCAACCGCGTCCGCTACGAGGGCTGCGCCGATCACGATTAAAATAACCAGTAACATCATTGTTTTCGCCTTTCTGTTGTTGCAATGCACCGAATGTCAGTTCCCGCCTTCGGAGCCTCGTTCACGCCGCCGCTCAAGACGGTTCCAGCCTCGTGCGAAAAGAGCGACCTTTTGGAGTTCGCGTTCCGCCCGGAGCCAATCGTCAAGTTCCTGGCCGGCACGGGCGCCACGCTCGAGATAGATTTGGTATGCGCGGAGCCTGATTTGGTCCTGAGTTGGCCAGTGGTTCACAGATGCTTCCTCTGTTTGCTGGGCTGAGGGCACTTGAGCGCCATTTCCTTTCTTCTTGGGCACCATGCTTGACTCCTCTCCAACACCCGGCTTATTTGCTCTCGATTCTGGAGCTTTCTAGTCTTTACACGTGGCGAATCCAGATTTCTCTAACGGTGCCCTGAGCCGATTCCGTCTGGGCCCGCGGCAGTCAGAAAAATCAAAATGGCGAGTACAGTTACGAGCAGGAATGTCACCATGACTGCCTCCCTTCATCTCGTCTTTTCTCCATTCACTGCGCTGCACATATGCAGATCGCATGCGCCGCTCTGCGCTTCAGTTAAGCTTGTGTCTACGACCAAGAATGATGTTTGTAAGGGGCTCAATTTCCGCTTCCGGCCGACGGTCGCCGTCGGCATCAGTCCACAACTCAAGCCCCTCCGGCTCGGAACGGCTCTCGGATTCGAGGGACTCCAAAGTGGCCCCGAATGGAAGCTGTCGGAGTTTCACTAAGAGAACGATCACTTCGCCCAGCTCCTCTCGAGTGGAAACTCGGTCGCCTATCGCCAGCCCTTGCGCGTGTGGTTTCATGGCGTGACCTCCAAAAAACGGCTTCGGTGTTGAGGATTGCAACGGGCATGCCAAAGCTCGACGATTTTCCGAAACCACCGAACTTATTGATTTATATGTGGGATTGCCGAACAGAGCGGGTGCTGCTCAGACCACAGTGCCAGGGTGCCGCTGCCACTCCGATGGTAAGCTGCCAATTTTACTGGCATGCAATTCAGCCTGATTTACGAGCGGGAAGGTTGGAAGGACCGGATCTACCGCCGAACGCGGAGCGCGACTACGCAGAGCGGCGGGAGATTCCGAGTTTCTTCATTCTCAGCTGCAGAGTGGATCGCTTCATTCCAAGGTAGGATGCGGCCCCCATCGGGCCCGCCACAACCCAGTTGCTTTGCGCTAGCGCTTTGAGGATCTGCTGCCGTTCTGATCGCTCCAGAACGTCGTGAAGTGCGTTTATCGGAGAGGCGGGTTTTTCTACCACACGGCCGCCCTTGGAAATCTTCAGATCAGCAACATCGACGTTTAGCGTAGAGTCCGTCGAAAGAATCACCGCCCGTTCGATCACGTTCTGGAGTTCCCGTATATTACCCGGCCAATGATATCGGCACAGGGCATCCATCGTCGCCGATGGAATCGTTTCAATCGCCTTGTTCATACGCCTTGAGAACTGCTGGGCGAAGTGCCCTACCAGCAGCGGAATATCCCCCTCGCGCTCGCGCAAGGGCGGAACGTGGACAGGAAAGACGTTCAAGCGAAAGAAGAGATCCGATCGGAACTTCTGCTCGCTCACCATCGTTTCTAAATCGCGGTTCGTCGCGGCAATCAAACGTGCATCTGTCCGAAGCGTGCGCGAGCTTCCGAGCCGCTCGAACTCTCTCTCTTGCAGCACGCGGAGCAGTTTGGTTTGCAACTCAAGAGGAATCTCTCCTATCTCGTCCAGGAAAATAGTGCCGCCGTTGGCAACTTCGAAGCGCCCTATCCGTTGGGCGATAGCTCCCGTGAACGCGCCTTTTTCGTGTCCGAACAGCTCGCTTTCCAGCAAGCCCGTAGGGATCGCCGCGCAGTTGAGCTTGACGAAGGGCTTCGAGCGCCGCGGGCTCAAATCATGAATCGCACGAGCGATCAGTTCCTTCCCCGTGCCCGTCTCTCCATAAATCAGCACCGTCGAATCGGTCGGCGCTACGGTTTCCACCTGCTTCAAAACACGACGGAGCACCGTGCTCTTTCCGACGATTTCTTCGAAGTTCATCTCGCTGCGGATTTCGTCTTCCAAATAGAGCTTTTCCTGTGCGAGCTTCTCTTTCAGCTCCCGAATCTCGCCAAAGACAAGCGCGTTCTCCACAGCAATGGCAACCTGATTTGCGATTTGAGTCAGAAACTCGATATCGTCGCCGTTGAACGCATTCGCCTGATATTTGACTACACCGAATATCCCCAGCACGTGACCTCGGCTAGTAAGAGGAAGGATGCAGACCGTTCCAATTTCGGCTGGCGCGGTGTCCTTCATTCCCAGGCGCCTCGCCTCCTCGACACTCCCGCACCAGAGTTTGCCGGTGCGATAGACCGTTCCCGAGACATCTTCATCGATAGGGACAAGACTGTCTTCATGTCGGGATTCGTCTTTAAAGGGAAAATCCAGGGCATAGATCCGCAAGTGCGTGTTGTCGCTATCGGGAAGAGTAATGCCGACACCATCGCAGCCCATAACCCGGCGCGCGCTCGCCACTACGGCTCGGAGAAGGTCCCGGAACTCGAGATTGGAAACCAGGTGATTGGTCAATTCAAGGAGAAGTCCAAGACGCTTGTTCTTCTTCAGCAATTGCTGCTGTGACGCTTGCGCTGCATCAAAATGCAGCGCATTGTCGAATGCGAGAGCAATCTGCTCCGCCACTACCGAAAGAAAGTGAACTTCCTCGGCCGTATAGACATCCGGAGCCTTACTGCCAAAGGTGAGCGTTCCGACTTTGCTATGTGCTGTCGTTAGAGGGAGAGTGCACAGAGACTGGACTCCGTACTTCTCCATAATCTCTCGGAGTTTAGAAAACCGGGCGTCGCGCGTCTCGAGCGAAGTGACCAAAGCCTCTTGATTCTGATAGACCCACCAGGCATCGGACTCCTCCATAGCCAATTCGGGGTCTGGAGGGATAGCTGCTTCTGTCTTCGCGTCGATAGAGTGCCGGTGAAACGTATTCGATTTCTCGTCGCGAATGGTGACACAGACATAATCAAACGGGACGACTCGGCGTAACTCCCTCGCCAGCGCGCCAAATAGTTCCTGCGGATCCCGGTGCGTTCCGATCGCGTTCGACACGCCGACGAGTAATTCGTATCGTGTGGCAGCTGAGAGCCGAGACCGGTCGGCAAGTTCTTCCGTTCGCATCCGACAAACCTCGCAGAGACCTTCGTTTCGAGCTTGGATGTCGCAACCCGGACTTGGGTTACAAAAGCTTACTGCTGCCAGCCTCCGCCCAGCGCCCGGTAGAGTTGCAAGAGACTCTGATACTCGTTGCCTCGCGCCCCCGCCAAAGTGAGTTCCGCGGCAAAGAGCGATCTTTGGCCGTCCAGTACTTCCAGATAAGCGGTGGTACCGCCTTGGTAGCGCATGACCGAGAGGCGGACCGACTCCTCCAAGTCTGTTACGGCCTGTTCCTGGCGAACTCGCACCTCGTGGAATTTCTGATATGCGATCAGGGCATCGGACACATCTCCGAAGGCGTGCTGGATAGCCCGCTTGTAAGCGATCAAGGCCTGCTCGTGCTGCGATTTGGCCAAACGCAGGTTCCCCCGAAGCGCACCCCCCGTGAAAATGGGCTGACTTACCTGCACGCCGTATGACCAGATACTCGTTTGCGAGCTCATCATGCTGGAGAAAAGATTGCTGCGCCCAAATGCGCCTCCGCCCGAGCCGGTCAGCAAAATTTGTGGGAAGAACTCAGCCTTGGCGACGCCAATTTCCGCATTCGCGGCAATGAGCAGTTGCTCGGCTTCGCGAATATCGGGGCGTCGCTCGAGCAGCGAGGAAGGCAGTCCCGGCGGCACGTCAGGAGGAAGCGCTTCCTCTACCAGGGGGCGTCCGCGCGGCACGCCCTGCGGATAATCGCCAATGAGAATGCTGATTGCGTCTTCCTCCTGGCCAATCTGTCTCTCGAGATCCGGGATTTGCGCATTTGCGGTGTCGAGCACTTGCTGAGCCTGAAGCACATCTAGCCTTATGGCAACGCCGCGGTCAAGTCTGAACGAAGTCAGCTTGACGGAATCCTCCTGCGTCTTCACCGTGTCTCGCGTGATTTGGAGTTCGAGATCAAGCTGTAGGAGTGTGAAATAGGCACTCGCCACGTCGCTCACCAGTGTGAGCGTGACCGTATGCTGCGCCTCTTCGGTAGCCAGCAACTGGGCGCGCGCCGCTTCGGTCTCTCTTCGCAGTTTCCCGAACAGGTCGAGCTGGAACGCCGCGTCTGCCGTGAGAGCCAGGAAGTTCGATTTCGACTGAAAACTCTGGTCTTTGCCACCCGTGAAATTGCCGTCGCCTTGCACTTGAGGGAAAAGGTTCGAGCGGGTTATCCCCAGTTGAGCGCGCGCGGCATTGATACGCTCCGTCGCGAGCTGCATGTCGTAATTCTGTTTCAGCGCAGTGCGGATAAGTTCTTGTAGTTGCGCGTCCTCGAAGACTTGCCACCAGGGAAGGTCTGCGTAGGAAGCTGCCTGTGCTTGGTTCTGCGGGTTTTCTCTCAGATCGCGGTATGCCGCCGGAGGGTGAACAACGGGTTTATGGTAGTTCGGGCCGACCGTGCACCCGGCAATCAGGCTCGATGTCAAGATAACCGAAATCAATGGCCGCATCTTCTTCATGAATTCCTCCGGCGCGCGCCCCTCTGGCACATGAGTGGGTGGCTCATCTCAGTCTCCTGGCGCCGGCGCGGGCGTTGCTGGCCCTTCAGTGGCAGCGTGCCGCTTGCCACCGCCTGACCACCTCTCCACAAGATTGAAGAGTGCTGGAACGAGGAGAATGTCGACGCTGCTCGCCGCCAGCATCCCGCCGATTACGGCCGTGCCCATGATTTGGCGTGCCACTGAACCTGCGCCGGACGCCGTCCATAGCGGCACGCAACCGAGAATGAACGCAAACGAGGTCATCAGAACGGGGCGCAGGCGAAGCCTTGCCCCTTCGAGCACCGCGTCCACCAGAGGCTTCCCCTTTTCGTACCGTTCCTTGGCAAATTCGACGATCAGAATCGCGTTTTTGGCGGCTAGGCCAATCAGCATCACCAAACCGATCTGCGAATAGACATCGTTTTCGATTTGCACCGTGTAAGCCGGATAGAAGGCATTGAGCACCGCCCGGCGCAGCCACAACATTGCAAAAGCCCCGCATACCGCCCCCGACGTGCCCAGGAGCACGCTGAACGGCAACGACCAGCTCTCGTAGAGCGCCGCCAGGACTAGAAACACGAAGACTAGCGAGAAACCGAAGATGACAGAAGCAGGCACTCCTTCACGTGCCTTCTGCTCTTGATAGGACATGCCCATATAATCAAAGCCCATTTCGCTCGGCATGGTCTGCCGGAAGACCTCTTCCAGGGCTGCGGTGGCCTGGTCTGAGCTGTATCCGGGCGCGGCACTGCCGTTGATTTGCGCTGAGCGATACTCGTTGTAGCGCATCGTGAATTCGGGTCCGGAACGCGATTCGAACCTGGTCAGCGCGGACAGCGGAACCCTGTCACCCCCGCTGTTGCGAACGTAGAACTGCCCAAGATTTTCCATATTGGACCGGTAAGTTGCTTCGGCCTCGACGTACACCTGCCAGGTACGGCCGAAATCGTTGAAATAGTTGATGAACAGCCCGCCCATGAATGCCTGAATCGTTCTGTAAACGTCGTTGAGCGCCACACCTTGCTTCAGCACTTTCTCCCGGTCGACCTCCAAGAACTCTTGCGGCACGCTCGGCAGAAAGGAGGTTGATATAAAGCCAATTTCCGGACGCTTGCGAGCGGCGGCGAGGAACTTCTCCAGGTTGCCTGCCAGAAACGGAACGTCCCGCCCGGCACGGTCTTCGAGAACGAATTGAAATCCGCCGGATGTGCCGACCCCAGGAATTGCCGGAGGCGAGAAACTGAAGGCGGTTCCTTCCGGAAGTTTGCTGAGCTGCTGATTCAGGCGCGCCTTGATCTCTTGATACTGTTCCGCCCGCTTTGTGCGGTCACTCCAGGGCTTAAGCGTGACGAAAAAGAAGCCGTTATAAGTAGTCCGCACAAAGCTGAGCAAGCTGAAGCCGACAATGCTGGTGGTGTATTCAACCCCGGGCGTATTGGCGAGGATCTCCTCAACCTGCCTGGCCGCTGCGCTGGTGCGCTCCAGCGAAGCCGCATGCGGAAGGTCCATATTGATGTACGCGTAGCCCTGGTCTTCCTCGGGCAGGAAGCTCGAGGGCAGACGGCTGCCAAAGAAACCCGCGCCCACGCCGAAGGCCGCAATCACCACCAAAGCCAGAACACCCTTGCGGAGGACCCCACCGCATAGCTGCACATAGATCGCGGTGCCGCGTTCGAACATGCGATTGAACCCGTCAAAGAACTTGCTCAGCGGCCCGTGACTCTTCCCCTTTGGCCGGAGGAGCAATCCGGCAAGTGCGGGGCTCAGCGTGAGTGCGTTAAAGGCGGAGAGGACTACCGAGATGGCGATGGTGACGGCAAATTGCTGATAGAGCCTTCCGGTGATACCGGGGATTAAGGCTGTCGGTACAAACACCGAGGACAGAACCAGAGCAATGGCAACGACGGGACCGGAGAGTTCCTCCATTGCTTTCCGAGCGGCATCTTTCGGAGCAAGACCTTCCTCGATATGGCGCTGTACGCCTTCGACGACGACGATGGCGTCATCTACCACAAGGCCGATCGCGAGGACTAACCCGAACATCGAAAGTGTGTTGATAGAGAAGCCGAAGAGCGGGAAGAAAACAAAGGTTCCCACCAACGAGACCGGTACGGCTAGCAATGGAATCAGCGTAGCACGCCAGTCTTGCAGGAAGAGAAAGACGACAAGAATGACGAGTACTATGGCGATCAATAGGGTCTCGATGATTTCCTTCATGCCCTCGGTGACGGCGCTCGTCTGATCCAGCGATATCGCGTAATCCATGTCTTGCGGGAAGCGCTTCTTCATCTCGGCCATCAGTTTTCGAACTCCTGCGGCCGTTTGAACAGCATTGGAACCGGGCAACTGGTAGACGGGGATAACGATGGCGGGCTTGCCATTCAACCGGCTGACAATGCTGTAGTCCTGTGCGCCCAGCTCGACGCGGGCGACGTCTTTCACCCGAACAATTCCGCCATTTGGCGCCTCGCGCACTATGACGTTTTCGAATTGTTCCGGGGAAGTCAGGCGGCCCTGCGCAAGCACGGAATAAGTGAATTGCTGGTTCGCCGGAGCCGGCTCGCCACCGACCTGACCAGCAGGATTCACTGTGTTCTGCGCCTGCACGGCATTGACGATGTCGGTGACCGTAATGCCCAACTTCGCCAGTTTGTCAGGCTGTACCCAGAGCCTCATCGCATATTGCCCCGCGCCGAAAACCTGCGTCTGGCCGACGCCGTACAAACGGGCGATCGGGTCGTTGAGGTTGATATAGGCGTAGTTGCCGAGGAATTTTGTATCGTAAGTGCCCTTCGGGGAAAATATTCCGACCAGCATGAGCGGAGCGGTCACGGACTTTCTGATAGTGACCCCGTAGGTGTTAACGTCCGGCGGAAGCTGACCGGCCGCCAGTTGCTCGCGCGACTGTGTGAGGATCAGATCCGTGTTCGGGTCCGTTTTCAGGTCGAAGTCCACGACCATGGTGGTCTGCGAGTTACCAGTGGCGTTTAGCGAGTACATGTAGTTCACGTTGTCCACGCCGTTGATTTGCTGTTCGATCGGCGTGGCAACGGATTGCTCCAGGGTCTGCGCGTCCGCCCCAACATAGCTTGCTTGCAGCTGAATTTCCGGAGGGACGATGTTCGGAAACTGCGCCACTGGCAAGCTCACGATGCTAACCGCGCCCACAATTACCGTAAGAATCGCGATCACCATCGCCACGATGGGCCGCCTTATGAAAAACTTGGACATGGGAATTGCTTCCTTTCAATCAAACTGTCAAAACTCTCCGCTCACGCTCTCTGGGAGAAACGTCCGGGCCACGTCGGTCTCGCAGGCAACCTTCATTCGGTCACAAATGGCTTCGGCTGCACGATCATGCCCGGAATGAGCGTTTGCTGGCCCTCCGCGACAACGCGTTCACCCGGTTTCAGTCCGTCTTGGATAATCCACATGGTGCCGATGGGGTCCCCAACTTTGACAGGGCGGATGGTGATCTTCTCGTCCTCCCCGACGACGTCAACCTGATAGCTGCCTTGCAACTCTGTGACGGCGCGCTGCGGGACCAATAAGGCAGATCTCTCCGTTCGCACTACGGCGCGGACTCTGCCGTACTGTCCGGGACGAAGAACATTGCCGGGATTGGGAAAGAGTGCCGCCAGTTGGATCGCACCCGTGTTCTGATCGACTGCGCGGCCCGCGAAGTAGAAGACGCCCTCGTGAGGATAGGTTGTCCCATCAGCGAGAATGAGTTGCAGTTTCCAGCGCCGTCTCTCCGAGCTTGAAAACTGCTTCTGCAATTGGAGGTAATCTTGTTCACTCACGGTGAAATAGTCCCTGATGGGGTCGAGCGTCGAAACCGTAGTCACGGGGGTGCTGTTCGGGTTAACCAAGGCCCCTACCTGTAACTGGGCTTGGCCGGCGATACCACTAATAGGCGCGGTTAGCCGAGTAAAACCAAGGTTGATCCTTGCTATTTCGACGGCAGCCTCGGCCGTCTTGATTTGTGCTTTGGCAGTCGCCACGGTGGCTATCGCCGCCAAGTTATTCTGAGTTGCGTTATCGAGATCCTGCTGGCTCGCTGCCTGTTCCTTCGCCAGCGGGGCGTAGCGTTCCACATCGAGCTGGGTGCGATCTCGAACAGCTTCGGCGTTAGCAAGCTGCGCTGTTGCCTGTGCTAACTGTCCTTCGGCTTGGTCGAGAGCCGCCTTAAACGGCTGCGGATCAATTTCGAAGAGGAGTTGACCTTCTTTGATTAAAGCGCCCTCTTGGTAGTCTTGCCGGACTAAGTAGCCAGTGACTTGCGCCCTTACGTCGGCATTTACATAACCGTCCAACGTGCCGATCCATTCGCCATAAATCGGAACGTCTTTCTGCTCGACCTGCGCAACCATGACATCTGGAGGCGCTTCCCTTCCTGCGCCTGAGGCATGTTTCGCGCGCAGGGCTCCAACGATCAGTGCGATGACGATTAAACAAAGCGATCCTGCCATTACGAGCTTGGGTCTAAGAAGACTATTCATAGCGTCTCTCCGAAATTCATCCCGATTCATCAACTTGCGTCCTTCCTGCCGGCCGATAACGTCATACCCAGGTTCTTTCATAATTAACAGTCACCTGGCCCCAGACGGAGTTTGAGTGTTTCGCGCAACTTCCTTCGACCGCGGAAGACTCTTGATTCGCACTGGTACCAAAACGTCAAAGGCGTGGCTGCTCCCGCTCCTGGCGGCGAGCGCCATGTCTCCTGTACCCACCAGACATCATCCCGACTTCAGATCAAATTAGGGTTGAGAAGCGGGAGAAATACCGCTGAACAGGAAGCCGCGAAAAACCGAGACGGATTACCCGGACAGCTTGGGCTTGCCACTCACTTCCAGTCCCTCCAGCACGTGCCTGATGTAAAGCCCGTTGGCTATGAATCGCGCACCCTCTTTTGACATAGCGCGTAGAAGCTTTTCTCCGGCTCGGTCCAATGAGGTGACATCGTTGAGATCGATAACGTACGTGCAGACCTTGCGGCTTCGGTACGCCTTCTTCCAGTTTGTCCTTAGCTCGCTAACCCACGGCTCCACCAAACGGCCTTGCAGAACCCAGCGTATTTCCGCTGGGGTTTCGGTGATGGTGATCTTCAGCACGTGCCCCTCTTTCGTGTCCGCATCGGACGCGACTGCTTGCCGATATCGGAAACACGGAGACCGACGGTGTTGGCCGAACAGCGCCGGTCCGACTTGCTGCTTCGCGGCCTCCTTCTTGGTACACGAACGGCTTCCAAACTCGTCGGATTCTTCACGCTAGATACCCCAGCAATGACAATCGCCTCACGCTCTCAAGAATTGCAACCGGCGTGCCAAAGCTAGGCGCTCTTCCGAAACCCCGAACTTATTGATTTGTATGTGGATTGCAGAAAGAGCGAGGGATTCTTCGGATTACCGTGCCAGGTGCCGCTGCCAGTCAATTGGTAAGCTGCCAGCTTCCGTCACACGCCATATCGTTGCTCGCGCCCATAGAATTAGACCAAGAGTGCCAAGCGCTCATCATCACGCGAAGGCGGCCCTAGACCATCGGAGATTGTATTGGGGAATTTCGATGGCGACTGCCGTGGGGCCCTCGCACGAAAACTGGCGGAACGGGCTGATTTTCATCGCAGGGCTCGACAGGGGCGAGCCAGGAACGAAGCACATCCTTCCGACGTGCGGTTGTTCAGGAGCCACGTCGTACGGAAACGTCCTAATGCCACGTCTCTAGTTTGTCCGAATTGTCGCGATTACGAAAGTGAGGCTACGAATGGTGTCGAAAAGTGGTGGGCCCGCTAGGACTTGAACCTAGAACACGCAGATTATGAGTCTGCTGCTCTAACCGATTGAGCTACGGGCCCTCAGCCTTTGATACCGTACTTCTCGCGCATGATCTTGTCTAGCTTCTTCAGACCGGCCGCGGCGCGCTTCTGGATCCGGAATAATGTAGTAAGCCTGTGTCTTGGAAATGTCTGCGTGGCGTAGGAGCTTCTCGCCGCGGAAGGTCCAGCCTCGCCAGCGGGCGGATGGGGCTATATCGGCGGCTGAAGTGGCCTGACGAATACCCTAGCCGATCTCGAATCGCAGGGGATCTGCTTTGTCAGTTTGAAAGGGCAGGGGACGCTGTTTGCGGCTCAGTAGTAGACATAAGCGGCGCCGGCATTGACGGTCGATTTGTCGGCTTGGTTGCCGTTGATGCCCTTAGCCCCGCTGTTGTCCTTTGTCGCGCCCACCGCGAGCACCTTGCCATCTCCGTTGAGCGCGACCGAGATACCGAATTCAGCTGCTGGCTTTGTGTTGGAAGCTTTGACATAAGCCGCAGGGCTCCAGGTGGTGCCGTTGCGGCTATAGATGTAGACTGCGCCGGAATCTTCCGCTGAAAAGTCGGATTGATCTCCGTTGATGCCTTTGGCACCGCTATCCTCCAGGTGCGCACCGACAGCGATTGTGTTGCCGTCGCTGCTGATCGCCAGCGCCCAGCCGAATTGCTCGTTGAGCCGTGTGTTGAAGGCTTTCAGGTAGGCCTGCTGCGACCATTTACCATCGTTGCGGACAAAAACATAGGCAGCGCCGGTGGAGGTATCGCTCGCTTCATCGTTGGCACCCGCATTGGGTGGCTGGATACCCGCCAGGATGGCATCTTCATCGAACGCCCCTGACACGATGGTATTGCCGTCATCACTGATAGCAATCGAGCACCCCAGGGAATCGCCACGCTCGGCGTTCGAGGCCTGCAGCCGCGTCTGCTGTGCCCACTTCCGGCCGTTCCGCGTGAAAACGTATACCGCTCCCTTGCCTCCCTCTTCGTCATACGTGCCCACGGCCAGCGTATCGCCACTGCTGCTCAATCCCACGGAGTAACCAAAGAGGACACCGCCGGCCGTCGTATTCCAGGGTTTCACGTAGGCCTGCTGCAACCAGGTGTCGCCTTGATGGGCGAACACAAAGACCGCGCCCGAATCGGGAGCTGACGTGTTTTTCTGATCGCCATCAATGCCCGTGGCATTGCTGGGATCGCTTGTCTCGCTCACCGCCAGCGTGGTGCCGTCGCCGCTCAGAGAAACCGCATAACCGAACTGATAGCCAACGACGGGCCCGCCGGTGTTGGAGGATTTCACGTAAGCCTGCTGGGTCCAGATGGTTCCACTACGCGCAAAAATGTAGACGGCGCCGGCGCCGGGCATGGAGTCGTCGTTCTGGTTGCCGTTCAAGCCAATGGCCGAGCTGGCTTCACCCGTCGAACCCACAGCTAACAAATTGCCGTCGTTGCTCAGAGCCAATGCGTTTCCGAACGTATAGTCTTGCGCGGCGTTCGACGCCTTGAGGTAGGCCTGCTGTTTCCAACCCGCGGCGCTTCGGGTGTAGACGTAAACGGCACCGGAATTTATGGCCTGCGCCCTGGAAACACCATTGATTCCCCTTGCGGCGCTATCTTCGTTGACGGTTCCGACGGCCAGAGTGTTGCCGTCGCGGCTCATCGCAACGGTGTAGCCGAACTGCTGCTCTGCCTTTGTGTTGGACGATTTGATGTAGGCCATCGACTTCGGGCGCCAAGTGCCCACCGGTGTCGTCGTGGCCTTCGGCGCCTCCGGCGGTCCGCTCATTTTGTGCTGGGTCTGCGCAAAGCTGGGGCAGATCGGTGCACCAAGAACTGCTATGGCCAACCCAACCACCAGGATGTGCGCCGCGTTCTTGCTGTCAGACATTGTTACTCCTTCCCGCATGTCGGAACGCATCTCCCGCTACTTGCCACAGGGAAGGTAGCGAACACATAGTCACCTCCCCGGCTAAAGAGTTGAATGAAGACGCATCAAATTACATCGATTGCCGCTCGCAAGCAACGCCCACACCTGCTTTAGGCAGGCGACGCTGATGTCAGGGTCCAGTCGGCCCGGGAAAGAGTTGATGGCGTTGTCCGACGATAGAATCACCCTTCTTTGTCTGCGAGAACCGTGTTGCGATGTAGCGTTCAGTAGGATATGGTGGGCGGCATTTCCATGGAAAATTGTCGCTCTATTAAGGCACGGTTGCGCCGTCCTGCGCCAAAGGCGCGTCCCAGGCATCGTCGCCCCGATCTCTTGATTGAGTTACCGGTGAGACGCTGTGATCGCTAGAGAACCCCTCAGGTGGCATATCGTTGGGATCCTTCTGATTGTCGCCTTCGTTGGTGGCTCTTCTTGTCTGTGGGCGCAATCCTCGACGACGGGCGCGCTGCGGGGGGCAGTCGTCGACCCCAGCGGTGCCGTCGTTCCGGGCGTGACCGTTACTCTTAGCAACGTTACGACCGGGCAAGCACAGGTCGCCATCACCGACGCGAATGGCCTCTACGGATTCTCGTTGCTTCCACCCGGCGCCTATGACGTGAGCTTTTCTGCGCAGGGATTCAAGACCTCTATGGCCACGGCCATGATGGTAAATGTCACGGAGGCCCCGGAGCTCGATGCGCAGCTGGAGGAGGGGCCATCGGACGAACGCACGAACTGCAAATGCCAGTTCACTCAAGCGGCGGCGTCCTCGAGCGGCACGCTGGTAGATAGCAAGACCATTACGGCGGTCCCGCTGACCACCCGCAACTTGACGCAAGTGCTGTCGATGGCCTCGGGCTCCGCAGCCAGTGTGAATAATGCCGGACTGCTTGGATCTGGCTCGCAGGATGTAAATGTGAATGGCAGTACCGCGGTGGGTATCTATACCGTGGATGGCGCGGCTTCCGCCAGTACCGTCCCTAACCCGGACACAATTTCCGAATTCAAGATTCAAACTTCGCAATACGATGCCGGCTACGGCACCAAAGTGCCTAACACCAATCTGGTTACCCGCTCCGGCGAGAACGAGTTTCACGGCGATCTCTGGGAATTCCTGCGCAATGATATTTTCAACGCCAACGCATTTTTCCGGAATGCCGCCGGACAACCCAAAGCGACCCTCAAGCAGAATCAGTTCGGCGGCACACTAGGCGGGCCCATCAAGAGAGATAGGTTGCTCTTTTTTGGTTCTTACCAGGGAACCCGTCAAGTGAACGGCTTGGACTCCACTGCCTCGTTATCTACGGTGATTCTTCCTCCCTTGAGCGACGATCGCTCGGCGGCCACGGTTGGTTCGCAGTTTTGTCCGGCGAATAAACCTGCGAGCGTGCGCTCCGCCTACATGACCTTTGCGGGAGGAGTGCAGGTAGCGTGTGACGGCTCAAACATCAATCCCGTAGCACTGAAGCTGCTGCAGTTGAAGCTGCCCGATGGCGGCTATCTCATCCCCACACCACAAACGATTCTCTCCAGCGGCGGGAATGCGGGTCTTGGGTTTTCTTCCTACAGTCCCAAGTCCACCTATGGTGAAAACCAATACCTCGCGAACATCTCCTATGTGATTTCAAAAAAACAAACGCTAACCGGGCGTCTCTACTACGCCAGCGCCAGCACGCACAGGGCCTTCGGCTCCAATTTCCTGCGCCCGCCAGAGACCCCGCCTATCCCTGGCTTTCCGGTAATACTGGACGATACGAACTACATCAGCAGCCTGCAACTCAGTTCGGTTTTGACAGCGAGTATTGCGAATGAAGCGCGCATGACATTCACCAGTATTCGCTCCGACCCAACGGTCACCGGCCTGCCGTCCACTGCCTCCGTCGGAATGACGCCCGCCAACGTCTTGTCCCCGCTGTTGCCGGATATCGTCATGCGGGGATCTTTGGGGGGCTTTCAGGCGGGGAATGTCTACAGTGATTTTCTGAATCACAATAAAACCTATTCCTGGGCGGACACGCTTTCCTGGAATCACGGCAGGCATACCACTCGTATCGGGGTCTTCGCATTAACGCAGCCTTTGGAATCGTCCAATATCGGTCTCGCTCGAGGAAGGCTTTCGTTTCAAAACTTCACCGACTTCTTGCTGGGAATGAGCGCGGCCGAGAACGGCAGTCCCCAGGGACGCAGCAATATTCAATCCATTGACGCCAACGAAGGTACCGGGCCGGTGGGCAACGTCATACTTTTGCTGCGGTTCAACCATGCCGCCGCGTTCGTGGAAGACGACATAAAAGTCAGTGGGCGTTTCACACTCAATCTGGGCCTGCGCTGGGAATATCTGCCATCTTCATTTGGCCGAGGCGGGGAACTAGGCAATGCTTGGCCCTCGCTTTTGCGGACCGTGCCCATCCCGCCTGCTTCCGGCACTTATGCTGGCGTCACTGTGGCGTCTGACTACGATCCGAACCGAATTAATCCTTACACCGGTCGGCCATTCGGGCCGCCTCCGCCCGGCGTGGTCGTGCGCCCCAACAAGGGTTATTACGAAAATGCCGCTCCGTTGGACGCATTCTCTCCACGCATCGCATTCGCTTGGCAGCCCGGAAGCAAGCAAGGCCGCCTGGCCGTGCGCGGCGGCTATGGGTGGCTCTACCAGCCTCTCAGTGACAGGGGAAATGCAACGGGCACTGCATCGGAAAATATGCAGCCCTTGGCCCAACTCG
>Ga0207110_10082_pt1 | contig 21324 bp, 26 predicted proteins | sample Alteio_BWMinHeat_74_FD_153582 | JGI IMG/M metagenome (GOLD analysis project Ga0207110, IMG submission 153582) | Enriched cells from forest soil in Barre Woods Harvard Forest LTER site, Petersham, Massachusetts, United States -... | ecosystem: Environmental > Terrestrial > Soil > Temperate forest >...
GCAATAGCTATGGAGTGATCTCGATCACTGAGGTCGTCTATATTTACATTGAGATCGGGTGTGAACTTAAGCGCTACATCGAGAAATTGCTTGGCCGATTGATTGTCTCCCCGGTGCATTCTCTGTTCCGCATAGGTCGCCAGTGGAATTGCCTGTAGCAAACGCGAGTCGTCAGTATAATAATCGCGTTTGCGAAAAGATTTATCTCTCCAAGTCAATTTTGGAGTGGCAACATCGAAAACAGTATCTTTAGGCCATAATCTGTATGCAACACCGATCGGAATGAATTTCATCTTGGGAGCAAATAGCTCGTCATTCTGATCTATCATTTCCTGAGTTATGAAGATAGGTCTGTCGAGATTTCGCTCGACAAGCGCAGTAGTAAACTTCTCATAAGCTGGAGCAATAGCAGCTTCATCGAACTTCTCACCACGATCGAAAGCCCAAAGGTAACGCAGGAAGGCATCCATCTCAGGCTTTACCTTATTCATAACTTCTGGTTTGCGAGCGACAAGCTCTGCAAAATACCAGGGACGGTCCCGGAACATTGCTTTGTCAATTACAAGGACATCTGGCCTTAAATGCTCCACAAGCTGATAATAAAAAGCCCCGCTCACCCAAAAATCCCACTGAGTTGAAAATATTATCGAGTTCGGTGGAAGATTGTTTAGAATGTTTTTTGTGTAATCTTCGACCATGTAATTTCCACTACCATCTACTTCGCTGTAATTCGAACCGATCTCAATTGCGCCAAGAAGTATAGCGATAATTGTAGCCGTGACCTTCAGGTCACGGTGTGAATGAGAGGAAACCTGGTCAGTAACCGACCGTGACCTGAAGGTCACGGCTACAAAGCGAGCCGCTGTCATTATTCCAGCACCTACCCACAATGCAACTGCAAGAAATGCGAGGAGAAAATAGGAGTCTATATCATGAATATCGTAATTGATCGAATAAAATAAGCAACCGAAAAAAAGCAGTAGTGTAAATGCAAGAATATGCGTCCGCCGAACTTTTGCAGAGTTGAACATAGCCCAAATTCCGAGCAATGCCAGCACTGCTCCAACAATAGTAAACTCCTGCGGTACACGATGCCAGAAATACGACCACTGCTTTGCCGCCGCACCGCCACCCGTGAACATCCATATCTTGTATTGCCCGCCAGTTACATGCTTCAGAAACGCACCGATCGTAGTTGGATGTCCCCAGTCCATTGGAGGATACATTGCAGAGCGGATTGGCATATAAATATAAACTGCAAGACCCCCGAGAAAAAATGGAGTGAGATGTAAAATCCTGCGCCATGCAAGCCGTACAAAGCCATATCTTGCAAAAAACATATACAAGCAAGCCGGTGCAAGCAGCACCGTAGTCATGTGGTTAGCAAAACTGAGCCCAAGCAAAACAGCAAAAAGTTTTCCGTCCCTTTCGGTCTTTTCTGTCTCTTCATTCCGCAGCATCTGAAGAAAAAAAGTAAGCACCAGCGGCACAAAAAACAAATGCACCGGATAAACCTCTATCGAAACCGATTGCGACCACCATGTTGCGCTGAAAGCGGCTGCGAAGCCAGTCGCTAGCGCCGCTCCTCCTGCAAGGGTAGAGGGTAGAGGGTAGAGGGCAGAGGGTAAAGGGTTTGACTGAATTACAACTTGTTTCTCTTTTCTTTTTATGGGCTGATTCCTGTTGTTTGACACTTGTCCCCTACCCTTTACCCTCTGCCCTCTACCCTCTACCCTAACACTTGGTGGCATCCAATAACCAAATACTTCATTAGCCAGCAGCACCACCCCACCAGCACCCAGAGCAGTAAAAAAAGCAGCCATGATATTCATACGCAATATCACGCTGCTCGCTATCGGCAGATGAGCGAAAACCCAGCCAATGAGAGTAAAAACCGGATAACCTGTCGGATGGCAGATGCCGAGCGTTGCGCAGTCGGTGGCAAGCTCACCCGCGTCAATGAAATCAACGCTCGGAGCCAGCGTTTGTAGATAAACGACAAATGCAAAGGCCGCGACAAAAATCGCGAGATAAATGGGGCGGGAAAGAAGACGGTCGAACATGGATGGTTTTGAACAGCGTCAATTCGTTTTTCGTCCCGCTTAAGCAAGGGGAGTTACCTATTTAGAAACCAGTTCAGGATATGGTAACAAGCCCGTCTTGATATAGTCAATGAGGATATACCCATTTCGACCGGCTGAAGACCCGTTAAAAATCCAAGAGTCACAATATACTCTAATTCTAATATTCGAGCTATCGCGAGTATGATTAGCAGTGACTTTATAGCCATAACCGCTATCAAACATTAATTCAAGTAAGGTAGGCTTATCTGATGAAATGACAGAGTCGTTAATTTCGAGAATTGGGCGTGAAGAATATGTAGTAACAAATTGCTTCGCTCGATTCCAGCATGTATCAAATTGAGATGGCGAGGTATGAATCACCATTTGGCTCTCCTCAATCCTCGCTATGTATTTTCTTTCGTCGTGACTAAGAATGCCGCACCCCGCGACAGGGCCAAGCAAAAAAAGTGCAAGGATTGTTACTATACCCTTACGACTACTCAATCGTTTAATATTGGATGATTTCATTTCGAGACTTCCTATGTTTGCAACGTCCCGATCGCCAAATAATCCTGCATGGCCGCGCCGGTTTTCAGCGCGGTTTCGTCAATGGTGAAATGGTCCTTGTGGAACGGCGTTCGACAAAACTTGTTTCTAAAATCATGCAAACATTCAGCACAGAAACAACAATTCGCCGCGAGGGCGAGCTTCATCTCGATCACCTGCCGTTTCATACCGGCGAGAAAGTGAAGGTAATAATTCTACCGCCGGCTCGCGAAGACGATCCCGAAGTCCGTCGAGACGAGTATGAGGCATTTATGAAAGGCTACGCCGAAGAGGATTCTATCTATGATCTACCGTAACTTATGTCATCATTCCGGTTTGGGGAAGTCCTGATACTCCCATTCTCTTACGCCGACCTGCAATCGCGGAAACGCCGTCCAGCAGTGGTTCTATTGGATGCAGGGGATGAGGATGTTTTGGTAGCCAAAATCACAACCAAAGAGTATAATTCTTCTTATGACCTGAAGCTCGATCATTGGAGCGTAGCCGGGCTTCTCGCACCATCCTTTGTCCGAATTCATAAACTATTAGCCGTTGAAAAATCGCATGTCATTCAACGTATAGGAATGCTTGATCCATCTGATTTAGATATTGTAAAGCAAGCATTCCATGATTTGGTCTGAATCATTATATAGATACCTCAGGCAGCCAGCGCCCTGATCGCCAAATAAGCCTGCATAGCCGCGCCGGTTTTCAGCGCGGATTCATCTATGGTGAAGTGGTCGTTGTGGATGTCGGCGGTGATGCCCTGTGCTTCGTTGCGAATGCCGAGGCGATAGAATGTGCCAGGGACTTTTTCGAGATAATAGGCGAAATCCTCAGCGCCCATCAGCCGCTCGGCGCGGAATACCCGGTCATCGCCGAATAAATCTCTCGCGCATTGGTCGGCGAAAGCAGTTTCGGTTTCGTCATTTACTAATACGGGGTAGCCCAGATCAATTTTTATTTCCGCTTCGGCTCTTGCCGAGAAGCAAATTCCGTTTACAATTTCGTGAATGCGTTTATGAGCGAACTCTCGCCACTCTCTCGACATCGAGCGTAGCGTCCCGATCAGCTTCACTTCGTTCGGAACGATATTTGGAGCAAAACCGCCATGAATGCTGCAAATCGAAATCACTCCGTGCGCGAACGGATCGAGATTGCGCGATATGAGAGTTTGCAGCGCGAGAATCACTTCGGCAGTGACGACAACGGGGTCTATGGTATGCTGCGGTCTTGCGCCGTGACCGGCTTTGCCTTTTATCGTAATGTAAAGCTCGTCCGCACTCGCCATCATCTCACCTGGACAGAAGCCGACAGTCCCTGCATCCGCCTGCGAAAGAACGTGCAGACCAAAAACTTTCGAAACGCCGTCGAGCGCGCCTTCTTCGATCATATATGGTGCACCGCCGGGATTCCGCTCCTCGCTCGGCTGAAAGAGGAAACGCACTTCGCCTCCGATCTCATCGCGCAATTCAGAAAGTATCATCGCCGCACCAAGCCCGATCGCCGTGTGCGCATCATGCCCGCAAGCGTGCATCTTTCCTGCATTTTTCGAAGCGAACTCGAGTCCGGTTGCTTCCTGAATCGGGAGAGCATCCATGTCGCTTCGGAGGGCAACGATCTTTCCTTTTCGATTTCCATTCAATGTTGCGAGTACACCTGTCCTCGCAATTCCGCGAGTTACATCCAGGCCCGTTCGTTCGAGCGTATCTGCAACGAGCGCGCCGGTTGCGAATTCCGCAAAAGCGAGTTCGGGATTCTCATGTATCGCGCGGCGGATACGAACCATTTCAGGAAAGTATTTATCGGCAAGCGAGTTAATTCTATGCTTGATGTTTTGCGGCATTTTCGGTTTTCATTTAGTAAGGATTTCGAAGATAACATACGCCTAATGATCTTTTATCCCTGAATAACCATATTTGTTCTTCGATTGGCAAAGATATTGCTTATGAATTGCTTAAGAACAATTAATGATGTATTTGCTCAGAGTAGCATAACTCTTTATTTAATGACCGTAAGAAAAAGAGTCTATCGAATAGACTAAACAAAGAAAGAAAAATTATTATGAAAAACTTAATTAAAGTAATGGCCTTCTGCGGCTTTATAGGAATAGCCGCTCCGGCCTTCGCACAGATCAGCTTTGATATCCATATTGGACCTCCTGCTCCGCGACATGAGGTAATCGTTGCTGCCCCAGATCCTGAGTTCATTTGGGTACCGGGGTATTATCTTTATGACAGGGATGAATACCGCTGGGTGCCTGGAAGCTGGCAGCGCCCCCCACATCCGGGAGCCTATTGGATCGCGCCGCGCTACGCTCACAGAGGCGATCGGTACGGGTTCGTCGCCGGACGCTGGGGTGATCGAGGCGGTAACCGCGGACACGGAGACCATGGCGATAATGGGCACGGGAAAGGACGAGGACACGATAAAGGCGAAGGCCGATAATTATATGATCATAAAAAACATCCGCTGAGAGGCGGATGTTTTTGTTTTTTGGGGCAACCTCTCACGCTCGAGATGAGTTACTATTGCCCACGTGACAAAATTATTTTTCAAAGACGAACTAGCCATCTTTCCTATCGAGCAGGCAAAGACTATTCCTGCCTCGTGGTACACCGGCCCGGAGATTCTCTCGCTCGAACACGAGACCGTTTTTAACAAAACATGGCAGCTTGCCGCTTCCCTGCGCGATCTGCCGGAGCGCGGTAGTCAATTCCCTGTCACGATTGGCAAAGAGCCGATAATCCTCGTGCGAGGGAAGGACGATGTAATTCGTGCTTTCTATAATGTCTGCCGGCATCGAGGAGGGCCGTTGGCAACCGAACCATGCTGCGACACAATGCTAAAGTGCCACTATCACGGATGGACATACACACTCGAAGGCCAACTTCGCGGCGTACCTGATTTCGACCGCGTAGAGCTATTCGATAAAAAAGATTTCGGGCTTGTGCCAGTGCACTTAGCTGAGTGGGAAGGTTTTATTTTCGTCTCTCTCGATCCGCCTATCATTTCACTTGAAGAATACTTGGAAGGCATTCGAGAGCGAATTCGCACCACGCCGCTTGGCGAGCTAAAATTTTTCAAGAGGATTGTTTACGATCTACGATGCAATTGGAAAGCTTACGTAGATAATTATTTGGAGGGCTATCACGTCCCGATAGTTCATCCGGAGTTATTCAAATTGTATGACTTCAACAAATATATGACGGAGACACGGAAATGGTACTCGTTCCAACATGCTCCATTAGATGGTGGAGAATCATTATATAGCCGCCGGACGATGTCTGGTGATGCAAGAGAGGCGCTATACTTTTTCATCTATCCCAACCTGATGCTGAATATCTTACCCGGTAGATTGCAGACGAATTTAGTCGAGCCTATCGCTGCCGACCGATGCCGTGTTACTTTCGATTATTATTACGAGGACATAACGTCGCCAGAATCGCTTGCTATGATCGAGGAGGATCTTCGCTTCAGCGATTCGGTGCAAGCGGAGGATGTTGAGATATGCGAGCATGTGCAGCGCGGTCTTTCATCGCGATCATACACCCAAGGGCGTTACTCCGTCAAGCGGGAAAATGCTGTTTATCATTTTCATTGTTTGCTGAAAGAGGCGTTTGGTGGCAGATAATTTTAACACCTGAGCTTTAGCTCCGGTGGGTGATGAAACCCTCTATTGTTTCCATCGAACGAACAGGATCGTCCGAAAGGAATTCATGGCTGCAACCATCTAATCTTTCAATCTTGATAAGCGGAAACATTTGTTCAAGCCTTGTAATATCATCAGACTTCAGCAGAGACTTATCGGGATCGCCAGTTATCGCAAAAAGATTTGAACTGACTGCTTGCAGATAGTATGATACATCGGTGTATTTAGCATCGCGGACAATGCCTGTAAGAGCCACATCCGTAATCGGAAGAAAAGACATTTGATCTCTGACACGCTGACGCCATTTTTCACTATATGGAGGATACTTCGGCGGAAAATCTCCTATGATGAAAGCCACGACCTCAGCCGAAATCATCGGCAGGGCTCTCGCAGCGATCGAGCCACCTGTCGAATGACCGAAAAGTGCGATTTTCGAAAATCCAAAATGCTTGACAACCGCAGCAATGTCCGATGCCTGATCTTCGAGTTTCCAACCATCTACTGGAGAATCGCTTTTGCCTCTGCCTCACAAGCTAAGTGCAACAGTGTGCCTCATTAGCAACTCCCCTACCGTTTCTGCAATCTCCTCTGCGGCGTTTCCCATGCCAGGAATCATCATTAATGGAATTCCATCGCTCGATGGATTAAATTCAAGCGCATTTATTTTGACGCCATTGTTATAGATAAAATGTTCGATGTAATCCATAATTACATTATGCTTTCATCGGCTTTAGAACAATTCTTTTCTCTCGCTTAGGTAAATTAGTCATCCCAGTCATTTGCATCCCCTGAGTCTCTTCCTGCACATGACCCTCTTCAAAAATGCGCCGCAATTCACCAACAAGTTTCTCAACAGCCATCTCCCAATTCTGCTCTACATAAACTATCCGGCTTCCCTTCTCTCGCTTTTGCTCAACCCAGCGAGTTAGAATGCGCATTTCGTCAATTTCGGGTCTGCCTGCTGTTGAAGGAATGGAAGAAGTAGGGCCATAATAAAGCCGGATTTGCCGTGCAAACCATTGTTCGGCAATTGCAATATGGCCTGCTCCGAGAACCATCTGTTTCATCAACTGCCCGAAGCGGACGAAATAAATTTCGCACTCTTGACAGGCTGAAGCCTGTCCTGCCAAGGGATTCAGTATTACAAAATCATTCGAGCTGATGCTTGCAGAGGGGCGTTCGCCAGAGCCGAGAACACGCTTTAGCTCAAGCAGACGTACCTTGAAAAATTGTGCTTCCTCGAAATCGAGGCGGTCTGCGGCGGCTGTCATCAGTTTTTCGACATGAGCAAGGATGCCATCGTCTCCGGCAGCAAGGAATTCCTGTAATCTCTTTACTTCAACCGCATATTCCTCTTTCGATTGAAGAAGAGCGCATGGTGCATCGCAAAGCTTAATTTCATGATAAATGCAAGGCTTGACATCCACGCCGACTCTAAATTTATCTCCACACTTCCGCAGCTTGAAGGCCCGATTAAGAATTTCGAGCAATGCTTCGGCTGCATCGCGTGATTTGAATGGGCCGAAGTATTCTGCGCCATCCTGCGCAGGCTCTCGTGAAAAAGTAAGCTGCGGAAAAGCTTCGTCGAGACTAAGTCGCAAAAAACTTTGTGGTTTGTACAGCCGATCAATTGAATTGAATCGGGGGTTAAACTCCTTTATTTTTTTGCTTTCCAAAAGCAGCGCCGAAAGCTCGCTGCCGGTCTCTTCGTAAGTTATGTCGCGGACAGCGCGCATCATTCGAGCGAGCTTTGTTCCGGCTGTATTAGAATCTGAAAAATAGCTTCCTACTCGGTCGTGAAGATTTTTGGATTTGCCAATGTAAAGCACAGTTCCATCGGCGCTCATCATTGTATATACTCCGGGCCGGTGCGGCAAAGTCCGGATTTTCTCTCGAAGAGAAATCTCGCGGGTAGATTTTCTTCGAGAGTAATTATTTTTGGCAAATTGCAGGCGAATGAAATCTTCGAGAGTCTCGATCTCCATCTCCTCCACCATTCCAATAAATTGACCAAGCACTTTCGCCGTTGCTTCAGCATCGCCGAAAGCCCTGTGCTGACGCGAATTTTTAATGCCGAAATATGCCTGCACATTCGCAAGGGATTTGCTGCGAAGTTTGGGCAGAAGCTTACGCGCAAGACGGCATGTGCATATCAAATCACTCGATGAGGCAGGCTGGAAGAGGTGCCCCACGCGGGCGAAAGACTCTACCACAAATCCGTGATCGAACTTCACATTGTGCCCAACAAAAACAGGAGAATCTGACTTTTCAAAAAAACTTTTGATCTCTGGCAGGACCTCAGCAAATTTAGGCTTGTTATAGACCATCGCGTTCGTAATGCCTGTGTGTCGAGTGATGAATGGAGAAATAAACTGTTCAGGATTGATCAGTGATTGATAAGATTCTGTGATTGTACCATGCTCGAATCTCACCAACGCGATCTCTGTGATGCGATTACTAACTGCACTCAATCCAGTTGTCTCGACATCGACTACAACAAACGATGCATCACTTAGCTGCATGACCGCCCCCTTTCGCCTCCTTATGTTGTGAGGGAACAATAGTTTTTCTTCGGAGAATAAATCTTAGATTAGATGGTTCTGAGAAGAGGAATGCCATCCCCTTTGGCACATCGAACTTTGGGACGATAAAGCGCGCTGTATCAAATACAATTGGATCGTAAACAACTCGAGCATGCACAGCCGATTGCGAAAGTTTTCCAATGTCATCAACTCCGCCGCGCAAAGTGATGTTCACCACTCCCGGAATAAAAATAAGATCATATTGCGGCGGTAGGGCCTCGATAGTGACTGGAACAGCCATAATCTTTCGTTCGCCTATAGCCTGCACATCCACATGTACCGCGATCTTCGGAGCGTTCTTTATGGTGATAAAGTTTTCGAGCGAATCGCCGATGCTCATCGAGCGATCTACGTCTTCCCTTGCATCTGCAACCGCAATAGCTTGTGTTGGAATTTCTGTAAGCGAATCAAGTACGCTCTCAGCGCCGGCAACAGTAATGAAATGAGGATTAACATGCGCTTCCCCAGCGATCATGTATCCACGCGCGGGAGATACTTCAAGCCGTGATTCTATTGCGATTCGCTTCTCGATAGCTTTCCCAAATTGGAGTTGAAGCGAATCGGGATCTACCTTGAGAACACGAAGTTCGCTCGGCAAAACTGCATCGTTGGATATCTCATCGGAATGAAGCGTCACAATTGCTTCCGGCGACAAGGCACGCTGAGTTAGATCAAAATGGAAATTAGCATTTTTGGAAAAATTCATCAGCATTATCTGCCATCCCGCGCCCCGAACGCGTGTGTGCAGGCGTTCAGGCAATCCAGAGGCAAGCGCAAAGCCTTTCGGCGCTGTGAGCTTGATAGGCAGATCGACATCAGCCTCATACGCCGACGAAAGTCGGACATACGCCCACAACAGCACAGAAAAAATCAGCGCGCCGAGGAATATGAGGATGCCGCGAAAAAGAGTCATTGAGCAAGGATGAAGGATGAGGATTGAAGGATGAAGGGCGAAACGAGGACATTAGTCCTCTTCGTCACTTGTGTCCATGCCAATCTTTTTATAGACTTCATCAATTATATTAAATGAGAACCCGCGACCGGCGAGAAAAGTGTAAAGTTTCTGCTTTTGTTTTCGTGGGTCGGTCGCCGATCTCAGTATTCGCGGCCATCTTTTTTCCGCGGCTTGCATAGCGCGTGATTCATCACTCTCCTCGGCATTCAGATTAGAGATAGTCTCTTCGATGACTTCTTTCGGGACTCCTTTTTGCTTGAGGCCATAAGCCAATTGCTTCGAAGAGACAGGTTTTCGCACCAATTTATCGTTAACGAATGCCTTAGACCAAGCTTCGTCGTCAATAAATTTATTCTCTTTAAGGAATTCGATCACGCGCAAAACAATCGCTTCGGGAATATCCTCTTTTTGCAGCCGCTCGCGGATTTCCTTCTCACTCCGGGCACGATAATTCAGGTATGCAAGGGCAATTCGTTTTGCTTCGATGAAATAATCGAAATCGGTTATCTTTTCGAATAGCTCGCGGTCAATGTAATCGCCTTTGCGAAGACGAAACTGCTCAATCGTCTGGTCGCAAACACCGAAAGCGAATTCCTCATCGAGAAAGATGGAAGCGCGGGCAGAATCTTTCTTCTGGCGGACAATGGATGTTATGCGGCCTTCCATCGTTTGATTACGGAAACAAAATTACCTGCTGATCGTCGGCCCCATCACACTCAGCATGGATTTGGCATCGTAGGCATTCGCGTTATCTGCAGGCCGTTCGCCTTTGAACATACGGATAGTCTTTATAACAGTGTGGGCGGTGTAACTCGTGGTCGTGTAGTTCTGACTTGTCGTTGTTACAGCGACAGGGATTATCTGGCCTGTTTGAGGATCAATGTCGTGCTCGATCGTTGTATTGTGCGACTCCATTCCCGGCATCGTGCTCGTCGTTGTGTTGGCGTTGGCCTGCCCATCCATGACGATGAAATAGTTAAATCCCTTTGCAACCGTCAGCTCCGCCGAGCGGTACAGCGCATAGCGATCCACCAAATTCGAAGGCATTGACGCATCGCCAAAATATGTGACTTGATATGTCGTGCTGTCTAACGGAGCGTCGTCGTAACCGTAAGCATGTGTCCATGTATCGCTTCGTGCAGTGTATTTCGTAGGCCCGCACGAGGATAGAAACAGGACAGCAAGAATACAAAATATTAGATTCCTCATACTATTATTTTCTGCGATTAACGATTGATTGACGGCGCCATTAGCGTGACCATTGATTTCGCGTTATACGCATTTGGATCGTCGTTGGGCCGAGTGCCGGTGAACAAACGGATCGTTTTCGTGACTGTATGCGACGCCGTAGTTGTTGTTGTGGAGCTCCCGTTCGTGGTAGTCACCGCCACAGGAATCACTCTGCCCGTCTGCGGATCAACGGTATGCTCGATCTGAGTCTGCTGCGTCTTATTATGATTAACAGTAGATTTTACGGCTGCAACGTCATTGTTGTCGAGCACAACGAAGTAATCGAGTCCTTGCTGCACCGTGATTTCCGCACAGCGATAAAGCGCATAGCGATTGACGACGTCGTCAGTCGTATTATCATTGCCGGCAAACGTGACCTGCCAGGTCGTGCTGTCGAGAGGAACCTCTGAGTAGCCCGTGTGGCCAGTCCAGAAAGAACCGCTTACCGGCTGGTATTTCGTCGCGCATGAAGAAAGAAAAAACAACCCGATACCTAATACTGCAATCGTACTTATTTTAATTCGCATAAATTCTTTAAGACATTAGTTATTTTTCTAATTCAACTACACTCTTATTGGTTTATCTTTGGCCCCATAACAGTCAGCATAGAATTTGCGTTGTATGCTGACGGATTATCGCTGGGTTCATTCCCTTGATACATGCGGATAGTTTTGATAACAGAAGCATCGGTGGCTCGCGAATCGGTAACAACGAAGTAGTCGAACCCATGCTGATTCGTAACTTCTGCAGCGCGGTATAGAGCGAAGCGTTCGGCCTCACCGGCAGTAGGATATTCATATGTCACCTGATAAGTTATCGAATCGAGTTGTACTTCTGAATAACCGTTATTGCTCCATCTCCAGAAACTGGTATTGGATCGAGAATATGGCATCCCACACGAACAAATCGCTAATAGAATAAGAAATGCAAACAAAATGCGATGTGATTTCATAGCCCACCCCTTAAATCCAAATAATCCCATAAATCCAGGTTCAGGTAGCCTTCTTTTTCTTCTCCTCGATAACCCCTCCCGCCGCAACGCCAGCGTTCACTGGCGCGAGAGTTCCTTCAATTTCGATTCCGAGCTTCTTCCGAACGGCTTTTTCAACCTTCGCGAAAGCGTCGACATTCTCCTTAAGATAGGCTTTGACCGACTCGCGGCCCTGGCCGATGCGTTCGCCTTCGAAGGAGAACCACGAGCCGGATTTCTGGATGATGTCGTTTTCGATGCCGACATCTATCATATCTCCCATTTTCGAAATTCCTTCGTTGTAAAGCACATCGAACTCTACTTCGCGGAATGGCGGGGCAAGCTTGTTCTTCACCACTTTCACGCGGACGCGGTTGCCGATAATCTCGGTGCCGTCCTTAATCACATCGCGGCGGCGAATATCCAAACGGACAGAAGCATAAAATTTCAGCGCGTTGCCGCCGGTAGTCGTTTCGGGATTGCCGTACATTACACCTATCTTCGAACGTAATTGATTTGTGAAAATAACTGTCGTGCCGGACTTTCCGATAACGGCTGTGATCTTTCTCATGGCCTGCGACATAAGGCGCGCGTGCGAACCCATCTGCGCGTCGCCCATTTCGCCTTCGATCTCGGCGCGCGGTGTCAGCGCGGCAACGGAATCTACTATGATCACATCGAGCGCCGCGCTTCGGACAAGCTGCTCCAAAATATCGAGCGCCTGCTCGCCGAACTCGGGCTGCGAGAGTATCAGCTCATCTACATTGACTCCAAGCCGCTTCGCATATCCAACATCGAGCGCGTGTTCGGCGTCGATGAAGGCTGCATTGCCTCCACGTTTCTGCGCTTCGGCAATTATGTGGAGGCAGAGTGTCGTTTTGCCTGAGGACTCCGGACCGAATATCTCGACAACACGCCCACGCGGTACTCCGCCGATACCTATTGCCGCATCGATCGAAAGGGAGCCGGTCGGTATTACATCTACCTTTACGTGCGGCCGGTCGCCCAGGCGCATAACCGATCCCTTGCCGTGATTCTTTTCGATCGCGTCCATCGCGATCACCAGCGCCCTCTTGCGGGCATCTTTTGTAACTTGATCCTGCATAATGATTATTAATCTTTTTTATTTATGAACCTCAGGCGCGGGAACCGCGCCACTACAAACTCTATTCTGCAAATATACGAACAAAAGTCAGTTGAACTTTGGTGCCGGGGTGGGCACCCGCTAAATATTTCACTCTCTTTGCATCAATATGTGCTAAATTTTCCCACAATCGAAGTATGAGAAACCAAAGAACCGTAGGATAATTTCCTGATTCTATCGGACAAATAAAGAATAATTCAGAATCCGCGACCCGGCCGACACGAAGGGTGCATTGTAACAAAAAGGCATTATTTTTGTAAATACAGACAGGCATCTATTCATTATTAGAAAAACTTATGAGAAATTATTTCAACAATCACACGGCTGTTTGGCAAATGCCGCGAACTCTCCTTCTTTCTGCTTGCCTTGCATTTTGTTTAGGCTCGTGCGCAACATCGCAGCAAACCGATGAGGATACTTATGCCGCGTATCAGAGCTACGTTCCGCCCCCGTGGGCGCCGCCTTACGACAACGTCAGCGTAGTCCGGTATTACTATTTGCCCGACTATGGAATGTATTACGATGTATGGGATCGTCAGTTCTGGTATCCGGGGCCGGGAGGAGAATGGATGTACGCGACGAGCCTGCCTCCAATGTATTCTGACGCTGACCTGAACGGCTGCTTTGTCGTGCTGATAGATCGTGACGAATCTCGTCCGTGGGAGCGGCACGAATATTACCGCGATAATTATCCCCGGCATGGATATGATAATTACAGGGACATAGTCGTTCACAATCGAGTAGTAACGAACATAGAGCCGGGACACGAGCTTGTGCCGCGCGCGTTCAACGAAAACAATAATCGGGTGACGTTCATGCAGCGCCCTGTCGCCCCGCCTCCGCCTCCAGGTTTGGGTGAATCGCGTAGCGGCCAACAGCCTATGGGCCCACAGCCTCTGGGACAGCCGCCGCCGGGGGAACTCCGCCGGGACGAACAGACTCCGGGTGGAACGCACCTGCAGCCGCAAGCTGGAAATCTTCTAATGCCCCAGCCTCCTCCGGTGAATTACCATCATAAAGTACACGAAGTACCGATGCGATCGATCTCCCCATCCATGCCGGAAGCCAGCCGCAAATACAATTACGGCGGCGGATATACGAAAGGAAGTGTACCGGCACGATCAGCAGCACCTGCGAGACAAGCTGCACCGCAGAAAGCGAACCCGCCCCAGAAAGACAACCGATAGAACCGGGATTACGCTGATGATGCGGATTTCGCGGATTTGTAGGGACGTGCTGCGCACGTCCTGCACCCTTGATTGTCAAATGAACTTAAAATTTCCACAAATGCGAAAAGGACGTGCGCAGCACGTCCCTACAGCCAAATCAACGTAATAACACCATCCCCACCTTCTCCACCCTCTCATTCATTCGCAGCAAGCGCGTAGGTCGAGCGTCCTCGCTCGACACACCAGAATAACACACGAAATGTTTTTCCATTACAGACCGTTTGACATGAATGTGTCTGGCATTCCCGCTCGACACAACAGGAACTTTGCTGGCAAATATCTTATTCGCATAACACATTTTTATGAATTGGATCTTGCCGATAACGATTGCAATACTTGCCTATCTTGCAAAGGGCGATGTAACGGCGCAAGGTAATCCCACTCCAACATGTCGAGCGAGGACGCTCGACCTACGCGCTGTAAATCGTGGCGATGCAAATAACGGTTCAAACCCGATAACTTTACGAGTTTATAATGCGGGCGATCTTTGTGCAGGTTCTACAGGTGTGACCGCACTGGCAGACCTTTCAATTGGCCCGTGGCCTCAGGGACGCGCATTCATAGAACCGACTGTTATTAATGGGAAGGTGTACGTGGGATGTCAGGGGCATGTTCGAGTATTCGGATTATGAATATGCAAATGGAATATTACAACAAAAGTAGTTCTTGGAATCGCTTAGCGCAGATATTGATTATTTTGTGCTTTTTGCAAATCATTCATGTGATAAGAGCAAACGCACAATGGGTAAACGATTCTTCAAATGGGTTTTACCCTCGCCGTTCACAGGCTTCATGCGTTGTCAGTGGCTTGATATATGTAATCGGGGGTGGGCATTTTGACACTCTTCAGGTTTTTTATCCTTCAACCCATATTTGGAGCCTCCCGGCAATATCTGGAACTTTCATTTCTGGAGAACTAATGGCGGGTACGACAGCTTCCGTCCTTGATGGAAAAATATATGATATCGAATCCTATTATTACTTTAAATACTATGACTCGTTAAAGGTTTTCGATCCGGCGACAAACTCTTGGGCTTACCCATCGGTCACCGGAAATTTTACTCCAAGAACGGCTTTCAGCTCATGCGTTGTCAACGGCAAAATTTACACGATTGGAGGTTTAACAAACATTGCCGGTATCGATACGGTGCTGAACTCATTAGATGTTTTCGATCCAACCACAAACATGTGGAGTACGCCGGTAACGAATGGCTCTTTCATCGCGCGCTATGGCGCGTCATCCGGCGTTATCGATGGCAAAATCTATGTAGTTGGAGGGAGTGGCCATTTTGACCCATCTCAAGATGTTCCGCCAGTACAGGTATTCGATCCATCAACGAATACCTGGAGCACGCCTGTAACGAAAGGCACATTTACACAGCGTTGGTACTTGACTTCCGCTGTAGTGAACGGAAAGATCTATGCAATTGGAGGAGCAGTTTATCCATTCGGTGTTTCCTCATCGTTCTTGCACACAGTCGAAATTTTTGATCCAGCGACGAATACTTGGACAGAAGGCCCATCGATGCCAACTGGCAGGGATGAACTTTCATCTGCTATTGTGAATGGAAAGATATATGCTATCGGTGGATATAATGGTGACAATGAATTGAATACGGTAGAAGTGCTCGACGTAGGGCCGGCGAGTGTGAGAGATGTAGCTTCGTCTCAGATAATTTCTCTTGCACCTAGCTATCCCAACCCCATCACCTCCACCTCCACCATCTCCTTCACGCTTCCCGCAGCCAGCCAGGTAACACTCACCGTCACCGATGCTGCAGGGCGGGTGAGGCAGCTTTGGCCTGCCGGGCGGTTAGATGCCGGGCAGCATGAGGTAACGTGGGATGCAAGCAATTACCCAAGCGGCGTTTATCTTTGCCGTTTGGAGGCGGGCGGGGTTAGTGCGGCGCGGCGGGTGTTGGTGATGCATTAAACCTGGATTATTTTTGGATTTGCGGGAACTCCCTGCCGAGATGGTGGGGGAAAGTGGGAAAATTAATCATAAAACGTATGTGTAGTATATGAATTTTTTGATAAGTGGCGAAATTGGCTCAAAATAGATGGGCACCCGTTTTCAAGAAAAGGAGTGTCTTTAGGAACAAGCATTCCTAAAGGCATTGCCGGAAGAGGATGTCTGGTGTGGATGCTCAGCCCATTGAAGGGCTGGGCTAATCGTCTTTTTCCTGGTCGGTTCTTCTCCCACGAGAAGCGACGAATCTTCGGGCTTCGCGGGCGTGGCGGATGATGCCTTTAGTGGAGAGGTCGAGTTCTGAGCGCATAGCGAAGAATTGTAGGAAAGCGAGTACGGTCATCGAGATGAAAACCGCCAGCGCCTGACCGCGCGAAGCCATTATAGGAACAAGCACATAGCTTGCGGCAAAGAAAGTAGCGACCGAGACAAGAGTGGCCATGAAAAGACTTTTTGCTTTTCCCATTCCGATGAGGGCATTCGTTCCAATGAGCGAAAGCGGCAGCGTGAAACCGGAAAGTATCATTATCTGGAATACGACCGCGCCGGCATCATACTGTCCGCGATAAAGGGTATGGAACAGAAGTGGCGCTCCAATCGCAAGGATGAATGAAAGCGGAACAAGCGCAGCAAAACCTACAAAGAGAAGTTTTTCTATAAGCGTAGAAAGTCCTTTGAAATCACGCTGAGTGTAAAGCCTGGAAGTCATCGGCACGACAAGCAGTGTAGCGCCCTCTCGTACGGCGTCCAAAAAACGATAGATCGTTTTTTGCAGCGCTGTAGATAGCAACTTCGCTGGGAGTATAGAATACTCCGACGATTAGCACGTCGGACCATTGCTGCAAAGTCAACAGGGCGCTTGTTCCAGCCTGGAATTTCGCGAACGACAGCATACGACCGTATTCGCTTCGAGGAACCCGGAAAAGCGGCATGTTCATAAATGCCCGATAGCAAAAGAATATGGCGACTATGCTCGAAAGTACAGCGCCAATGATGTTAATATAAATGAAATCGACCGCTGTGTGGAATAATCCTAACGCGCTGGCAAGCACCGTAAGGACGAGTATGGAACCAAAAAAAGCAAGATCGACCCAGAAAATCGCATTGATACGAAGATCGATCTGCAGATACCGGATTCCGACATTCCGAAAAATGCTGAGAGCAACGAACACCGGCAAAAGTGGCAGCATCGCTCCAAGCTCAGAACTTTTAAAAATCGAAGCAAATGCCGTTGAGAGCACTCCGACGGCAATGCCAGTAGCGAGCATAGTGGCTGTATATAGGTTGAAACCGCATGCAAGGACTTCGGGAACTTCGGCCTCGTGCTCGGTGGCAAACTTGACCATAGGCTGCAAAAAAATGGAGTCGGCAAGCACGCATAATATCAGAAATAACGACTGAAATAATGAGAACGACCCCCACTCATCGCGCGGAAGAACATTCACGACGAGCACGATCACACCGAAGCCGTATAGCAAGAGCAGCGTCTTGTCGGCGACGGTCCAGATTCCTTTGTCGAGATGATCGGAAAGTCTCATGTATGTGATTCCATTGCGATTCGGACTTCGTAAGCGCCATGAGGCGCGGAAGCAGTAAGATGCACAAGCAATGCTTTTTGTTCAACACGGTAAGATGGCGAAAAGTCATACACTTCGACTTGTTTCATATCGAATTCGCCTTTAAAAACAAATACAATTCTTTGCCCCAGCTTATTTGTGAATACAATTGTGCCGGAGTCCATCGTCATTTCATGCTCCCACCCGGGGTGTAGATGAAATCGCCAGTCGGCCTGCGGATTATTTTCGGGGCGATTAAATTCATCGCGGATTATTGCCATATCCTTCGTGAGTGCCACATATCTCGTAATGTCACGCCATTCGCCGCATTGTCCGTAAGTTGCGATCAAAGGCTTTGGAGACGTTATCGCGTCAATAAAACTAACCTCGGCAAGATGCGCGCCTGGCCTGACGCGCCGCCATCCGAAGTTCATCTTCTGCTCCGCGGTGTTTATGCCTGCGAGGACAAGACCATTGTGCGCTGTTTCGCCTCGGTATTTTCGCCGCGATTTTGGATCGCCATTATAAACATAAGTACCAGGATCGACAACGACAGGAATGCCATTCAGAAAAATAATCGGACTCAAATAATCATCGTGAGCGTGAGAACTGAATTCAGCCCCACCCATTCCAAAATTCCCTGCACGAAGAAAACAAAAGGAATCCTCCACATGGAACGCGGCATGCTCCGATACAGGAAAATGTCCATGCTCGAATGCAGGCGCAGTCGCAGCCGGACCGAAAATATATGACTTCCATTCCTCCATATCTGCCTCGAAATAAATCGCCCAGCCATCGTCGCAATCGCCGTAGCGGATGACATCGCCGGCAATAGTGATCGCCGAAAGATATGTTTTCGTCTTTGCGAGCCTGTCAAGATATTGCGCACTCATTGAATCTCCCGATCTGGCAGCGGTACGTTCTGCAAGATCGAAGAAATGAGTCACGAACTGATGATACCAGCCAGAAGCCTCACGCGTAACGCCATCTGAAAATGTCTGACGGATTATCTCGCTTTCGAGAATACTTCTTGCAATTCTGGAAAATACTTTAGCGGTATCGAAATCCCAAAGCAACGAGACAACAAAAAGTCCGGCGGCTTCGCCGATCAGATGATTAGTCGGCACGATCTTGTCAATCGAAAGATCGCCTGCAAGATACGTCACCTGCTCGAAAACAGATCGCGCTATTTTCGGATTTTCGTGAACGGGAAATCCTGCTTGCCGAAGTAAAACAAGGGATGCAGTCCAGGAGACCAACCGGATCGAAATTTCGAGCGCGCTCGCCCAATTTATCGTCGAGGCAAATGGATTCTCATCTATCCAGGAAATAATCCGCCTTTCAATTTCCATAGCGTATTTTTCTTCATGAGTAATCAGCGCAGCCTGAGCGAATGTGGGTAGATCTTTGAAGCGGTTTATCTCCCATACGATTTTTACATCGCTTGGCGTGTCTGGCGAGTGAAGATTTTTTTCTGTATAGTGACGGCGAGGCCAGTACTTTCCTTCGAGCGGGTCGAACTCCCATGGCCTGTCTATCTCATCCGTTATATAAGAGAAGGAGAAGTATGCTGTTTCGTTGAGGCTTTGAGCATCCCGTGTTGTGGAAGGAGGAAGATCGAAAACTGAAGATGATGCCAGTAATGTACGGTCTTTCAGCGATGCAATCTCCTGGCTTTGCGATATTTCCTTACGCATTTGAGCATAAAATCTTCGCCGAAAGATTTTTCGGCGCACGAGATCGATTGCCCCAAATGGGCCAAGCTTCGTGAGCGATATTATGAGAGATGAAAGAGACAGAGGTATTAAGTGCTGAGTGCTAAGTGCTGAGTGGTAAGTGGTGAGTATTTTGTATTAGTGGTTATCTACTAATAGTTCGATTCATCTTGCCATGTTTTGGCCTTCCACGGATATGAAAAAGTGGCCCGTTCGAGACGAAAAACGGCACGGCCATCTACATGCTCGATGTCTCCCTCATTAAACGTCACATCGAGCGAGAAGGTACGGGTGACATTAAAAGAGGTAGGAGACCCCGATGAATCGAGGATGTCGCCCCACAAAAGAGCGAGCACCTGCACTCCGTTGAACAATCCCGCGGTCGAGCGCATATCATCGTCGCGGCCCCATTGAACATCTATACCGAGAGTGTAGTCGCGATAACTGAAAATAAAATCCGGCGCTATCAGCGAGCCGTAAAGTGTGGTATCTTTAAATTCATAGGCATACTTGAAAGCCTGAAAATAACCGTCTATCGAATGAGGATCGCCGAATTGGGCGCTCGACACACTATTATCTAATTTCGGCGCGAATGGATTGCACGCTGTCGTAAGTGCGATGAGTGCAAACACAAAAAATGTACGGAGAAAACTCATGACGAAAGCTGGGCTTTGAGATAGGTCCAAGTAGTATCGCTGCCATTCTTCGGAAGGTTATCGGACCATGATACTATTCGCCACTCCTTCGTTCCCAGATAGGTGCTTACCAAAGCAAGCTGCATCTGAAGATTACCCTGAACTATGCTCGGAATAGTTGAGGTAGAGCTTGAAGTTGGAATCGAGATGGCGTAGTTTGTAGAATAGGTCGCAGAGTTGCTGCCGCCGGATTGATCTGGCAGGAGGTTCGAGAATGTAACAATTAGCTTACTTTTTGGCGGCAGAGCGAGCGAAAGTTTCTGGACCCACGCCAACTCGGACTGAGTAGTCCAATTCGCAAAGATAGTTTGCGAATTCTGATTGGGCGCAGGGTGAAAAGCAAAAGTCTTTTGGCTGCTGGTTGTCGAATCGGTTGGGCTGACAAAAACACGAATATAATCGGTAGCGTCCAGGAGATCAAGCGTTCCAGTCAGGTTTTGGATCAATATGTCCGGCGATGTCGCGGGAATCCAGATAAATGTATTTGCTGTGTTCGGCGGCTCAGGGGTACGTGTCGAAAAAAGGCTGCAACCTGCCAAAATAGCAAACAAAGCTAACATGAGAAGAAGTGGGCTGGGTGCTTGGCGTTTCATATCTGTTTTGCAAACATAATTAGCCGAGGAGAATTCTCGGTATTGAATTGACCGCCAGAATAATTACCAAAAATGTGTTTGAGGGATAATCCCGCATTGCTAAACATCCTCTCGAAATCGGACAATTCAAATAAACGCACGGACTCGATGTATTCGCGGGCTTCATGCGCCATTCGTATCAGTAGCCGTTTTTCGATTCGACCGTCCTGTGTCCATCTAGTTTGGTCTATCGTTGTTCCATCTTTCAGTATCCGCTCATCGTGAGCGACGAAATGCTCGCGTATCCACAGGCTATTAAAAAAATCAATCACTAACCAACCTTCGCTGTTCGGTCGGCTTGATGATCGTGCGAGATGAATCGCTACATTCCGAATGACATCCTCATTTTCGGAGTCCTTTTCAAAATAGCCGAAGCTGGTAAACAG
>Ga0207110_10103_pt1 | contig 21289 bp, 20 predicted proteins | sample Alteio_BWMinHeat_74_FD_153582 | JGI IMG/M metagenome (GOLD analysis project Ga0207110, IMG submission 153582) | Enriched cells from forest soil in Barre Woods Harvard Forest LTER site, Petersham, Massachusetts, United States -... | ecosystem: Environmental > Terrestrial > Soil > Temperate forest >...
TCGCTCGCGACCGTGAGGTGATCCTGTTCAACAACGCCGGCGTATCCAGCAGCTCCGGCGAGGTCCCGACGACGTTCGAGCAGATGGGCGCAGACGCTATCGCCTTCATCAAGGCGCTGGGCCCGAAGCAAGTTGACCTATTTGGCTTCTCGATCGGCGGCATGGTCGTGCAGGAAATCTCTTTGCAGGCGCCCGATCTCATTCGCAGGTTGATCGTCGATGGCGCAGGTCCGCGCGGCGGTCAGGGAATGGAGTTAATAGCCCAGGCTACAGGGCGGCTCTTTGGCGCCACCTACGATCCGCCCGAGAATGTCTGGCTCGCGGTCAAATTCAGTCCGTCCGCGGCGGGCCAGGCGGCGGGACGCGAGTTCCTGAAGCGCACGCATCTTCGGCAGGTTGGGCGCGATCCTGAAGTGAACGACAAGGTGTCGCCCGCCCAGGTCGAAGCGATTGGCAAGTGGGGGGTCCGGCAAAAGGGGTCCGACGACTATCTGAAGACGATCAAGCAGCCAACACTTATCGTGAACGGGAGTGACGACGTGAACATACCCACCGTGAACTCTTTCATCATGCAGCAGAACATGCCGAATGCGCAGTTGATCATCTACCCTGACTCCAATCACGGTGCGCACCACCAGTACCCGGAGCTCTTCGTCCAACACGCGACTCTGTTTTTGAACGCGTGACGACGACGGCGGCACATGGCGGGAAGGAACCCGCCTTCGGAATCGCAGGTAAAAGAAAATGGCTGCCCTTCTTAACAAAACTGCTTTGGTGACTGGAGCCTCACGGGGAATTGGGCGCGCTACGGCGTCGGCGCTTGCTGCGGCCGGTGCTCACGTCCTAGTTCACTATGGCCGTTCCGCGCAGGACGCGGAATCTCTCGTAGCCGACATCCGTTCAAAAGAGGGACGCGCAGATGCCCTCCAGGCAGACTTGGGAACGCCAGACGGCGCAACACTACTCGCGAAGGAGGTGCGCTCAATTATTGGCGAGCGATTGGATGTGCTTGTGTCTAACGCGGGCATTTCCAAGGCTGCAACCATCAAGGATCATACGGTCGAAGACTTTGACAACCTCTTTGCGACAAATGTGCGTGGTCCATTCTTTCTGGTGCAGCAACTCTTGCCCGTTCTCGGGGAGGGTTCGAACATCATTGTGATCTCTTCGCTCGGGGCGCACGCCGTAGTTGGGAAGCCCGGTTTGGACAACCCTTCGATCCTTGCCTATGCCTCGACCAAGGGAGCATTAGAGACGCTGGTCAAAAACTGGGCTGCCATCCTGGGGCCCCGGGGAATCCGCGTAAATGCAGTCGCGCCGGGCGTGATCGATACGGACATGTCGAACTTCGCGAAATCGGAGGCGGGGCGGGAGGTCACGCTTGGGATGCAGGCCTTGAAGCGAATCGGCAAACCAGAAGATGTCGCTGACGTAGTCGCATTCCTGGCGTCGGACGCGGCGCGCTGGATCACAGGAGCCAGCATCCCGGTCGACGGTGGGTCGAAACTTTAACGCGGGCGCGTGGCTAGTCGTAGAGATGCGGAGAGTTTTCTCCAGGATTGCTCGGTACGTGCGGGCGCAGATTGGGTTTGAAGGAGAAGGCTATGAACGGAACGATCTCCAAAAAAACAAAGTTGTCCAAACGCGATAAGAAAGCGAGCACATACCGGCGTGTTGTAGCGGGAAATGTAAGCGGTAGTTCCGTCGTTCAAAGCGACGAGCAGATGGAAGCGTATCAGTTTAGGACTGTTCCCGGATACGAGCATACGCTCATCTGGGTAAACGCGGCAACCCCGGATCTTAGTAAAGAGCAGAGGTTTGACCGCTATCCCGACTCGGTCGTTCCGGGACCTGGCGGCACCAGTCTTCACTTCGTGACGTTTCCGCCCGCTGCGGTCTTCTCGGACCCATCCTTCGATGGCGAGGCCGCGCGAGACGAGGCGTTGATTCGTCTGAGGGGATTAGCCGATCACTTCGAAAAGGAAGATCCTGCGATGCACAAGACGAACACGGTCGACTACGCCGTTGTTTATGAAGGCGAGATTTGGCTGGAGCTTGATGACGCCAAGACCATTCATCTCAAGCGTGGCGACGTCGTCGTGCAAAACGGTACGCGTCACGCGTGGCGAAACTGAGGCACAACTCCGGTGACAATGTTGTTCTTTCTAAACGGCGCGAAAGAGTGACGGGAGGGGAGCTCTTTTTGGGCCGAACCTGGTCGGGTGTTGCCACACCAATTCGCTGGCGGCAGCGCTAACCATCGTGTTACTGACGGGTTCGGTCTCGTCGGCAACGATTCCTATGACAAGCCCCGGGAATATGCACGAGTAGCTGCTCCGGGTTATGCGAATTCTTCTTTACGCCGCCGGTTTCCTGCTGGCCCGGGCGATTCCTCTCAGAACAGATGATTTGCGCAACGCGGACCGGGCTTGAAACAACCGCGCCTTGGCCGCACCCACGGAAATGTCCAAAACGCTCGCTGTTTCCTTTATCGAACGCTCTTGTAGCTGTCGCAGCTGAACAACCCGCCGAATGCTGGGCCGCAAGGTTTCGACTGCGCTGCGGAGAATTTGCTCTCGCTCGCGCTGTACGCAAGACTTTTCGGGATTCGGAAGACCGTCTGGCACGTCCCAGCATGTCTGACTGCCATCATCGGTGATGGAAACTTCCAGAGAATTGCGCCGCTTGCGCAGTATCATCAAAGCCGAATTGATCGCAATGCGCGTCAGCCAAGTCGAGAAGCTCGACCTTCCGCTGAAATACCGAATGTGCAGGAAGGCTCGCAGGAAGGAATCCTGCAGCGCGTCTTCGGCGTCTTCACGGTTTTTGGTAATCCGATAAACCCTGGGGAGAAGTGTCTTGCCAAAGGGCTTGCAGAGCTCTTCGAATGCCGCTGCTCGACCCTCTTTTGCGGCCGCCACTAGCCTTTCTTCAGCTGTAGCCGGGGCGCCCGGAATGGCACCCTGGTATCTGCTTTGCTCGCTCCATGAATGCGTGCTGACGACTGGCATGCTCCCTCCCTCCGCTTCGGTTTCTCTTCACGGGTCGCACTATGCGGGAATCAATCCGCGTATACATCACGACATCGAATGATTTTTCACTACCTCCGCCGGTCGTTGCTCGCGTACCACTTTGGAGTAATCAAGAACCGGGTCCGGATGCCCAGTAGAGAAGCGGCCCTTGGACGGCCAATCCTTTCTTCCACTCCGTCGCATCTCGATTCCCGCCGGCGTTCTGGTGAGTCAATCGCTGGAATCAGGCGATCGATGGTCGAGAATTTTCAAAGGTTTTTCCCGGGTGGCAACTCCCCAAGTGTCTCCATTCGAAGAAACAGAAACCACCTCGTCATGTTGCCCCGGCCCTATGCGCGGGGTAAACTTCGGGCAATCGCAGGCACAGAGAAAATGCCACATCGCTTCGAGGTGAGGCGAACGATGCCGCCGTCGAAATTCGATTTGCAGAAAGCCCGGCCGATCCTCTTCAGGTATGGTCTTGCAGCCATTTCCTATCTGGTTGCCCTGGGCCTGGCGCTTCTGACGCAGCACTACGGATTCCGCGACGTCGCACTGCCACTTTTCCTGTTCGCCGTCGCGGTCACTGCCTGGTATGCAGGGCCGGCGCCTGCCATCCTCGCGGTTGCGCTTTCGATCGCTTCCTTCGATTACTTCTTCACCGAGCCGCTTCACTCTTTTTACGTCAGCCGCTCGGAGATACCTTACCTTATCGTTTTTGTGAGTTTCGCATCGCTGGTAGCCTGGTTTAGTGCCGTTCGGCGCCGCGTCGAAGGACAGCTTCTTCAAGCTCGCGACAGGCTCGAAATCGAAGTGGCCGAACGCACCCAGCAGGCCAGCCTTCTCAATCTCACACACGACACCATCCTGGTCCGTGATATGGATTTCTTCATCATCTACTGGAATCGGGGCGCCCAGGAGTTATATGGGTGGACCGCGCAGGAAGCGAATGGCAAGCGCTCCGACGAACTTCTAGGGACCATCTTTCCGGCGCCGATCGAGGACATCCGTGCGGAGTTGCTGCGCACGGGACGCTGGGAAGGAGAACTCCAACGCACGAAAGCCGACGGAACCCAAGTGGCCGTGGCAAGCCGATGGTCGTTGCGGCTCGACGAACAGCAACAGGCTGTTGCCATCATGGAAACGAGTAACGACATCACGGAGCGCAAGCGCCGGGAGGAGCAGATTCGCGCGCTTAACCAGGAACTTGCACGACGGTCTACGGAACTCGAAGCCACCAACAAGGAATTGGAGGCTTTTGCCTATTCCGTTTCCCACGACCTGCGTGCCCCTCTTCGCCATATGGTGGGGTATGCTGAGCTGCTTCAGAAAAAGGCCTCTTCCCTGCTGGACGAAAAGAGCCACCGCTACATGGCCATGATTCTGGAATCCGCGAAACGAATGGGCAACTTGATTGACGACCTCCTCGCGTTTTCGAGGATCGGCCGGGCGGAGACCCAAATGACGCTCGTGAACCTGGACCAGCTCATCAAAGAGGTCCTTGGCGAGCTACGGCAAGAGACGAACGACCGCGATATTCTTTGGAGAATCGATGCGCTTCCGGTTTGCCGCGGAGACCGTTCCATGCTCAGGCTCGTCCTTGTCAACCTTCTTTCCAATGCCATTAAGTTCACACGCAGGCAGCCGAAGGCCAAAATCGAGGTCGGGTGCGCAGATGCGAACAAAGATGAGATAGTGGTGTTCTTCAGGGACAACGGAGCGGGCTTTGATATGAAGTATGTTAGGAAGCTGTTCGGCGTGTTTCAACGTCTACATCAGACGGATGCGTTTGAAGGTACCGGCATAGGCCTGGCAACCGTTCAGCGCATCATCCACCGTCATGGCGGCAAAGTTTGGGCCGAGGGCGCGGTCGACCAAGGCGCGACCTTTTACTTCTCCGTTCCTAAATTCTAGAAAGCGAGAGTCTGCTATGGACATGCTGGGACGCATTTTGATGGTGGAGGATGACCCCAAAGACGTGGAACTTACTCTCACGGCTCTGGAGGAATACAACCTCGCCAACGAGGTGGTGGTCACGCATGATGGCGAAGAAGCCCTGGATTATCTCCATTCCCGCGGAAAGTTCAAGACGCGCCCCAGTGATAACCCGGCGGTCATCTTGCTCGATCTGAAGCTGCCGAAGGTCGACGGCTTGGAAGTTTTGCAGCAGATCAAGTCCGACGAGAAGCTCAAGATCATTCCTGTGGTGGTGCTCACGTCCTCCCGCGAGGAAAAAGATATGGTGGCCAGCTACAAACTTGGGGTGAACGCCTATGTGGTCAAGCCGGTTGATTTTCACGAGTTTGTGAATGCCATTCGGGAACTGGGCATCTTCTGGGCCATCATCAATCAGGCGCCGCCAGGCAGCGTGAGGAAGTAAGCATGCGGAAATCTTTGCGGATTCTGTCGCTCGAGGACGATCCGAGGGACACGGATCTGATTCAGGAGCTGCTGACGACAGAAGGGATCCCTTGTGAAGTCACACGAGTGGACACTCAGGCTGCGTTCTCAGCATCACTTCAGCAGGGCGGATTTGAGTTGGTTTTAGCGGACTATAGCCTCCCCTCCTTCGACGGCCTTTCCGCATTAAAGCTTGCAATGCAGATTTCTCCCGACGTGCCTTTCATCTTTGTTTCCGGAACACTCGGCGAGGAAGTGGCGATTGAAGCCCTCAAAATCGGCGCAACGGATTATGTATTAAAGACTCACCTCTCTCGGCTGGTTCCGTCGGTGCTCCGTGCGCTGCGCGAAGCCACAGAACGGGCCGAACGCAAGCGGGCCGAAGAGTCGCTCCGCCAGAGCGAGGCGTACCTGGCCGAAGCGCAGCGCCTGAGTCGCACCGGCAGTTTCGGCTGGAACGTTTCCAGTGGAGAAATCTTCTGGTCCGACGAAACCTTTCGAATATTTGATTTTGATCCATTGACGAAACCAACGGTGGAGTTGGTGATGGAGCGAACTCACCCGGAAGATCGAGAATTCGTCGGCCGAACGATCGAGCGCGCGGCGGCGGAAGGGGCAGGGTTTGATTTCGAGCATCGCCTGAGGATGCCCGATGGTTCGGTAAAAACTGTCCGGGTCGTTGGTCGGCCCTCGACAAATGGCGAACTGGGCGGTTTGCTGTTCGTGGGAGCGGTGACGGACGTCACCGAGAGCAGGCGGGCGGAAGAAGCGTTGCGGCGAAGCGAAAGCTGTCTTGCGGAAGCGCAGAGGCTCACGCACAGCGGAAGTTGGATCTGGCAAGTGGCGGGAAGAGACCCCTTATATCTGTCCGAGGAATGGTACCGGATATATGGCTTCGATCCCGCGGAAGGCATGCCAGGCTGGGAAAAACGGCTGCACCGCGTTCATCCTGAGGATCGCGCCAGATGGCAAGCGGTAATCGAGCGCGCCATCGCTGAAAAATCGGATTATGAAATGGAGTTCCGCATTCAACATCCGGGGGGCGCGCTCAAATACCTTCACGTCGTGGGCCATCCGGTTTTGAGCTCATCCGGAGATGTGCTGCAATTTGTGGGCAGCTCGACGGACATCACCGAGCGCAAGCGCGCGGAGGAGACCCTGCGGCGTAGCGAAAGTTACTTGGCTCAAGCACAGAGGCTGACGCGGAGTGGAAGTTGGGCTTGGAACGTGCGTACAGGCGACATCTTTTGGTCGCAAGAGATCTTTCGCATTTATGATTACGATCCCGCGAGAATCACGCCCACTTGGTCGGATATTCTCGAAAGAGTTCACCCCGAAGATCGACCCTCGCTCGAGCACAGGGCAAAAGTGGAATCCACGCGGAAGGAGATGGTGGATTCTGAAGGTGATTTTCGAATTGTTCTTCCGGATGGAACGATCAAGCACCTCCACACGATCGCTCATCCTGTCATGGATGACTCGGGCGACATTGCGGAAGTCATTGGCACCGTTATGGATGTGACCGAGCAACACCAAGCAAGAATGGCTCTGGAAACCGCGTTTGAACAAATCAAGGCGCTAAAAGACCAGCTCTACCATGAGAACATCGCACTGCGCGAGGAGATTGACCGCTCTTCAATGTTTGAGGAGATCGTGGGTGAGTCGCCCGCTCTGCAAGGCGTCCTTGCGCACGTTGTGAAAGTCGCGCCGACCGATTCGACCGTCCTCGTGACTGGCGAGACAGGAACCGGCAAAGAGCTCATCGCTCGTGCCATTCACAAACGCTCCCACCGTGCCGCACGCGCCTTCGTGAGTGTTAATTGTGCGGCCGTTCCGCCTTCCTTGATTGCTTCGGAACTATTCGGCCATGAGAAGGGCGCCTTCACCGGCGCGACGCAAAGGCGCCTCGGCCGTTTCGAATTGGCGGAGGGAGGTACTATCTTCATCGATGAAGTCGGCGACCTCCCTCCGGAGACCCAGACCACGCTGCTACGCGTTCTGCAGGAGCGCGAGTTTGAACGTCTGGGCGGCACCAGAGTGATTCGCGCGAACGTGCGCGTGATTGCCGCCACCAATCGAGACTTGCAAGCGGCTATCGAAGCCGGGACGTTCCGCGACGATCTGTATTATCGGCTCAACGTCTTCCCCATTGAAATGCCTCCGCTCAGGGAAAGACAAGAGGATATCCCTCTCCTGGTCGAGTATTTCATCGATCGCTATGCCAGCAAGGCTGGCAAGAAGATACGGGGCATCAATCGGGTGACTCTCGACCGGCTCAAGGCTTACGCCTGGCCCGGTAACATTCGCGAGCTTCAAAACGTGATCGAGCGGTCGGTCATTGTCTGTGAGACGGAGAATTTCACGGTCGATGAGAGTTGGCTCTCTCGAACACAAGCCCCCGCGGAGCACACCGGTCCAACGCTCTTGAAGATGCCGGTCTCCCAGGAAAAGAAAGCCATTGAGGCGGCGTTGGCGGACGCCTGTGGGCGGGTGTCAGGACCTTCAGGCGCTGCCGCCAGGCTGGGCGTCCCGCCCTCCACGCTCGATTCCAAGATCCGCGCGCTGAAAATCAATAAACATCGATTCAAGACCGCGTAGCCCGCTATAAATCTCCCATCAAGAATTCACGAATTTCGTGAATTCACGACAATCGGGACTTCCAGTGCCACACAACACACTATTTTTCAATATTTTAGTACTGGCCTCTAGGTTGCTCCTTAGTGCGCCGGGATGTTGAAGATTCGAAGATCGGAAGACAAAGGGTCCGCAATCTTCGCTCTCAGCGGTCGCATCGAACGCGATCGTGTCCCCGAGCTACAGACACTTTTCGATTCCGAAACTGAAGTCGCTAACATGGCCCTAGACCTGGAGGAGGTGAAGCTGGTGGACCGGGAAGCCGTAAGGTTTCTTGCAGCCTGTGAGGCTCGGGGAATCCAGCTTAGGAATTGCCCGTCTTATATTCGCGAGTGGATAGAAACAGGGAGCGATACAAACCATGAATCTCCATCTTGAACCATCTCCGAATTCAATGGTTGGTGAATCCATGTCTAACCGGGATGTTCTCGCGTGGGCCACCGAGCGGATACAAAAAAACTTCCGCCGCCCCGATGACCAGCAATTAGACCGGGAAATGAAACTTCGTCTGGAAGAACGCCGCAAAGAGCGCGGACGCATCGCACGCGAGTTGCACGATACTTTGTTCCAAGGCTTCCTGGGTGCATCCATGCTGCTCCAGGGCGCGGTGGAACAGACGCCTGCGGATTCGCCCACCAAAGCCTCGCTTAGCCGGGTTCTGGTGCTCATGCGTCGCGTCATTGACGAAGGTCGCGGCGCCCTGCAGGAACTGCGGTCGTCCGCAAGCACATGTTTGAGCCTGGAAGAAGCCCTCTATGCCCTCTGGGATGAGCTCACGCCATCAGGCGTTCATTTTCGAATCCTTGTCGAGGGGCAACCCAAGCCATTGACGCCCGCCATCCAGGAGCAAATCTTCCTGATCGCCCGGGAGGCAGTCCTCAACGCTTTGCAGCATTCGGGAGCGGCCGCGATCGAAGCGGTGGTGGAATATTCGCCGCGCCGGCTGCGCCTCGTCGTGCGTGACGATGGCCGCGGCATCGATCCTCAGGTGCTAACTTCGGGACGAAACTTACACTGGGGTCTTCAAGGCATGCGCGAGCGCGCCGTGAGTGTTGGTGCTCAGTTGCGGATTTGGAGCAGGCTCGGCGCCGGTACCGAAGTGGAAGCTACCGTTCCCATTCAGCTTGGCGCCGACGCCCACCTCTCGAACGCCAGCGTCTAATCCTAGTGCGCGGCGCCCGGCCCAGCAGACTTGAAATTGCGTGTAAAGAAAACCAGCGGCGCTCCGATCAGGCAGGCGCAGCCCAGCAACCAGAAACAATCGAGAAAACCAAGAAATGCCGCTTGCTGCTGGATCATTCGCGCCAATTGCGCTTTCGCATGCAGCGCTGCGTCCGGAGCCGTGAAACCATGTGTCCCAAAATATCGCGACAAGGTAGCGAGTGTCTCTTGGTAGCGCCGCTGGAATGGTGTCGCGTGCGCGACCAGAACCGACTGGTGATATTGCGTTCGTCGAGCGAGAACGGTCGTAACGAACGCGATGCCTACGCTTCCACCTTGGTTCCGGAACAAATTGGTAAGACTCGAAGCTTTGTTGTTCTTATTCTTGGGCAGAAACGAATAGGCCAGCTGGCTCACCGGCACAAATAGCGGGGCAATCCCGAGTCCCTGGAGAGCGCGTGTAAGGGCGATGTGTTTGTAGTCTGCGCCGAGATCCATGCTGGCGAAGCGCCACATGGCAATGGCAAAGATAATGTATCCGGTGAAGATGAGCGCCTTGATTCCAACTTTCGGCAGGATTTTCACGATGAGCGGAGCCAGCGCCACGATGACGAATGCACCGGGTCCAAGAACGAGCCCCGCATCTGTGGCAGTGTAGCCGAACAGGCTTTGGAGCATCTGGGGAACCAACACCGACGAGCCGAACAAGGCAAAGCCAAAAAGGAAATAGTAAACGTTCGCGATGGCAAAGTTGCGGTCTGCGAGCAAGCGAATCTCCACGACCGGGTCAGAGTGGCGCCATTCCCAAAACGCGGCTGCAATCAACGCCACAATCGCAATCGAAAAGAACAAAACAATGAAGCCGCTCTCGAACCAATCCAGCGTCTGGCCGCGATCGAGAACAACTTCGAGACACGCAAAGCCGAGGGCCACGAGCACAATCCCGAGGCCATCAATCCGAAGCTTGCCGCCTTTGCGCGCGGCCTCGACTTCACGCGTGAACTCGGGAGGATCGGAAACGAGCCGATTTGTCAGGAGCAGGGACACAATTCCGATGGGAATGTTGATGAAAAAGATCCACCGCCAGCTCCAGTTGTCGGTAATCCAACCACCGAGCGGCGGACCGATCACCGGGGCGGTCACGATGGCCATACTGTAGAGAGCAAAGGCCGCAGGCCGCTTTTGCGGGGGGAATGTGTCCACGAGAATGGCCTGCTCCACCGGAGCGAGGCCGCCGCCGCCGACCCCCTGCAAAACGCGAAAGAAGATAAGCAATCCCAGTGAGGGGGCGAGGCCGCAAAGCAGAGAGCTGAATGTGAAAAGGACGACACAAAGCATGTAGTAGCGTTTTCGGCCGAATACGCGGCTCAGCCACGCGGACAGCGGAAGCACGACGGCATTCGAAACCAGATAGCTGGTGAGCACCCAGGTGCTCTCGTCATAGCTGACTGCGAGGCCGCCGGCAATATGGGGCAAGGCCACATTGGCGATAGCCGTATCCAGCAGTTCCATGAAGGTCGCCAGAGTGACGGTGATTGCGATGATCCACGGATTGATAGCGGGCCGTGTTGCAGCCACATTCGGAAAGGGAATGGAACCGGCGCTAGCGCTCATACAATGCCTGGTCCCTTGGATGCAACAAGAGACCGTCCGGTCTCATCTAATATCTGGTACTATTTGATTAGCGACCAATTGGTCGCAGAGATCGTCTAGAGGAATGCAGATGCGCAAAGGCGAGCAGACCCGCCAGGACATCATTCGCAAGGCTGCGCCCATCTTCAATCAGCGGGGCTATGAAGGTGCGGCCTTGTCCGACTTGATGCGGGCGACGGGCCTCGAAAAAGGCGGGATTTACAGGCACTTCGCCAGTAAAGAGGCGCTGGCTGCCGAGGCCTTTGACTATGCCTGGCGTGAGACGCTTGACTCACGAATCCAGGATCTGGATACCATCGCGAATACCGTTGACAGGCTAAAGAAGTTCGTTGCGAATTTCGTTGGGCGCCGCGGAGCCATTCCCGGCGGCTGTCCGCTGCTCAACACGGCGATCGATACCGATGACGGAAATTCCGTTCTGCGTGAGCGCGCGCGCAGGGCCTTCCGCGGATGGCGCAGTTACCTTATTTCGATGATCCGTGCCGGAATCAAAGCGCGGGAAATCCGCCCGAAGGTCGACGCAAAGAAGCTGGCCACTCTCCTCATTTCGTCCCTCGAGGGCGCCATCATGGTCTACCGCCTGGAACGAAACGAGGAATCCCTGCGCGCCATCCAGGCCCATCTCGACCACTATCTCGAGGCTGAAGTTAGAGTTCCGTCCAAGTAACGAAAGCAGATGGAATCTAGCGGCCCTTGGCGCGCTCGCCCCTCAAGGCCATGCAAGTCGAGGCCGCCTTGGCAACCAGCCGCCCGCCTTCATCCGTGATTTCGCACTCAATGTAGCCAATCGTGCTGCCCCGCCGCACCACTTTGCCCTCCGCTCGCAGGCGAGCCTCCCACACGGGTCGGAAGAAATTGATCTTTAGCTCGATTGTCGTGAAGGATTCGCCGGCCGCGAGCGTGCTTGCAAACGCCATTCCCATCGCCGCGTCCGCAATATCGCAAAGAATTCCCCCGTGAAGCGTCCCCATGGGATTCGCATGCTGTCGCCCAGCCGCCAGCGTGACAATCGCGCGTCCATCGGCAATTTCTTTCGCTTCAAATCCGATTAACCGTGCTACTGGAACCTCGTTCGTCTCCACGTGCGCCATAAATCCTCGTTGATGCTTAGGTTGCGGTGCTATCCCCGCTATTTGTGCGACCGACTGGTCTCTCCTCACCACTTTAACACAAACTAAATGGAACCGAACGGTCTCATCGCGCATCGAAGGCGGGTGACAGCGAGACAGATGAAAGGGGGCTTCTTATGCGGCAGTTGCACCTCGTAGCTCCCGGTGAACCCTCAGATGTCATCGAACTCCACAAGGTCTCCGAACCGGCTCTTGGCCAGGAGGATGTTCTCATCTCGATCGAAAGAATTTCCAAAGCGTAAGCTAACAAAACGCGGCTGCTGATCTTTGTATCGCATCAGATACTCCCGAGAAATGCGCAAATTACCTCCCAGCAACATTCCCGTAATCTAATCCGTTCGACACTTCCTGCATGTTAACAACCGCCGTCCTGCTTCATGACTGCGAAAACCCCCTAGCCACGACAGGCCGTTTTCGCGTGGGCATGGCGGAATCCCTGGATGACCTCATCCAGTGCCAACGCCTGCGATATCTCGTTTTCAATTGCGAGCTGGGAGAGGGATTGGATAGCTCTGTATCCACGGGCCTCGATCGCGACCATTTTGACTTTATCTGTGACCACCTGATGGTGCATGACACAGCCACGGGAAAGCTCGTGGGCACCTACCGCATGCAGAGCGGATATCGCGCGAAAGGGAACCTCGGATACTACGGCGAAGGCCTGTTTGACTTCGCTCCATTCGAACCGCTTCGTGCCGAAGTGCTCGAACTTGGCCGCGCCTGCGTCCGTCTGGAGTACCGCAATACGTCTGTGCTGCACATGCTCTGGAAAGGCATCGCCAAATATGCCATGACTTGCGGCGCGCGCTACTTGATCGGCTGCAGTTCCATCTCGTCGCAAGATGAAAACGAAGGAATGGCGCTTTTCGAAACTTTGAAAGAAAAACACATCGTGGCGCCCGCACTGAGGACCATGCCGAAGCCGGCACACCAATGCACGCTGAGCGGCGCGCCGATTGCTCCTCCGCAGCCGTCCCGGCTCTTTCGAGCCTATCTCGATATTTCCGCGCGCTTGTGCGGGCCACCGGCGATTGACCGAGAGTTCAAAACCATCGATTTCCTCACGCTGATCGATCTCCATCACATCCCGGATCGCGTTCGAACGCGTTTCTTCTAACTGCAAGTGTCCTTTCAACGCTACGCCTCAGACGATCGGCGGGCGCCGCTTGCCAATATTCGTCGCCTGTTCGAACGCGTACGCCAATTGCAGTACCCCCCAGTCGTCGTGATGGCGCCCCACGATCTGAATTCCGATCGGCAGACCGCTGGCGGAAAACGCGCACGGGACGGACATCGCGGGATTTCCTGCTGCTGATATGTAGTAAGCCGATTTCATCCAGGCAATGTAGTTTTCCATTTTCACGCCCGCAATTTCCGTGGGGTAATGCTGGTTCACGTCAAAGGGAAGCACCTGATTTACCGGCAGAAGAAAGAAATCGTACTCCCCTTTGAACTCGCACATACGCTCAAATAACGCCGTGCGTTTGGCCTCGATACGGGAAAGATACGGGCCCGTAAGTTTGCGCCCCTCTTCGACGTGCCAGTGGATGTATTTGTTGAGCTGGTCGCCGTGCGTGGCGAGCAAATCGCCGAATCCAAGCTCCGTCGACCAATGGCGCCACGCCACGAAGCATTCGTTGGCGTCGGTGAAATCCGGTTCCGCATCCACCACGATGCATCCCAGCGATTCGAACACTTTGCGCTGCGCTTGCACCCTGCTCTTGACCTCCGGCTCCCACGGCAATCCCATGTCCTTGAACATGGCCACACGGACGCCCTTGAAACTGCGCTCCCCAAGGGGCTGCGCGAACTGGGCCCCGGGCTGATCAATGGAAATCGGCGAATGCGGATCGAATCCCGCCAGCACACTAAGAAAGAACGCGCAGTCGGAAACATTGCGCGCGACCGGACCAGGGACCGAAAGGGTGAACCAGCCCAGATGAGCAGGAACATTCGGCACACGACCCGGCGAGGGCCGGATGCCAACAATGTTGCAGAAATTCGGCGGATTGCGCAGCGAGCCGCCCATGTCGCTGCCGTCGGCAAGCGGCACCATGCCGCAGGCGAGAGCCACGCTGCCGCCACCGGTGCTGCCCCCACAGGTCTTCGTGAGGTCGTAAGGATTGCGGGTCGGCCCAAACACGGAATTAAACGTTTGCGAGCCCAATCCAAATTCAGGAACATTGGTCTTTCCAATGACGATGGCGCCGGCTTCTTTTTCCCGCTGCACCACGCGGCAATCGAAATTGGGAAGATAATCGCGATGGAGAGGTGAGCCGTAGGTGGTGCGGATTCCCTTCGTTTCGTGCAAATCTTTTACGCCCACCGGCATTCCGTGAAGTGGCCCGAGCCAGTTCCCTTTTGCGAGCGCTTCATCGGCCGCTGCGGCTTGCGCCATCAATTGCTCTTCGGGAACCAGCGTGACGATGGCATTCACCTTGGTATTCACGCGATTGATCTGTTTCAGATGGGCTTCCATGACTTCGCGCGCGGACAGTTTTTTCTGCCGAATCAGATCGGCCATCTGTCGCGCCGGCATAAAGCAGATGTCTGATTCTCCTGATGGCGACATGGGTGAATCCTCGAGTGCGTACGCCGGGCGCAGTTTCGTTTGGTCCGGGCTGGAATTCGCCGCGGCTGCAATATGCGGGGTGATCGCTGCGGAAACCGCGGCCGTGGTACCGAGCTTCAGGGCTTCGCGACGACTTATTTTTTCGATCATGGGCTAGCTTTATAGCCCAGCCGCTACTCACCCGCCAGCATTTCTTTGGCCAGCGAAAGAGCTCGCTCCGTAGCGGCACCACCGCTCAAGCGGCCCCGCGCGAAGTCGCGCGTGCCACCACCTTTGCCGCCAACTTTCTCAAAAACCTGTTTAAGAAGGGTGTTCATGTCCTTGCCGACGGAGGGATGTTGGGCAAACAGCACGTGTCCATGCTCGCTGGTAGCGACGAGCGCCATCGTTTTTTCAGACTTGGCCAATTCGGAGGCGAAGAAGCCGAGGTAATCCGCCGGAACGTCTTCGAAAACGCGTGAGACAATGCGGAATCCCCGCGCATCCGGCGAAGCCTGCAACGCGAGGGCCGCTTCCGCCTTCGCCAGTCGCTCCAGCATGCCGCGAAACTTCTTGAAGTTTGCATCGCGCTCCTCGAGCGCGCGCGTGGCCGCCGGGACCACTTCTTCCGGAGCGCAGCTCAATTTCTCCGCAGCCTGCCGCAGCCACTGAAAATCCCGCCGCGCGGCGCGTTCCGCCCGGCCGCCGCACACAAATTCCACGCGCCAATCCTGCCGAACCTTCGTGCAACGCCGCACTAAGATTAAACCGATCTGGCCCGTGCGCTTGACGTGCGTGCCGCCACACGGCTGCAAATCGGCGGATTCGATCTCGATGGCGCGGAGGATCCCTTCGCGTTCCACTTCTTTTCGCACGCCAAGCTGGGACAGTTGATCCGCTGTGCCATACCGAACGTTCACCGGACGGTCTTCGAAGATAACCTGGTTCGCGGCCCGCTCCGCGCCTTCCAGAAACGCATCGGACGGTTCAATCCCGCGCAAGTCAATCGTGCAAATCTCCGCTCCAAGGTGAAAGGAAACCGTGGGCAGCCCGAATCGTTCTTGAAACATGGCGGACAGCAAATGCTGCCCGGTGTGCTGCTGCATGTGGTCGAAGCGCCGCGGCCAGTTGATGCAGCCGTTCACGTCGGGACTGCTCGGGCGGCGATCCACCAGGTGAAGTATTTCGTCGCCTTCGTCGCGCACATCGAGGACATTGGCGTCCTCGATCTTTCCCAAATCATTCGGCTGCCCGCCGGACGTGGGATAAAACGCCGTGCGGTCCAGGAGCAGCCCCCAAACTTTTCCCGTGATTCCTTTGCTCAAATCCGGGGGCAGCACTTCGCAATGCAGTACCCTGGCGGTAAATTCTTTTTCGAAGGCATCGTCGTAATACAGTCTGCGCGTGGTCATGGCGTTATGCAGGTTCCGCGGATTGCAAGGCGCGCTGCCAGGCCTCGGCGTATTTATAACCTGTGCCGGTATTGAAGAGCACCACGCTTTCCTCCGGCTTGATCCAGCCGGACGCGGCAAGCTTGCGCGCAGCGATAACCGTCGCCGCACCTTCCGGCGCCGCGAAAATGCCTTCGAGCGAAGCCAGTTCCCTTCCAGCCTGCAGCATCTCGTCGTCAGTGACCGTGAGCGCGGTTCCCTTCGTTTGGCGAAGCATGCTCAAGATAAGCAAATCGCCCAGCGGTCCGGGAACGCGCAAGCCCGACGCGATCGTCGCCGCATTGGGAAAAAATGCCGCGGAAGACTGATGCGCTTCCCAGGCTTTAACGATCGGCGCGCATCCCTCCGCCTGAACGGCCACCATGCGCGGCCGCTCGTTGCCAATCCAGCCCATCTCCTGCATCTCGTCAAACGCCTTGCACATCCCGATCAACCCAACGCCTCCTCCCGTGGGATAAAGAATCACGTCCGGCAGTTTTCCTCCAAACTGCTCCCACAATTCGTACCCCATGGTCTTCTTGCCTTCGATGCGGTAGGGCTCCTTGAGGGTAGAAACGTCGTACCACCCTTCGCGGTCCTTGTGCTCGGCAACATATTTCCCGCAATCCGAAATCAATCCGTTCAGCTTCACGACCTTCGCGCCAAACGCCTGGCACTCCATCACGTTGGCGACGGGCGTGTCCGCAGGCATCACAATCACCGACGGTAGCCCAGCCGCCGCTGCGTACGCCGCCAGTGCTCCACCCGCGTTGCCGGCCGTAGGAGCCGCCAAAACCTTTGCGCCCAACTGCTTGGCCCGCGTGACCGCCGCTGTCATCCCACGTGCCTTGAAGGACCCGGTGGGATTCAAGCCCTCATCTTTGATGAAAAGGCGCTGCAAGGCCCCCTGCCCACTCCCTCCGTCCTGCCCACAAAGCATCGTCGCGCCGAGCCGCTTGGCGTGCACCAGTGGGGTCATTCCCTCGCCCAGTGAAACCGGAGGGTCACTGGGGAGCACTTCCGCGTATCGCCAGAGCGTCCGCGGACGCGTCTTCAAGTTTTCCAATGTGAGCGTAGCAGCGGCCCGCCGCAAATCGTACCTCGCCAGCAGCGGCTTCCCACACGTGCAAAGATGCTGCTCAATCCCAGCATCATATTTCTTCCCACAAGCCGAGCATTCCAACTCACGAACATTCAAGGGATTCGCCATATCCATGAAAGTCTAGCACACGCCTTTTCGTCCAATTGTGTTCGTGGCACAGCCCTTCAGGCTGTGCTTTCCTCTCTTGTCCTCGGGCCAATATGGCGCCGAGTGGCGTATGAGAACCGTGCGACGCATGCAACGCGGCCAGATAAAATCAGAGCCTCTGGCAATGTCGCTCTCTTGAGAATCGAGGCCCACTATGGAACCTGAACTTACTCACACAATCGCGCTGCTTACTCGAACTCCCGCCGCTCTCAATGCTCTCTTGCGCGATTTGCCCGAAATGTGGACGTTCCGCAACGAAGGCAATAACACCTGGACCGTTTTCGATGTCGTCGCCCATCTCATTTACGGCGAACGCACGGATTGGATTCCGCGGACAAAGATAATTCTCGAATTTGGTGAGACTCGGACGTTTGAACCTTTTGATCGGCGAGGACATGTTCAGGACAGCCAAGGTAAGTCGCTCGCGCAGTTACTGGACGAATTTGCCCGCGCGCGCTCAGAAAGCCTGGACCAACTGCGCGCCCTGAATCTGCGGCAAGAGGACCTCAAGCGACGTGGACGCCATCCTGCCTTCGGGCCAGTGACCCTGTCACAGCACTTGGCAAGTTGGGCCGCTCATGATTTAACTCATCTCCACCAGATCTCAAGGATCTTTGCTCATCAATACCGGCAGGCCGTCGGCCCCTGGAGTGCCTACCTAGGCGTGCTCCAATGCGCCGGCCATAGCGCCCCTTAAAAATCCCCCGTTTCAGCCACCCGTGGAGCGCGTTTGCGTTTGTTGAGGCCGTTGCGCTTTGTGAAATGGAGCATGGCGTGCCGCAGGAGCCAATCTGCTTTGGTCTGATAACCGCGTCCATCGGCTTTGAGCCAGTCGATGATGTCGGAATCCAAGCGCATGGTGACTGGCTTTTTTACAGGCCGATAGAACTTGCCGATTTCGGCGCCGCTCCAGTCATATTTTCCCGCGACCGAGTCGCCGAAATCCTCAACTTGCAGCCGCACTCCGGGAAGTGCAAACCCTACCAGGTGAAACGGGTCCGGAATGTTATAATTAACTATCGCTTGGCGGGAGAAGCCGATGCCTAGATACGAAATCATCATCTATTGGAGTCAGGCCGACGAAGCGTTTATCGCTGAAGTCCCCGAGCTTCCCGGCTGCGCGGCCGACGGAAAGACCTACAAGGAAGCGCTCGCCAACGTGGAAATCATCATTCAGGAATGGATCGATACCGCCAAAGAACTCGGCCGCCCCATCCCCGCCCCGCGCGGCCGCCTCGCCTTCGCTTAAGAGTCAAAGACCGCACCCTGAAACCCGCAGGGATGCGGCACCCAAAGGCGGTTTTCGGAATTAAGGCGCGGCCACCCGCCCGTCGTCGTCATAGTGTTTCTGGTAGAATTGTTTACCAGAAAGAGAGACACATCATGGGCAATCTGACTGCGCAGAAAAAAGAACGAACAGAGCCAACCTTAGAGTGGACAATCACAGTTGGCGGCGTTGCATACGCCTGTCCCGATTGTTCTTGGAAATATTTCCGTGAGGCACAGAACATCCGGACGGCTCGGGAGTTGTTCTATAAACATGTCTGCGCTGACTATCCACCCTTGAAGTGAAACAGACATGACTAAAAATCGAGCCATATGGTTCGCTCTATTAGCCGTTGGCGTAGTTTCCGTTGAAGAGTATCGGATCTCAAAACTGAAGCGGGAAGCAGCCGCCGACCACGCGAAGATGTTTCAAGCTCTCACTGATTCAAATCAACAGCAACAAGCCTTGCTCCAAAATGCGCTCAAATTGAAGGAAGTCTATAAGCAGCAGGAAATGGCGATGGCTTATGCACAGGGCCGCGCCGAAGAGCATCTTCATCGGCCATTTGATGGCCAATTTCGTTACATACTAGATCATCCTTACGTGCCTGAAGAGCCCGGCCCTAAGTGAGCCGGGTGCGGTATCCTGTCCCCAGTTTTCCAACCGTCACGATCCCGCATCTATTGATTGGGCGGAGGAAGCCACGTGCTAAGGGTCGAGGTAGCGCCCTACCAATCAAGGGAAACCAACCCGTGGGTATGCAGAGGCAAGGAATTGCTCACGCCCGCAGCGCCGGAACACACGGCCACAGGAAATAGGCCAAATGGGCGGTCCACGACGATGCCGATCCGCTCACTTGGTGGCCGCTGTGCGAACGCTGCGCCGTAGCGCTCGGCTACCTCTGGTAGCAACCAGAAACTCGGGGAACTCAGGAACAGGAACGTGTGAAAGAATGCAGATTCGTGATCTCCGCGGAATCGGCGTTCAGGAATTTATCGATTAGAACGCGTATAAACGACGCCGCGATGTCGGGATACGTTTTCGATCACCCGGGAAATCCCTCCAGTCGATTTTTTCACACGTTCCAGACGGAACGTTTTCTCATATTGTTTGAAAAGACTCGTTTTGCTGATAATGATTGGAGATTTTTAGAATGAGTTTCCCGAGTTTCCTAAACAAGAATTAGTCCGCAGAGGGGGGCCCGATGAAGCGCACGTGGACGATCATAGGGGTAGGCGACGTGCCGGGCAGCTTCCAATGGTACCAGGCGCTGTTCGGTCAGCCGGCTAGCCCTCCTGCCCATGATTACTTTGGGCAAATCCTCGATTCCGATGGAACTGTTTTGCTCTGCCTCCACGCGTGGGGCGCCCACGAGCATCCCTCATTGATGAGCCCCGACCTCGGGACACCCGGCAACGGGCTCCTGTTGTTCTTCCGTGTCGATGATTTCGACCTGGCGCTTCAAAGGGCACGCTCTCTCGTCACTCGGCTCGAAGAGGAGCCACACGTGAATCCGAACACGCAAACCAAGGAGTTCTCGCTCCGAGATCCGGACGGATATTACGTTACGATCAGTGCGCTCCCTGCGGCCTGACAAGGCGCTGCAGCTGCCGACCTCCTTCCGCGCTCTTTGCGCACTCTCGTCACTCTTTGGACCAAGAGCGTTTCACATCTCCTCTGCAATCAACCACTTCCACACTCTTTCTCAAAACACCGGGGGTGGCATACCCATCCAGAAAAAAAGGAGGGACTCATGAGCGCAAAAGCCCTTAGCTGCACCTCCTTCCGATATAATGGAAGGATGGCTATTCGCTTGATTGCGCTGGACATCGATGGAACGCTTCTGGACAGCCGCTGGCAGCTTCCAGAAGCTAACCGCGCGGCCATCGCGGAAGCCGCGCGCCGCGGCATCGAGGTGGCCCTGGTGACTGGCCGCCGCTACGACTTCGCCATGCCCGTGGCCCGCCAGCTGGATTCCCCGCTGACCATGATCGTGAATAACGGCGCGCTGATTCGCTCCAAAGAAGGCCGGACGCACCTGCGCCACCTTTTGACTCGGGATACCGCGGAAAGGGTTCTGGAGCTCACGCGGCCCTGGCGCGAGGGCGCCGCAGTAATTTTTGATCGCGCGCGCGACAATCAACTCATGCTGGAAGTGCTCGATCCCGACGACTCTAAGCGCTACGCCTACTACTCGCGCAACAAAGAGTTCATCGGCCTGGCGAATCCCTTGGAGAGTTGCTTGACGGAAGACCCCATTCAGGTGATGCTTTCCGGGAAGGTCGCACCGATGCGGGAAGCGGAACAAGCCCTGCGAAACGCGCTCTTCGCCGATGAATTCGGCCTGGCCGTGACCGCCTACGAGAGCAAAGATTTTGCCATGATTGACGTGATCAATCCCGCGTGCTCCAAAGGTTCATCCCTCGCGGAATGGGCCGCCCTGCGTGGCCTGGCCCGCGAAGAAGTCATGGCCATCGGTGACAATCACAACGATCTCGAAATGCTTTCATTCGCCGGAATTCCCGTGGTGATGGGCAACGGCGTGCCCGAATTGAAAACCTTCGGATGGCATGAAACAGGCACCAACGACGAGAACGGCGTGGCCACCGCCATCGAACTATTTGCCTTGCAGGAGGCTGCGCCTTGCGCCTGAAGCGAGCGGCACTTCTCCTAGCGGTCTTTTTCTGTGCCGCGCCGGCGCTGCGCGCCGAGTACGTGGTGCTCCGCAGCGGCCAGCGGCTGGCGGTGACGAGCTACGAACTCCTCGGCGACAAATACCGCTTGCGGGTCGCCGGCGGCTTCG
>Ga0207110_10096_pt2 | contig 21282 bp, 13 predicted proteins | sample Alteio_BWMinHeat_74_FD_153582 | JGI IMG/M metagenome (GOLD analysis project Ga0207110, IMG submission 153582) | Enriched cells from forest soil in Barre Woods Harvard Forest LTER site, Petersham, Massachusetts, United States -... | ecosystem: Environmental > Terrestrial > Soil > Temperate forest >...
TGTTTGGACTATTCGTCCGGATGGCGGTGGTCTCCAGCAACTGACGCACACGCCGCAAGGGTCCATCACTCGTCCGGTCTGGTCGCCGGATGGAAAGCGGTTGGTTTACTCGCTGCAAAACGGGACGCCGTTCGTGATTGAGCCGGACAAACCTTGGAGCAGCCAGTCTCCGCGGGCTTTACCGCCCTTAAGCGAGCCCGGCACATCGTTGGAAGTATCGAGTTGGTCGCCCGATGGACGCAAGCTGGCTGGTTTTCAGCTTCGCGCCGATGGCAAGTTCACGGGCATCGGCATCTATTCCTTTGAGACCGGTGACTACACCCGCATCACCGATTTCGGACAAGGTCCATCCTGGCTCAAGGACGGCCGCCGCCTGATACTAGCCAGAGGTATCCCGAGCGACTCCGAAATCTATCTGGTGGACAGCCAATCGCGGAAGATCCATCCCGTTCTTTCGGTGGCTCCAAACCAGGTTAGCGGGTCGGCCTCGATCTCGGCGGACAATCGCTGGATCTACTTCTCCATTCAAGTGACAGAGGCTGATATTTGGCTGGCAAACCTCTAGTGACCGCATGCTTGAGTGCTGACAGAACCGCGACCGTCAGGGAGCGGACAGGCGGTGCAGAGGTTTCATTTAATACCAAGACGAATCAGCGTATTCAATCCGAAGGCGAAGATGCCCGCGCCGAGCAGCACGCACGCCGGCAGCGTCAGGACCCAAGCAAGCACCACGTTGCGGAGCGTGTTCATCTGCAAGCCGGAATGGTTCGCCGCCATGGTCCCGGCGTTCTTGCGAGATATTACTCTCTTCTTGCCGCATCGCAACCCCGGCAACGGACTGGGCGTAATCCTCGGCCAAAGCCTGTTCCACAGGTCAGACGATGTGAACAGTTTGACCCGTGGCGCCGACCGGTGAAGAACCAGATGCATCACGGTCCGGCAACGAGGTAGGATCGTCAGAGCGGCACGATTGTCATGGAATCTGACCGGTGGCGACAGATCGAGGAGCTATATAACGCTGCCATCGAGCAGCCAGCGGAAGATCGCGCCCCCTTCGTGCAGCGGGCCTCCGTGGATGCGGAGGTTGCCCGCGAAGTCGAATCCCTGCTAGCGCGTGACGGGTTGGCGGATGGGCCCATCGACCGGCCGGCATGGGAAGGCGCAGCCGCGCTACTCGAAAATCAGCCCTATGCCGAGCTCTCGCCCGGCAAGCAACTCGGGCCGTATCAGATAATCCGCATCCTCGGGGCCGGGTCCATGGGCAAGGTCTACGAGGCCCTCGATACACGCCTCAACCGGTCCGTTGCCATCAAGGTTGCAGGCGCGCGCTTCAGTGAACGTTTCGAACGCGAAGCTCATGCCATCGCCGCTCTGAATCATCCCAATATCTGCACGCTTCACGACGTCGGACCCAACTACCTGGTAATGGAACTGGTCGACGGGCTCACTCTGGCGGCGCGCATTAAAGCGGGGCCGCTCGCGCTTGAAGAAGCTTTGCCAATAGCCGCTCAAATCGCCGAGGCGCTGGATGCCGCGCACGAAAAGGGAATCGTACACCGCGACCTGAAGCCGGCCAACATAAAGATCAAACCGGACGGCATGGTCAAGGTCCTCGACTTCGGTCTGGCCAAGTCGACTCTGACCCCGGCCCCCGCCGGCGAACCGGCCACCGAGTCGGGACTGGTGATGGGGACGGCTGCCTACATGGCGCCGGAGCAGGCGCGGGGCGAAAAGGTGGACAAGAGGACAGACATCTGGGCTTTCGGCGCCGTGCTCTACGAAATGCTCTCGGGACAACGGCCATTTCGGGGCGCCAGCCCGGCGGAGGTTGTCGCCAGCGTACTCAAGGAAGAGCCGGAGTACAGCAAGGTTCCAGCCAGAGTTCGCAAGTTGATCCGGTCTTGTCTGGAGAAGGATCCGAGGAAGCGGCTTCGCGATATCGGCGACGGGCTGCGCCTGCTGGTGGATGAAGAACAGCCGACGGCTCCGGCAGCGACGCGATCACCCTGGCTGTGGCCCGGCGTTGCGGCCGCGATGGTGCTCCTCGCGGTGGCGGCGTCTTTCCTCTATTGGCGGGAAAAGCCAGCTCCTGATTCTCGCTCCGTAAGTTTTCAGATCGTTCCCGAAGGGGTCGCAAGATACCACAGCCTCGCTCTCTCTCCCGATGGCCGGAAGCTGGCCTTCACAGGCGAGGGTTTCGATGGCATGGAGCGGCTGTGGATTCGCGACTTCGATTCGCTGACCATCCGCTCTCTGCCTGAAGGTGGCGGTGCTTTCTCTCCTTTTTGGTCGCCCGACAGCCAGCAACTGGCATTCGTGGTCCACAGAAAGCTGATTAAGATAGACCTGGCCGGCGGGCGGTCTCAGGTGCTGTGTAACTGGGAAGGCGACAGCGTGAATGCTATGAAGGGAGTTTGGGGCGCAGATGGCACCATTCTTTTCTCCCGCCCAGCTGGCGGGCTCCAGCGAGTTCCCGCTTCGGGGGGTGTCTGTACCGACGTTACTAACCGAGGGCTGAATCCATCCCTCTTGCCGGACGGACGCCATTTTCTGGTTTATTTGCCCCCCGAAGGAAAGAATCCGGGCGGTCTACATGCCGGGCTACTCGATAAGAACGCAGACCAGGTTCTCCAGCCGGTATTTCCCCATGGCAGTCCCGTCCACTCCGTCTCTTCGAACGGGAAACGCACCTGGCTGGTTTACCGCCGGGACGGGGCGCTGGTGGTTCAGCCCTTCGACGCCGGTCGCATGAAGGTGGCGGGGGAACCTGTCCCAATTGCCGGGGGAGCCGTGAGTAGTTATGATACTTTCTCCCTTTCCGCCAGCGGAGCGCTTGCCTGGACGAGTAATTCCAGCGGAAGATACCAGGTTCGCTGGTACGACCGCAAAGGAACAGTTCTGGGAAATGCCACCGGCCCGGGCGACTGGGGCGACGTAAACCTGTCTCCCGACGACAGGCAAGCGGCGATCCACGACCGCGGGGGGATGGACGATCTCTGGCTTTTCGATTTCGCCCGCGGCACGAACTCGCGGTTCACCTTCTCCGCGAATCGCGACCATCAGGCGGTCTGGTCCCCGGACGGCAGCCGGATCGTTTGGGGGAACCAAGGTGGCAAAGAGGGACAATTTCTGCTCGAGAAAGCCACCAACGGCGTGGGCCAGGAGCGGGTCCTAGTAAACGGGGACGGGGTCGCATTCGACTGGTCGCCCGATGGCCGTTTCCTGACTTTCGTTAAGGCCCCGGGCGGCCACGCAGCCGGGGACCTTCTGGTATTGCCTCTCAACAGCGACGGCTCGCCCGCCGGACCGGCCGAACCATATCTCAAAGGTCTGGCGGCGTTTCATGCCCGCTTCTCGCCGAACGGCCGCTGGATCGCCTATACGATTGGGTCAGCCGAATCCGCCCCTTCCCCCTCGTCCCAGGACGTGTTTGTGGGACCCTTCCCCGCGCCGCCCGGGGGCGGGAATCGCTGGGCCGTATCCAGCGGGGGCGGATTTCAACCGATGTGGAGGCGCGATGGGAAAGAGCTCCTTTACTTCTCCCGGGACAGCAAGCTGATGTCGGTCGACGTGGATACCGATTCGCCAACCTTCAAAATGGGCACGCCAAAGCCTCTGTTTGAGGTCCATATCGCCGGGGGGGCGCCCGCCGGACCAACCCATCGCTGGGACCTGACGCGAGACGGCCAGAGGTTTCTGATTAACACCGCCCTCGACAGCACGGCATCTCCGCCGATCCAGGTTGTGACGGATTGGGAAGCCGGCCTGAAGAACTAGACCGGGTTTTCGTGGATTCTTTAAACCGCTCCGTTACAGTCACGGCTCGCTGGGCGCTACGAGCCGTGACTGTTAAGGAGCGGTTTGAACTATTACGCCTGACTCATCTCCTTCATGAGCCAGGACCGCGCCAGCCGCCAGTCGCGCATCACGCTCTGCGGCGAGATCTTCAGGACCTCAGCCGCTTCCTCCACGCTTAACCCTCCGAAAAACCGAAGCTCGATTACGCGCGCCTTCCGCGGGTCGAATTTGGCAAGAGCCGTCAGCGCGTCATCCACCGCGATCAGCTCGGCCCCGCGCCCCGAAGAAAGGTCCGGGATTTCATCCAGACTCAGTTTGGGAGCCTTGCCGCCGCGCTTGACCCGTGCCCGCGCCCGGGCGGCGTCCACCAGTATCCGCCGCATCATCTGCGCGGACACCGCGAAGAAGTGCGCCCGGTCGTGCCAGTCCACGCTCTCGATGTCCCCCAGCCGCAGCCAGGCTTCGTTGACCAGAGCGGTCGCCTGCAGGGTGACTTCGTTCTGTTCCATGCGCATATAGCCATGGGCGATCTTGCGCAGTTCAGCGTACACCAGCGGAGCCAGGCGTTCAAAAGCGTCCCGGTCGCCACCTCGCCAGGCCCGCAGCAGTTGCGTGATTTGAGTGATTTCCGCCTGGTCCATCTTCAGCTCCGCCATTCGAAAAAAAACCTACGGCCCATTGTAGTTCCGCCCCGCCCTCGGCGCTTGGGGGGTGGAGGCGGAAATGAAACTTTATTTGAACGTAATGATGATGGCCCTGGCCGGCAGTCAGCTCTGGGCTGGTTGCAACAGCGCTCAGGACGCGGGGCCGGTTCTGAAGTTGAACGTGACCGAGGGACGGCCCATCGTCGACTGTGTCTTTGTAAACGGCCACGGACCATATCGGTTTCTTTTGGATACAGGCTCAAATGTGAATCTGATCGAACCGGATCTGGCCCGGATCATCGACATGAAGGCGGCCTTCAAACTTGATTTGGCGTCCTCTTCCGGAAAGACAGAACTGCCGGGCAGCGACGGGAACCAGATCGCGCTCGCTTCCGTGGAAGCAGCCGATCAGAAGTTCCTGTTTATGGGCCTGGAAGCGGTCCATAAGCTGGATCCCGGTATCCGGGGCGTGCTGGGCCAGTGGTTTCTTTCCCGTTTCGATTACCTGATCGACCTCCGGGCCAAGCGCCTCGAATTCGGCAAACAGGAGCGGAACGGAGCACGAGCCCCTTTCAAGTGGATCAACGCCCGGACGGTAGTCTCGACCAGCCTCGGCCATCTGGTGCTGGATTCGGGCGCGGTCCGCCTAGTATTGTTCGGGGTCGCATCGGATAGCGGCGGCAGGGGCATCGTAAACACTCTCACTGGTTCACAGACCATCGGCGCCGCATCCCGCACACTGATCATCGAAGGCCGAAATGTCTGGCATGGCGACGCAGTTACAATGTCGAGCCGAACCGAACCCGGGGTTGCCGGTCTGCTGCCGCTCAGTTTGTTCAAGATGATCTATGTCTCCAATTCGGAAGGCTACATCGTTTTCGAATGACATGCTTGAGCGCTGACACGGAACCGCGACCGTCAGGGAGCGGACAGGTGGCGCAGAGGTTTCATTTAATACCAAGACGAATCAGCGTATTCAATCCGAAGGCGAAGATGCCGGCTCCCAGTAGTACGCACGCCGGAAGCGTCAGGACCCAAGCAAGCACCACGTTGCGGAGCGTGTTCATCTGCAAGCCGGAATGGTTCGCCGCCATGGTCCCGGCGATCCCAGACGACAGCACATGCGTTGTGCTCACCGGCAGGCCGAATCTCGTTGCCGCGAATATGGTGCCCGCGGCCACCATTTCCGCGGCCGCGCCCTGGGCGTAGGTGAGATGCTCCTTCCCGATTTTCTCGCCAACGGTAACCACGATCCGCTTCCAGCCGATCGTAGTGCCTAAACCGAGCGCGATGGCGACCGCAAATTTCACCCACGCAGGGATTACCTTAGTCACTTGGTCCATTCTTTCCGCTAGTGCCGCCGCCGCGGCCCGTCCGACGGGGTCGGTGAGCACATTCATCTTGGCCAGTTTTCCGAGGGCTTCAGAAGTCAGGTACAGGTTGCTCCTCAGCGCGCGCCGTTGTTCCGCGCTCAACTCGGCCATCCTTTGCCGTCCGCGGAGCATTCCCGAGATCTCGCGGCACTTTGCTTCGATGGCCGCGAAGGTCCCAGCGCGAGATTGGCCGGAGGTTTTCAGGTACGCGGACAATTCGTCGGTAGCTTGCGTTCCCGCGTCGATGGAAACGCCAGGGGCAAGGCCTCCCATGTAAGTCGCGACCTGTTGGGCGGCGGCGGAAAGTTCCTCCATGGAGACTTGGCTGGTGCCGAGATCGACCGCATAAGTGGCTGGCAAGATTCCAATCAAGATCAGCAGGATCAATCCCATTCCCTTTTGGCCGTCGTTAGAACCATGCTCAAAGCTAACTGCCGTGCAGGTCAGCATGAGCAAGCCACGAATCCACAGGGGCGGAACACTATCTTTGTCTGGCGCCCGGTACAAGTCCTCGCGTCGTATGAGCGCTTTTGCCAAGAGGAGCAGTAGCGCCGCGCCGCAGAAGCCGATCAAGGGTGAAACCAGCAGTGAAACTCCAACCTCGGAAGCCTTGGCCCAATTCACGCCTTCGCCGAATTCGTGGCCGTGAGACAACGCTGAATTGGCGAGGCCGACGCCCATGATTGACCCCAGCAATGTGTGCGAGCTGGAGGCGGGAAGGCCGAAATACCACGTGCCCAGGTTCCAAAGGATGGCCGAGATCAAGAGCGCGAACACCATGGCAAATCCTGCTCCAGAGCCGACGTTGAGCACCAGTTCGACGGGGAGCAAGGCAAGCACTCCAAAGGCGACACTCCCAGTCGAGGCAAACACGCCGATTAAGTTCCAAGCGCCCGACCAGATGACCGCAGGCGCGGGTTTCAGTGTGTGAGTGTAGATTACGGTTGCGACTGCATTGGCCGTGTCATGGAATCCATTGACGAATTCGAAGCTCAGCGCGAGACCGAGCGCCAGCAACAGAAAGATACTTCCGCCGAATGTTAGCGTATCCCCGAACAGGCCCATCTCAATCCCCGTGCCAAGGGGATTATTCAGGATAGTGGAACAACGTTACAGTTCCATGACATTCGGAAGCCGTACAGGCGATAGCGTGCTCCGCAAAACATTTCTTTCCGAGATTGTTTGATCTGTCATGGGATCGAGATCATCCCTTAAACCAACCCGCCCATCCTGGACTTACGATTCCGGAGGCGCACGAGTGAAACACACCACCATCCGTATCGAAGAGGCTTTCCGTACCGCCGGCCGCTATCGTTCCGGCGTTTCTCTGCACAGCCACACACTTCATTCCCGCGAATCCTTGGATTTCGTTTATCCGATAGCCAGAAGCTTTGCGCCGCTTCAAGCGGCTCTCCGCCTTGGCGAGGCCCGCTATCGCCGCATCCATGGCGCACCGCTGGATTTCAATCGTGGGTGGTGGACCCCTCCGGTTGCCCCGCACGCCGCATGGCAGCTGGAGAAGAGTCATATTGAGGACAATCTGGGATTGAACGCCCTCGTGTCCTTGACGGACCATGACGATATAGAAGCCCCCACGACGCTGCGTATTCTCGAGGAATGCCGCGCCACTCCGATCTCAGTGGAATGGACAGTTCCCTACCGAGGCACGTTCTTCCACATTGGCGTGCACAATCTTCCGCCGGAGCGCGCCCGTGCAATCATGGCGGAGTTCGCGGCCTTCACGGCCCGCGCGGCTGAGCCGAAGCTGGTGGACCTGTTTGCCTGGCTCGTCTCCATGCCCGAAATCCTGATCGTATTCAACCACCCCAATTGGGACGAAAAGGGAATTGGCGCGGACCTGCATCGCGCTGCCGCGCGGCAATTCATCGCGGCCTACTCACCATTCCTTCACGCCCTGGAGTTGAACGGCCTGCGGCCATGGAAGGAGAATCATACGGTATTGGACCTCGCGAAGCTCTTCAGCAAGCCTTTGATCTCCGGCGGAGACCGCCATGCCCTAGAACCAAACACAATGTTAAACCTGACCAACGCCGTCACGTTTTCCGAGTTCGTCGCAGAAATCCGCGGCGGCTTTAGCGACGTCCTGATCACCCGGCAGTACCTGGAGCCCTTCCCGCTCCGCTTCCTGCAGAACATCGAAGACGTACTACGTGACCAGGAGCATCACGCTCTTGGCTGGCGCCATTGGAGCGATCGAGTCTTTTTTCAAGGTGAGGATGGCTGCGCCCAGTCACTCGCGCAACTGTGGGGAAACGATCGGCCGTTGGCGGCCCGATTATTCACCCAGGGCGTAGACCTGTTGCGCAGTTTGCGTCTTAGGCACGTCTTTCGCCTGGCCCTGGCGAAGAGTGAAGAGGTCGTTTTATGAGGACCCCTCGAGTAGCCTTCTTCACCGACAGTTGCGCGAAAAGAATGGTGTGGGCCTCACCAGACAGGCGGGATGAATCCCGCCGATTCGCAGGGCATGGCCCTGCGCCACACTGTGGGGTGGCGCCATGGGCCGCCTCTTGAAAATGTAGAAGCTGCAGCGGCGTCCCTATTGAATCGCGACCTGCACCGTGTTCGCGGGGATGCCCGAGGCTGTGAGCTGTAATGCCACAGTTCCCGAACCCGCCAGCGATGCCGGCAACAGCACGTTAATCTGATCCACGCCGCTGTAGCCTCCGTTGCCGGCATACAACACCGGCGCGTTGACTCCGTTTACGGTTACTGCGACGTTGGCCAGTCCGGCCGCCTGCACGCCCGTGGCGTAAAAACACAGGTAGACCTTATCCGTGGCCGAACCCATATTGAGCGGCGCGGCCGCGAACGATCCCTGCGCGGTCAAGGCATAGGCCGGCTGCACGGTTTGCGTCCCCGTCGAGGAAACGCGCACGGCCCATCCCACGACCAGGCCGGACCCGTTCAGGGTGAACAGAGCGGGCGCGACGGCGGCGATCTGCACGTTGCCGGCAGTCTGGGTCGATCCGGCCCCCGTCACCGTGACCGTAGCCGATCCGGCGGCCACGCTCGAGGGAACCTGAAAAGTTACCTTGTCGGGCGACGCAAAGATAAGGGGAGCGGTGGCGGTATTTCCCGTCGCGTCCTTGATGGAAACCGTAGCTCCGCCGGCTGCGGGCGCGAGACTCTGCCCAAAGGCGAAGGCCAGTCCGCCTTGGGCGATCGCAGCCACGCTGGGACTTGCGGCCGACAGGATCAAAGGGACATTGGGCATGGTGGTTGAACTGGGGGCGAACGTTACGCCGCGCAGGATCTCGCCCGTCACGGCGGTACGCAAGGTGGTGAAGGCCGGGGCGCCGGCAGCGGTGGTGTTGGCCAGCGTATCGGTGATGGACACCAGCTTATTGGGGTCGGCGCCCTGGTCGCCGTTGGCGCTCACTGTGGAGGTGACGGCGTATATGGTGACTGTTCCGTCGGAGTTGACTTTGCCTGCGATGTTGCGAAGACCGTCGGTGGCGGGGTTGAGCGCAGCCGGGTAATTCGCGATCGAATACGGCTGGCCCAGGTTCAGGCCGTTTTGAAGCACGTAGGCCATCTTCCACGTGCCGCCTGACAGGATCCATTTCTGCAAGCCGGCGGTCGGGCTGCCGGCGGCGTCGGCGAGTACACCGTCGCCCTCGTCGGCCACATATAACGTGGTGGCGTTGGCGAACCAGATCCCGAACGGATAATTGCTGGTGGCGCCGGCGGTCTTGGCGGAAGCGGTGGGAAGTCCCGGCAGCACGGTGATGGGCGCCGTGGCCGCATTGGCCGGCGTAGGCAGGCTGCCCGCGTTCCCCACCTGATACACCGTATCGATACCGTTGCTGCCGCTTCCCTTGGTGACGTACAGCGTGTTGTTGAAGATAGTGAGTCCGCGGAAATTATTGTCCTTGCCGGCTTTGTCCGCGGTGGGGTAAAGCACCCCGGTGGCGGGGTTGATGACGGATGTGATGGCGAAGTTGCCGATCTGTTGAGGCGCCGTCGTCTGCGATTGTCCCGGCGTCGCGATCTCAACTCCTGTCGCGTTGGTTACGTTGGTCGGCGTGCCCGCTCCGTTATTGGAGTTGCCCACCATGTAATACTGCCCGTTGGCCAGAATCGCCGCCCGGCCGTTGTTGCCGCTGTAAGCGTTAGTCGGCGTAACCTGGACCGCCCCATTGGCGCCCACCTGGGCGACGGCCCGGAAATAACTGCCTCCGGCCGGATTGGTGGGATCGTAGACCCCGGGCGTGTTGGAGTTCGAAACATCCACTGTATTAGGCGCCGCCACGTAACCCATGAAAGTGATCACGCTTCCGTCCGTCGACAGATTTAGTCCCAACTCGGATTTGGAACTGAAACTGGTGACAATCATGTTACTGGGCACCGCGAAGCTGTTGACCGTGGTACCCGATGGGGTGAGCTGATCGAGGAATATCGGCGAAGTCACCCCGAAGCTTCCGTCGACTTTATTGTTATTAAAAACGTTGTTGGCGCTGGTAGTGGAAGGATACGCTCCATTGTCCGTGGCCTTGGTGGCGCAGGCGCCGGCCGCCGCGGTATTGGCGCTGGCCGGACAAAGTGGCGGCAACGCCTGGCCCGCCACCACGGTGCTCGCATCGCCTGTGTAGACGCTGCGCGAGAGCACCAGATTCCCCGCGCTGAAGCCCGTAAAAGTACCCGAAATCGTGACATTGTCAAACCGCCAGTTGCCCGAGTTGTTATTCAGGGCAGTTCCCGAAGCGCTGACACAATCGGCGCCTGTCGAGGCGTTCACCATCTGAATGGCGAACTTGGGATTGTTTGCCGCATTCGGATCGCTGATGGTCGCGGTTAACCCGGTGAACCAAGCCTGCCCGCCACCGGTGATACTGACATACGACCCGTTAACCGTATTCGCGGACGTACTATTGTTCTTGAGCGCCAATCCGCCATCGGATCCGGAGAGGCTCAGCGCCACATTTTTCCAGGTCACGCCATCCGTGGTGTATTGCAGTTGCAGATTCGCCTCACCCTGCGTCGTCGCATACCAGTCGAAGCTGACAGTGATGTTGTTGTAGCCCACGGTACTTGCGGAGAACACGGCGCCCTGCGTCCCGATAGGCGCAAGGCTCGACCAGCCATTCGCTGCCCCGCTCGTACCGGCCTGGGCACGTATACGCCAAATATTTGTGAGATCGGCGTTGCCGTTCGCGCCTGTGTCTCCCGCGGAACCCGCGAGGACATCGTTGGTGGTTACTCCGACATTTGGGGTCGGGTACGTGGCCATGCCAATCGAGCTGGCGGTACCCGAACCCGTCGAAGGAGCCGGACTGTTGTTGACCGCCAACGCGTTGTTTTCGAACGTCCAGGCGGTGATGGTTGCGGCTTGGGCCACTGGCAGAGATGCAGCAATCACTGCTGCGATCGATAGGATGTTTTTCATACAGGATGATCCTCGCTTTTACCGAACATGAAGAATATGAATTGCCACGATATCGCTCACAACTAAATGCCGGGCGTGAAGCCCGCAAACCGGTTAGATTGTGCGCTAGCGGTAGACAGTAGGATCAAGGCGCTCATGGCCGGAACAACAATCCGTTTGACAAAACGGTCGTGGTTACTCTTCACCTGTGATTACGCTCCGCATGGATTTAGAATCTCCCGCACGCGCGGGAACTTAGACCATAACAACTGAAAGTAAGAGCACGGTTACGGATGGAACACAGCTTGGTTACGTTGTACGGTATCCCCCTGGCTGACGCCCCGGGCGTCATCGGGTCAAGCCCCGTCCCGTGGGCGGAGTAGTGTATGACGCAACTGGAGTAGACTTAGCTTACTTATGGCGCTCAGCGTCGGCGACAGACTCGGCCCCTACGAGATCCTTTCCAAGCTTGGCGAAGGCGGCATGGGCGCGGTCTGGAAAGCGAGGGACACGCGACTCGACCGCATCGTCGCCATCAAGGTTTCCAAGGAAGAATTCAGCGAGCGCTTTGAACGCGAAGCCCGAGCGGTAGCCGCGCTGAATCATCCCCACATCTGCCACCTCTACGACGTCGGGCCGAATTACCTGGTGATGGAGTACGTGGATGGTGCTCCGCTCATCTCCGCCGCCAAGCCTGGCCCTCTGACTCTGGAGAAAGCGCTCGAATACTCCGGCCAAATTCTGGATGCCCTCGAGGCGGCGCACCGCAAGGGCATCGTCCATCGCGACCTGAAACCCGCGAACATACTGGTGAACAAGCAGGGAGTGAAACTGCTCGACTTCGGACTGTCCAAACCGATCGCGCCTCTCCGGGACTCCGACTCGACTGTTACCGCGGGCCTAACGGCCCAAGGCCAAATCATCGGCACGCTGCATTACATGTCTCCGGAACAGCTTCAAGGCGCCGAAACCGACGCGCGCACCGATATTTTCAGCTTTGGTTGCGTGCTGTACCAGATGCTGTCCGGTCACCAGGCATTCGAGGGAGGGAATACCGCGACAGTCATCGCCGCGGTGCTGGAGCATGAGCCGCCGCCGCTCGATGTATCCCCCGTGCTGGCCCGAATTCTCAAGACTTGTCTCGCGAAGGACGCGGATCAGCGGTTCCAGAGCGCGCTGGATTTGAAGCGGGCTCTCGCTTGGGCGCTGGAGCAGCCTTCCGACGTGAAAACGCCCGAGGCCGCTGACCATTCCAACCGGCGAATGATGTTCGCAACGATGGGCACGGTTGGACTGCTGTTCGCATTCGGAGCGGGATGGGCACTGTCGCACTTCCGGCAGCCGGCTCCGGCCGAGGAACGAGTTTTGCGAGTCGAGATCAATCCTCCCGAAAACGGCCGGTTCACCATCGGAGCTGCCGCGGGGGGCTTCGCACTGTCTCCCTTCGGCAAGACTATCGCCTATGTCGCATCCGCAAACGGGACGACGGGATTATGGGTGCGCCCCCTGGACGGAACCTCCGCGCGGTTCTTGTCGGGAACGGAGGGCGCCTACGCTCCGTTCTGGTCCCCGGATGGGAAGTCGATCGCCTTCTTCGCTCCGGGGAAGTTGCGCCGCATCGATTTGGACGGCGGCGAGCCGACCACCATCTGCGAAGTAACGGCAGGCCGAGGCGGCGCTTGGACCGAGGACGGGCGTATTATTTACGCTTCGCTGACCAGCCCTTTGCGCGTGGTTCCGGATTCCGGCGGCACGCCGAAAGCGCTCACCATGGGAGCGGTTCACTATTGGCCGCAGGTCCTGCCGGGCGGCCATTTCCTGTATCACGCACAAACCGGCGGATCAGACGGCGACGGTATCTACGCCGCCTCACTCGCAAAGCCCGCCGAGCGAATCAAACTTCTGGCGACCGAGACTAACGCGATCTTTGCGCCCGGCGAAGATGGCAAGGACTATCTGCTGTGGCTTCAGGGCACTGCTCTGGTGGCGCAGGAGTTTGATCCGCTGACCTTGAAGCTAAGCGGGGAGCCGAGGCCCATTGCCGATCCCGTCGGGAAGTCCGCCATCACGGGGCGCATCAACGTTTCAGCGTCGTCAAACGGCTTGTTGCTGTATGACGCATCCGATAGCGTAAACCAGCTTTCCTGGATTGATTCCAATGGCAAGCCCGCGGGAGTCGTGGGGGGGCCCACGGAATACGTTACGTTTCGGATCTCCCCGGACGGCCGCACCATCGCCGCCGCGACGGGGAATCCCCCGCGCGCCGACTTATGGCTCATCGACGTGCTGCGCGGCGTCTCCAGCCGGTTCACTTACACCAAGAACGGCAAGCTCGATCCAGTTTGGTCGCCGAATGGCCGAACGCTGGTGTACAGAACCGCCGCACCCCCAGGGTTGTACCGTAAGGATGCCGGGGGCGCGGGCGGCGAGGAGCGCATCGCTACTCAAGGATTCGCCACTCCGACGGATTGGTCCCGCGATGGCAAGCTCCTGCTGTTCCATCAGGGCTCGCCCAGAGGAACCGACTTGTGGACTATCCCGATGAATGCTGACGGAAAACCCGGCGGAGACGCCAAGCCGTACCTGCAATCTCAATTCGCCGAATCCGAGGGTCAGTTTTCTCCCGAGGCCAGTCCGCGATGGGTTGCGTACCAGTCCAACGAGACCGGGCGGCTGGAAGTATATGTTCAATCTTTTCCCATGCCCGGTGGTAAAGTTCAGGTTTCCACGGAGGGTGGCCGTTTCCCGAAGTGGGGACCAGGGGGGAGGGAACTCTACTATGTCTCACCCGACGATAAGTTGATGGCGGTGAGTTTGAAGCTTACGTCAAGCACCGTAGAGCCGTCGGCGCCGCGCGAGCTGTTCCCCTTACCCACGGGGACCATCAACTTCATCCCGTACGATGTCGCGTCGGACGGACGCTTCTTGGTCCAAGCGCCCGCTGAAAAACAGTCCACGCTGTCGATGGTGATTAATTGGCCGATGATGGCGAAGCAGTCCCAGCGATAGCAGACAGCAGATGCACTGCTTCGGCCGCTGTTCCGCAAATCTGGAACGTCGAATAAAAACCGACCAATTGAAATACGTGCTGGACGTGAGTGGTGAGCGCCGCGAAAACGATCCGCCCGTTGCCTGCCAGGCGTTTGTTCGCGGTCAGGAAGACCCCCAGCCCGGAGCTGCTGACGTATTGCAGTCCGGCGCATTCCATGAGTAGCCTGCGTTCGCCTTTCAAGAGGAGGCCCAGCACCAGGTCCTCGAATGGCTGGGTGGCGGAGACATCGAGACGACCTTGCAGATGAAGGATCTGCACGTCACCCGCCTTCTCCAGGAGCGTTTCCATTCCCTTCACTATAACTGAGCAACCACGCCCTCGCGGTCATGGCTCACCGCTCTCGGTGAGTAGTAGCGACGTGCGATGGCGATCAACACCATGGCGGCCACGGCTCCGAGGCCGGCCATGAACATGTCCTCCTGCGAGTCCCACATATCGCCCTGCATCCCCACAAATTCCTCGCCGCGTTCGGGCGTCAGGATCGAGGCCATGAAGGCCTCCAGCATTTCGTAGATGGCGCTGAAGGACAATACCGCTTCCACCGGCAACACGTAACGCCAGCGGCTCCGCACTCCCACCGACCGCATAAGGATTTCCTGCATGGGATAGCTCAGCATCAGACCAAAGCTGAAATGGACCACGCGATCATAGCTGTTGCGCTGAGTATGCAGCCACCCCTTCATCCATTCCCCCAGCGGGACATCCGTGTACTTGTAATGAGCTCCCCACTCGTGCAGGCACAGATAGAGCAGGATCACTGCATAGGAGAGATCGGATAAGGGAAGACGCCGGTAACTTACAATGAGCGCGATCAAGAGGATGGAAACTGCTCCATTTTCGAGGAAGAAGTCGAAGACGCGCTCAGGCCGGAAGCCGGCGATGAGAAACATCAGGACCGCGGCCACGCATATCCGTTGGAGAAAGCGGTTTTCGCGAAAGGTTGGATACCCGGCGGTGGATGCGGTGGTCAATAGGCATTAGACAACGCGAGAGGGTGCGTTTGCAAGGGGGAGCCGCACGAAGCGCAATAGAAAGGATGTGCCAGACTAAAGAAAAGTGATGTCTCGCCCGGTATTCCTGTATGTGGTTCTCCTTTTCGCGTGCGGCGGCGCGCTTCCCGCCCAGTGCATTGTAAACAACCCAGGAGGCAGCAAGGTCAATCCGAATCGCCCCTCGGAAGCCGAGACGCCGGCGGCGGCGTTCTCGCCCTTGTCGGTGGTGAACCAGCACCTGCCGGATTGGCTGTGCTTCACGGCGGGCTATCGCACGCGATTCGAGGGCTACAGCGGCAACAACTTTCTTTCTTCTTCTGACGAGTATCTGCTCACTCGTTTTCGCCTGGGCGCATTGATCTCTCCTGCTTCGAAGTTCAAGATTTTTGTCGAGACGCAGGACACCGATGCGTTTTTCAAGACGCCTCCGCGCGCGCCTCCCTATCAGGAGACCTGGGATCTGCGCCGCGCCTATGTTGACCTCGGTAACGTTCAGGAAGGTCACTGGGGCTTCCGCGTAGGCCGTCAGGATCTCAACTTCGAGGATGGGCGTTTGGTGGGAACGTCCTACTGGCGGAATGCTTCCAGAGGTTGGGACGCGGTCGAGGCGGTTACCAACTGGAGCCGGGTGAGCCTGACGGCGTTTGCCGCGTCCCCTGTCGTGCTGTACAGCAATGGACTCAGTCATCACCAGCAAGGCAACAACCTCCACGGATTGGACGGAAAGCTGACCAAGCTGCTTCCTGGCGGCGTGGTGGAGCCGTTCTTGTTCTGGCGTCTGACGCCTGGGCTGAAAACAGAGGAAGGGACGCCCGGCAAGCTGGATGAGAAGACTATCGGACTCCGGATAGGAGGCACGGTACGCAAGGTTTGGGACTACGAGTCCGAGGGTGCGATGCAAGTTGGCCATCTGGGCACGGACAACATCCACGCCTGGGGCTGGCTGGGCATCGGAGGATACACCTTTCAGAACGCGCGTTTCAAGACTCGTGTGTTCGCCGAATATGACTACGCTTCCGGCGACAAGAATCCCAAGGATGGCGCGCGCAACACCTTCGATACGCTGTATCCCAATGTCCACGATCACCTCGGCACGGCCGACCAATTCTCGTGGCAGAACTTGAAGACAGTTCGCGGGGGAGTTAGAGTGTGGCTCCGAAAGAATTGGATTGTCGCCGGGATGTGGGGTGACTTCAGGTTGGCGAATCCGACGGACAGCTTCTACAACTCATCTGGGGCGATGGTGGCGCGCGATCCAAAAGGTCTGTCAGGCACCCATATCGGAACAGAGTTCGATGTCGAGACGGCTTACCGCTTTGACCGGAATTTGGAATTTGGCGCAGGAGTGGGCCATATCGTTCCCGGCGAGTTTCTCAAGCATACGCAGCACCCGGCGGCTTACACCTACCCGTTTATCATGATGAGCTACAACTTTTTCTAGATCATTTCAGGGTTATCTGTTGAAGAACGAATGTGGGGCGGGCACCCTTGCCCGCGCCTGACCCCCTGGTCGGGCCTGCCGGACGAGGGCGTCCGGCGCGGTCCAGGGGGACCGCCCCACCAACCACGTCTTGATCCACTTGGGTGGCTAGCGGCCGCTGAGGTTGCCCGGCCAGGGAGAATTCAAGTGATAGCTCGCCGATGGTCCGATCATTTCGACCCTCCGGATCTTGCCGTTCTCGATTAGGAACGCCTCGGTCACGAGGATACTGGAAGGGCGATTGAAGCCTTTGAATGCATACTTTCGCCCATCCGAGAGAACGCAGCGCCAGAACAATTTCTTTCCAAGCCGCAAAGTCTTCATTGGCGGCCTTTGCGACTTTGCGAGCCATTTTATCGCTGGTCCTTTTCTCTCGAATCTTGTTCTCTCGAATCTCGCCACGAAAAGGCGGTTAGAACGTCAACCTCCCAATCAGAGTACCGCTGCGCTGGCCGGTAGTGCCGGTTATCGGCACTACGGTTCCGAATCCGCCATTGTACAGACCGTCATACGTGCCGCCCTTTTGCGTCGATGGAGCCGCCGCGAAACCGGTGGTGGTTGGGTTCGGCAAACGCAGACGGTTGAAAATATTCTGGAACTCGCCGCGAAGATTCAGGACCACCCTGCCTTCCTTGCCCATGCGGAAGGTCCGGCTGAGGTTGAGGTTTTCAGTCGGTAACCGGAATCCGCGATAGTCCCGGATGCTAGATGTCTGAGCGGCCCACTGTCCATCGGGAACGTTGGCCCAGGCGGCGGGATTCAACACGATCGTCTTGGTCGGGTCGTAGCAGCGGCAGTTGATATCGAGTGGATCGGTATGGTGAACACCATCCAGATCGGTCCAATTGGTGGACCAGAGAGACTGCCCGGGAACCAGCTGTGCCGGACCAGGACCGCGGCCCAGCCATTGGCTGATCGGAGTCGCTCCGACGCTGAGCGGCCGTGGCAAAATGCCGGCGCTCTGATACTGCATATACCAGCCGACTCCCCAGTCAGCCAAAAGCGCTGAGACCGCCCGGTTGGACAGCACTCCCATTCCGCTCTTGCGGAGGTTTGGCGTCGTATACTCGGCCGTCAAGCGGAATTGGTTGGGAAGATCGTTCGCGGATAGGTCCTTGCCTAATTGCCGGTTGAAAATATCCGGAGAACTCATCAGGTCCAGGTTCTTCGAGTAAGTATAGTTGCCGTTCAGCGTCAGGCCATGCGAGTAGCGTTTGGTGACGGTGACCTGAAGCGAGTCGTACCAAGTCTTGCCGAGCGGAGCCAGAGTCGGCGCGAAGGTGCTGGTGTACTGTGGAAACGGCAGCAACGACTGCCGCACGGTCTGGGTAGTGGGAAAACTGGAGTAGGGGATGTTCACGCCGCGCGCCGCCAGCGTCGCCTTCTGCGCGGCGGTGAGTTGTCCCAGTTGCCGTGTCAACAAGGTTGCATCGTCCGTGTTGCCCACTTGAAACCCGTAGTGAGTAAGGTCCGCCACCGAGGTCACGTTGAAAGCAGCCAAGGCTCCGGCGGGCCACCACACGCCGCGATTGGCCACATAAGAAGCTTCCACCACCAGGTTCCTCGTGAATTCGCGCTGCAGGCCGATGGACCACTGATACTGACGCGCGGGACGGCCGGCGTTCGGATCGAGAAACGCGGGTCCGCCCACCACGGATCCCGGCGCCTGGCCCACGTTCGGATCGTAGACGGGCCAACGCGGCTGAACGCTGGACGGCATGCCGTCCTTCAGCAATCCCAGAAACTGGCCGAAGCCGGGCGTGCCGCCGCTGGCGGTATTGCTCGCCACGCCTCCCACAAAACCCGTGGGCGTGTACACGATGCCGAATCCGGCTCTCAGGACGGTTTTGCTGTTGATTTGGTAAGCGCCCCCCAGGCGCGGCCCGATCGCGTAGGGATAATTGGCGGCGAAGTTGCAGTTGCAAGTGGCCTCGAAGATTTGCGCGCCGGGATGGCCATCCGCGGAAGCGTTGGGCGTGGAGGCGCTGAAATTGGCATTGCGGCCCCAGCGCTCGCGGGAATAGCCGCCGTAATCCCAGCGGATTCCGTAATCGAACGTCAACTTGCGCGTCACCTTCCAGCTATCCTGCACGAACAGCGCCCACTGCTGCTTGCCCGTGGAAACCGCCGTGGGAAGGCTCAGACTGTACGCCGTCACGTTGCCCATCAAGAACGAGGCGAACGCGAAGCCGCTGCTGCCCTGCGACGTGGTCAGCCCTTGCAACGCAGTCTGCTGCGTCGAGTTGGAGCCAAAAGTGTAGCTGCCGGCGGTCCCGGTGAAGCTGGTCGCCGGGTAACGCTCGCCGCGCCATTCCGCGCCGATCTTGTATGTGTGATTGTTCTTGACCTTGGTAAGACTCGCGACCCAGGAAGGCCGCCGTTCGGAGCCGGCGGTGCTTTGGTTCACGGGACCCAGGCTATTCATTCCGCCGGTACCGCTACCCGCACTACCGACAATGATGTTCGGGAAGGTCCGGTTCACGGTAGCTCCGCGCAAACCCAATTCCGTTCCGGCATTGTAGTCGATCGTTCCGGCATGCGTGTCGAAGTTGTTGTGGAACCATCCGATACCCAGGTGCAGAAGCGTCGTGGGCGTTATGGAATAGTCGTAGTTGAGCCTATACGTGTAGGTGTGCGCGTAGGAGCCGATGGCCGCGGTGACTGGCTCGGGCAAGCCTTCCGCCGCGCCATTCGGAGTGGTATACGGAACTCCCGTGGCTGTTTCCTGATAGTAGAACGAGAGGCGGTGGGCCGCCGTGAGCGCGTGATCGATCTTGATGGAGGGAATCTCGCTGCGGCGTGAACTAAGCCAAGGGACCTGATAATTGCTTCCTACCTGGCCATTTTGCGCATTGGGGCCAACCGGTCCGGGGACGAGCTTCAGAATCTTCAGCGCCACTGGGTCGAATAGCGACGCGGGGATCTGATTGTTGGGGAACGCATCGCGCACCAGGATATTCGAACCATTGGCGCAGTTCGCTCCGGGGACGGCGGTGGTGTTGCACACCACGTTGCGTCCGCTGTTGGGGTCGAAGATGGTTCCCGATAGAGCAGTCCGGCCCAGCGGATCGACATAGTTCTTGCCGCCCACTTGAATCGGAATGGGTCCGGCGGCATTTCCATTGCCGATGATCACCTGCCGGAAATCGCCGGCGCGGTACGGATCGATGGGAACCGTCGCCGTGGTGCTGGTAATGCGGATGTCCTCGCGGAATTGTTCAAAGCCGAAAAAGAAAAAGGACTTGTTACTGCCGTTGTAAATTTTCGGAATCCGGATAGGCCCGCCGATGGTGCCGCCGTAGTCATGCCGCTTCGCGGGGGACCGAAGTCCCGTGTAGGGCTGGTGCGCATTCAGCGCCTCATTCACCGCATAGTCGTAGGCGCTCCCATGAAACGCGTTGGTGCCGGATTTCATAGTCACGTTGAAGATGCCGCCGCCTACGGTGCCGAACTCCGCCGCGAAATTACTGGTTTGTACAGCCACTTCCTGGATGGCTTCCACGCTGGCCTGTCCCATGCCGGTGAATGCGGCCAACGAGCCGGTCTGGCTGGATACTTGTCCCTCAATCCGGATTTGCGACGTCGTCGCGGGAACTCCGTTCACCACCATCCGGGAATTGGCGGCATATGCCGAAACGCCCGGAATCATGAGCGCCACGCCCAGCGGGTCGCGGAACCCATTCGTATTGGTGCCGCCCCCGCCGCCGATCGACAGAACCGGAAGCTCATTGAGCTGCGAAACCGTGACGTTCTGAGTGACATCGCCGCTCTCGGTCTTGAGTAAGGAGGCCTCCGCCGTGACCGTGACCGCGTCCCCCGCGGAACCAACTTCGAGGGGAACATCGATGCGCATGGTCTGCGCCGCCGCTAGATCGAGACGAGGCCGGTTGTAGGTCTTGAACCCAGTCGAGCCGACGCTGAGATCGTAGACTCCCACCGGGAGTTGGGTCTCCGTGTAATTTCCTGTCTGCGTGGTAACCGACTTGTAGACCTGGCCATTGGCGATGTTTCGAATGGTGATAGTGGCGTTGGGTACGACTGCGCCGCTAGGATCGGTTACCGTACCGGTGATTGTGCCGGCGGCGCCTTGGCCGAAAGCGAAGGTAGCGAACGTTGTGACCAGCAGGACGGACAGAATGAGCGAAACGTGGCGCATGCAAGACCCCTCATTAGAAATAGACCGGTTACCCGGCGGCGAAACACTGAGGGTGATGGTATGCGACCACCGCGTGGGTGTCAAGGGAGGAAACACTAGTCATGAAAATTTGTGGGGCAGCTTGGTAAGCTGCGCGACGGTTGCCAACCGTCGCATCGCAGGGCATGGCCCTGCGCCTCGGGTTTGGCCCTTTGAAGAATCAGGCTTGGGCATAAAATATGGCGCTGGGGAGTGAGTGCAAGAGTTTCTGGGGGTTCTGTGCGGAGGGCGGAGGAGGGGAGAAGCCAGAGAAACTCGATAGGCCCAAGCCCTTGCCCCAAACTTGAAAACGAAGATTCTGCAAAAGACGTTGCGCGGAAATGCGCTCCGGTTTCGTATGTTGCTGCCACTTGGGTTGGGGC
>Ga0207110_10105_pt1 | contig 21137 bp, 14 predicted proteins | sample Alteio_BWMinHeat_74_FD_153582 | JGI IMG/M metagenome (GOLD analysis project Ga0207110, IMG submission 153582) | Enriched cells from forest soil in Barre Woods Harvard Forest LTER site, Petersham, Massachusetts, United States -... | ecosystem: Environmental > Terrestrial > Soil > Temperate forest >...
CGGAGTTCTACTCCAACGTCTGGCGGCGGGAGGCGTCCTGAATTCGCCCTGGGGTGTCGCCATCGCGCCGGCCAATTTCGGCGCGTTCAGCAACGCCGTGCTGGTCGGGAATTTCGGAAATGGCCGCATTAATGCCTTCGATCCCGTCTCGGGCGCCTCGCTCGGATTCCTACAGGACCCCAATGGAGCCGCCATCGTGAATAGTGGACTGTGGGCACTTCAAGTGGGGAACGGCAAGAGCGGCGGAGATGCCAACGCGGTCTACTTTACGGCAGGCACCGGCGGGCAGCAGCACGGCCTGATGGGCAGTCTTCAAGCCGCTCCCGTGTTCACCTCGAACGCGGTGGCGAACGGCGCGAGCTTCGCCGTGGCCAGCGGGATCGCACAGAACACATGGATCAGCCTGGTCGGCGCGAACCTGTCGCCGGTTACCTACACCTGGCAGGCCAGCGACCTCCTGGGCGGCAAGCTTCCCACGCAGCTCAAGGGCGTGAGTGTCACCGTCGATGGCAAGCCTGCCTACATTTATTACGTCAGTCCGACGCAGGTCAATGCGCTGGTAGCCGCTGATTTGGCGGTGGGTCCGGTTCAAGTCACCTCCGCCAACAACGGACTCGTCAGCTCGGCCGTGACGGTTCAGATGCAAGCAACGTCGCCGGCTCTTTTCTTGGCTAAGGGCGGGCCCTACGCCGCCGCTTTGCATTCGGATAACACGTCCCTGGTCGGACCCACGACGCTGTTCGCGAACGCATCTACTCCCGCTAAACCGGGAGAAACAATTGTTCTTTTCGGCACCGGCTTTGGACCTACTACGCCGAACTTTCCCGATGGCCAGGTCGTCACCGCGCCCTTGACTCTTACGGGCGTCGGGATCACCTTCAACGGCGCCGCCGCCCAGGTTGCATTCGCCGGGTTGGTCGCTCCGGGACTGTATCAGTTCAACGTACAGGTTCCGCCCACAACGGCTGACGGAGACAGTCCCGTCGTGGTGAGCATCGCGGGCGCCAGCAGCCCCATCGCCATGGTGGCGGTACAACATTAGTCCTACGCCGGCGCGGCGGGGGAGCCCACGAATCGATACCCCACTCCCCGGAGTGTCAGCACGTGCCGGGGTTTGGACGGGTCGTCTTCGAGATAACGCCGCAGCCGCACGATGAAGTTGTCGATCGCCCGCGTGTCGGTGTCTTCGTGGAGGCCCCACACATCTTCCAGCATTTTCTTCCGCGAAACGGCCTTGCCTTCATGCTGGATCAAGTATCGCAGTACGTTCGCTTCCATCAGCGTCAGGGGAAACATCTGGCCCCGGACGCGCAATTCCAGCCGGTTGAAATCGACCGATTTGTCGCCGAACGAAAATACGTCTGGAGGCGGTGCAGGAGCCGCGGCCTGAGTGAACGACGCGCTCAGCCACTCGCGCCGGCGCACCAGCCCGCGGATACGGGCAATCAGAATATTCAGATCGAAAGGCTTGGTGAGATAGTCGTCGGCGCCGGCCGCGAAACCTTGCAGGACATCGTCCGGATGCCCACGCGCCGTCAGCATCAGCGTCGGGATGAATTGACCGCCCTGCCGCAGCTCGGACATCACCGCGAATCCGTCCTTGCCCGGCAACATCACATCCAGCACCACCACATCGAAGGCCGCGGGCTGGGTTGTAAGCAATTCGAGCGCGGCCTCGCCGGTGTCCACTACCTCGACTTGATGGCCTTCGGCTTCGAGATTGAAGCGGAGTCCATCCGCGAGGTGCCGCTCATCTTCAACGATAAGAACCCGGCTCATCGCGCGAGGGGCAGCTCCAGAACGAAGGTGCTTCCGCGACCCGGTCCTTCACTCTCCGCCCAAGCCCGTCCGCCATGCCGCTTGGCGACCGACCTGACGATGTAGAGTCCTAGCCCCGTTCCGGGGATGCGGGTGGCGACCGGCCCGTAGGCGCGGTAAAAGCGCTTGAAGATCTGCTTCAACTCGGTCTTCGGGATGCCCGGTCCTTGGTCGCGGACTCGGACCCACGCAAAGTCGTGGTCCGCCGGGACGGTCTCGACGGCCACCTGCACGTCGCTGCCGGAGTATTTCACGGCGTTGTCGATCAAGTTCGAAACCGCGGCCCGGACCTCATCCGGGTCGGCTAGAATCATCATCGTAAGCCCAGGCTGATAGCGCAGCGATTCGGGCGACAAACGATGCAAGGTTCGCGTACGGGCCACGCACTCTTCCACGACTGCTCCGAGATCCACTTTAGAAACATTGGGCTTGCGGCTGGAGGAGCCGGCGCGACCCGTGCGGAGAATCTGTTCGATGGTTCCGAGCAGCCGGTCGCTGTCTTCCAGCATGATGCGGTAGAACTCCTGGCGCTTTTCCTCATCTACCGGACGCCGTTGCAGAGTCTCGAGGTACAGCCGGATGGATGCAACCGGCGTTTTCAGCTCATGCGTCACCGCGTTGATGAAGGCGTCGTGTTGCTCATTGCGCCGGATTTCCCGGACCAAGAAGAAGGTATGGAGCACGACTCCGGAGATGAGCGCCGCCAGCAGCAGCAATCCCAAGAACAGGAGGATACCCGTCTTCCAGGCCAGAAAGAACCAGCCGACGTACAGCAGCAGAATGACGGAGATCATGCCGCCGCCTAGAGCGATAAAGAGGAAGATCGACTTCCGCCGGCCAACGACCACCATTCCCTAAGCTTACTAGTGTTTCGCGAGGTAGCAACCCCGCCCCGGGACGGAGCTTAAACGGGGCTTAATTAGTTAAGTTAAGCTAAGCTCGTGCCTTTAGCCGCCGGCGACAAACTCGGACCCTATGAAATCCTGGAGCCCATCGGCAAAGGCGGCATGGGCGAAGTCTACAGCGCCCACGATCCGCGCACGGGACGCAACGTCGCCGTCAAAGTCTCGGCCGAGCGCTTTAGCGAGCGCTTCGACCGCGAAGTCCGGGCGGTGGCGTCGCTGAATCATCCCAACATCTGTCACCTGTACGACGTCGGCCCCAACTACCTCGTAATGGAGCTGATCGAGGGCGAGTCCCCCAAGGGGCCGATGCCACTCGAAGATGCATTGAAGATTGCGCGCCAGATCGCCGATGCTCTTGAAGCAGCCCACGAGAAGGGCATCACGCATCGCGATCTGAAGCCGGGCAATATCAAGGTCAAGCCGGACGGCACCGTGAAGGTCCTGGATTTCGGTCTCGCCAAAATCGGTGGCGCGGGAGGTGAGTCACGTGTCGCTCCCAGTGAGGACTCGCCCACGCTCAGCATGGCGGCGACGCAAGCCGGAGTGATCCTGGGCACGGCTGCGTATATGTCTCCCGAGCAAGCCAAGGGCAAGCCAGTCGATAAGCGTGCCGACATCTGGGCGTTCGGCGTGGTGCTGCACGAGTTGCTCACGGGCGAACGCGTGTTTCAGCACGACGATCTGACGGAGACTCTAGCGGCGGTGGTACTGAAGGCTCCGGATCTGGAGCGGGCTCCGTTCGAAGTGCGGCGGCTGCTGAAGAAATGCCTGGAGAAGGATCCGAAGAAGCGCCTGCGTGACATCGGCGACGTGTGGGAATTGCTGGACCAGCCGGTGGGGCCGGTCCCCGACCGGTCCTTGCCATCGCGCGGCATGACCCCGCGCTACACAATCGCGGCGATTTCAGTTCTGGCGCTCGCGCTCGCCGCACTCGCCGTCATCCACTTCCGCGAACAGCCGCCGGAGCGTCAAGTCCTCCAGTACACGCTACCCCTCCCCGAAAAAGTCTTGAACATATACAACATGGCAGTCTCCCCCGACGGCCACTACCTTGTCATGAGCGCCACGGGCGAAGGCGGTCTGCGGCTGTGGGTTCGTTCGCTGGACTCCCTCCAGAACCATGCCCTGCCGGGTACCGAAAACGCGACTCACCCCTTCTGGTCCCCAGACAGTCGCTACATCGCGTTTTTCGCACAGGACAAGCTGCAGAAGATTTCCGTGAACGGCGGACCCACGCAAACCCTGTGCGCCGCCCCCAATCCCCGAGGCGGATCGTGGGGCCGCGATAACGTCATCGTGTTCGCCCCGTCCAACGGCAACAACGGCCTGAGCCGTGTTTCCGCGGGCGGCGGAGTTCCCGTCCCTCTCACCAAAAACGACAGCGGCGGCACCCATCGCTGGCCCTTGTTCCTGCCGGATGGCCGCCGCTTTCTTTACCTCGCGAACGGCGGAGCCAACAGCGGGAAAGACGGCGGAATCCGCTTGACATCCTTGGATTCCCCCACGCAGCGCAGCCTGGTCTCGGATGATTCCAAACCCGACTATCTGCCGCCCTCCACTGACAGTCCCCTCGGCTACCTGCTGTTCGTCCGTCAGCAGACTCTGATGGCCCAGCCGGTCGATCCCCGGAGCCTGGAATCGAAAGGCGATCTGTTTCCCGTCGCCGAACGCATTTCGCACGGCCAAAGCACCGGCAATTATCTGTTTTCCACGGCAGCCAACGGTCTTCTCATCTTTCAATCAGGCGGTATCACGGAAGGTAACCAATACACTTGGTTCGACCGCACCGGCAAGGAGGCCGGGACGGTTGGCGGGATAGTGCCCAGCCGCAATTCCATCGCCTTGTCGCCCGAAGGCAAGCGCGTGGCGATCGAGCGCATCTCGGACCAGGGCAGCGATTTGTGGATCACCGATATGGAGCATAGCGGCATCGAGACGCGCCTCACCTTCGACCCATCCCTCAATGGCTATCCTGTTTGGTCACCCGACGGCAGCAAGGTCGCGTTTGCGCGTCAAGTCGGCGTAGCCAACCTGTACCAAAGATCCTCCAACAACACCGGGCAGGACGAGCTTTTGTTTGAGTCCAGCGAAGCGAAATTCCCCTCGGACTGGTCGCGCGACGGCAAGTTCCTCATCTTCACCAACCAAAGCGGAAAGACAAGATCCGATCTCTGGGCCTTACCCATGACGGGAGCTTCTAAACCAAGTGACCGAAAACCCATTCTTCTGCTCCAGACACAGTACACGGAAATGCAGGGCCAACTTTCGCCGGACAGCCGCTGGCTGGCCTACACATCGAACGAGTCGGGACTCCACCAGGTATATGTCCAACCGTTCGCCCCGGGCTGGGACAAACCGATCGCTGGGAAATGGCAGATCTCGACCTCGGGAGGACAGCAGCCCCGCTGGAGCGGCGACGGCAAGGAGTTGTTTTACATGGCTCCCGACCGGAAGTTGATGGCGGTGGCGATAAAAGCCGGCGGGCAAAGCTTCGACCGGGGCACGCCCCAGGCGCTGTTTGACTCGAAATCGTCGGTACCTCTCGGCGGCGTGCTCGCCTTCGGCTACGCCGTCGCTGCCGACGGCAAACGATTCCTGATGCCCGTCGCGGCCGGCTCGCAAGGCGCGGCGCCGCCCCTCACCGTTGTCGTGAACTGGCTCGCGTGGGTGAAGAAGTAGACCCTTATGGATCAAGACGTGGTTGGTGGGGCGGTCCCCCTGGACCGCGCCGGACGCCCTCGTCCGGCAGGCCCGACCAGGCGGTCGGGCGGATGCACACAAATGTACACGGATAAATCATTTGCCTTCATCCGTGTTTATTCGTGTCCATCCGTGGCTGAAGACTTAGCCGGGTGACATATTTGGGTTGATCTTTGTGAGGCGCGGTGGGATAATCCCACCATGATCCTCGCCCGGAGACACTTCTTCGATGCGCGCTTTGACGCCGACGAAGAGGCGCTGGTGTTTCGGCGGCTGCCGCGCAAGGAGAGTTGGCTAGCCGTGCTCAAAGATTGCCCAGTCAGCCCGGACGATGTGCCGCGGCGCCGCCGCGCGCCCGCCCGGCGTCGAAAGGTATGAGCTGGCTGCTCGATACGGATGTCATCTGCCAGCCGGCCAAGCGGCACGGCGACCCACCCGGACTCTAAAGTATTCAATCCGTTCAAAGAGCTCACCTAGCCCCATCCGTCAGGATGGGGATTGATTGAATCCCCACCATGACTCGCGGGGCTAACTGCAAAATATTTCTCAACATTTGGAGGGTTGCGTCGTCTAAAGATGATCGGCTCCATTACCGCCTTCCGTGCCGTCACCTTCGATTCGACCAAGCCGCTCACCTAACTCCCCGGCAGCCTCTCCGTCCCAAGCCGATTCTCCGCTCGCCTGGCCCGCCACACCGCCAGAGCCACCGCGAACACCAGATCATCATGCTCGCCCCCGTTGCCGTTGAGCCTGTGATACTCTCCAGTTCCCGCACCAGCCGTTCGGCATCCTTCAACCGTCTTGAAATCTTCAATTCACCCGCCTCCAGCAGCACTTCGAGCCCTGAAATCGCCTCTGGGCACATGCCACCGCTCGCCGTGTCCACGCGCCCTTTCCCCGCTGGTGATCGTCACTGTTGTCAGATTCGCGGTAAGTCCGGCGGACCGCAGCATGTCAACGACGGGTGCCCCGACGCCGGTCGCATCCACTACTAGCCTGCTCTGATACTCAAGCTTCGGATTCCGCACCACTTCGCAAACCCGTTTCACCACGCGCGGATAAGGAGTCCCCAACTCCATCCGCTCCAAGTGGCGTACGCTCAATTCACGAGGCGCGGGCATCCACTCGAACCTCCGCTCCTCCCGCTCGACCACCGCCAGCGCGCTGAAATCCTGCCGCTGCCCCAAATCCAATCCGACATAAAACATCAACCGGCTCCTAACTCCTGTCTCCTGTCTCCTGTCTCCTGCCTTCTCCCTTCTGCCTTCTGACTCCTGTCTCCTGTCTCCTGTCTCCTGACTCCTGCCTTCTGCCTTCTGACTCCTGTCTCCTGTCTCCTGTCTCCTGTCTCCTGCCTTCTGACTCCTGTCTCCTGTCTCCTGTCTCCTGCCTTCTGACTCCTGTCTCCTGCCTTCTGACTCCTGTCTCCTGCCTTCTGACTCCTGCCTTCTGACTCCTGTCTCCTGCCTTCTGACTCCTGTCTCCTGACTCCTGTCTCCTACTACAGCCCCAGCGGTTCCCCATCATCCAGCGCCGCCCGCACCACTTCGCGTCCAAACATGTTCCGGCCATTGTCCACGAACTCGCACAAATACTCCTGCTCGAACCATGTGTTGCCCATCTGTTGCCGCTCCTCCTCCAGAAACTCTTTCTTGATTCTCTGGCAATCCGTCGCCCGCACGGTCACCCTCTCCCACTCGTCCCCACCGTGCTCCCAGTTGTCATAGAAGAACCCCTGTTTGCCGGCCGGAGTGCTCAGCAGCCAGAGGTCCCCATTGGCCACGGCGAGCATCGGTCGTAACGCCTTGTACACATCATCGGGAACTCTTGCCGCTTCATCGATCACCATCAGCGACACATTCGAGAATCCTCGCACGGTTCCCTCCGTGCCCGGCAGTCCCACGATTCGCGAACCATTGGGCAGCAGCAAGCTGATCGCGTTGCGCCCATCGCCTCGCGGCTGCACCCCCATACGTGCCAGCAAGACTGCGGCCTTACTCAGAAACTCCGCGCTTTGCCGCTCTGTCGGACTGGCCACCACTACCAGACTTCCCGGCTTCGTGTGAGCCCTGTGCAGCGCCTTGATTCCTGCGATGGTCGACTTCCCCCATTGCCGCGTGCAATTCAGAATCCCCCGCCGGGCCGTGCTTCGGAGCACTTCGGCCTGTCGCTCATCCGGCTCGAACTGCAAGCTCTCTTTTGCAAACTCCACTACGTCCAGCTCTTGGCGTGCCGCGACCGTCGTGCCTTGGGCCTGAACCGCGACCGTCAGGGAGCGGACGTTGTAAACCAGTCTGCTTGAGAACGTAAAGAACACACTCACTCTTGCGGATCGGGTGCCTTTGCCCGATCCAAGTCCAGCGCATCCTTCACACTGAGCTTGCCCTCCACCACATCACCCACCCATCGGATCCCATTCGCGTCAACACTCTTTGGCGGTTCCGGCATTCGAACTTTTGAAGTCAAGTAGCTTATGACACACATCTTGCACGTAGCATAGCCCTGGTGCTACGACTCCTTTGCCGGCTCAACCGCCAAGCGATTGAGATTGCGCCGGATGTGGAGTAAGCCTTCCGGGTGGGGCCGGTCCCCGACCGGTCCATTTCCTGGGTGGGGCCGGTCCCCGACCGGTCCGTTTCCTAGTGGGGCCGGTCCCCGACCGGTCCGTTTCCTACGACCGTGCGCGCTGCGGGTGGAGCCGGTCCCCGACGTCCCCGACCGGCCACTTTTCTCGCAGTCCTGCGGCGTCCTCACGCCGCCGCGCGCCGCCGGATCTCCTTCAATATCCCTACCAACTCCCCCACTTCCTCCGGCGGGAACACTCCCTCCACCCCCATCGGACTCAAGTCCGTAAACGGAGACTCATACAGCCGCGCCGCATCCATGTATCCCTGATCCGTCAAGTGATTCACGATCAGATCGATGAACTCGATCTGGTTGCCCGTCGGATTCCTCCCCACCAAAAACCGGTCGAACGCCGCCTTGGCAGCCTGCCGGTCCAGCCCCGCCAGCGACCGCAGGAATAACCCAAACCCCGCCCCCGCTTCCTTCGCTTTCATTAAATCTTGCGCCGTTCCGATGCCAGCCTGGACCAGCAGCCGCTCCAGCTCCGCCAAGTCATGTGGCGTCAGCGCTTCATTCAGCCGCACCTTGCGAATCGCCGGATGGTCTTCATGTTCCCGCAGAAACGCCCGCGCCTTCTCTCTAAATCTCGCGAACGTCGCCTCGCTGATTCCCGGAAGCCGCGTCTCCATCTCGATTCCGATCTCATCGGTGAAATCCGAGTAGACCGGCCGGCGCTTCACCTTCTCGATCAGCTTGACCAGCCCCCGCAGCTTCTTGCGGACGTTCTCCAGAATCGGCGTCGTGACATCCTGCCAGAAATCTTCCGTCTGGATTTCCTGGATCAGCGGCATCTGCTCCCGCACCATCGGAATGCTGTCCAACTCCTCCAGCAGTCCGGCGATCTCCTCCACCCGCTTGCGCAATCCAGCGAAGGACGGCTCACCGCGCAGCAACGCCAACTGGAGCCGCAGGATCAGAAGATCGAACAGCTTCGCTTCCAAGTCCGGATCGGTCAACTCCGACGGCAGCCCGGCCACCTCATAAGTCAGCTCCGACTGCTGCTCCAACCCCAGCTTCTCCCATGCCTCCACCAGCGAGTAGCGTTCCACGTAACGTCTCTTCGGCCGCACCAGGAAGTTGTTCACGTTCATCGCCGCGACTTCCGTGCGGAGTATTTCGGCCGTGTCCGTCCGCAACTCGCCTTGGGAAGCTCCCTTGTGCTCATGCCCGAGTCCCTTATCCAACTCCCCGATCAGCTCCACGCGCGCCGTGAACAGCTTCTTGCTCAAGGACTCATTACTCGACCCATCGCTCGTGTCGGGATTCTGGCTGAAGAACTCCAGATTCTGGCAGTAGTCGAAGATGTAGAAGAACTCCTTGTCCTTCCCCGGGCCGAACAGATCCGGCCTGAGCCGCGTGCCTCGCCCCAGCATCTGCCAGAACTTCGTCTTCGAGCGCACCAGCTTGAAGAACACTAGGTTCACGATCTCCGGTATGTCGATGCCTGTGTCCAGCAGGTCCACCGAAATCGCAATCTGCGGCAGCCTGGACGGCGTCGAGAAATCGTCGATCAAGCTCTGCGCATACTCCGTCTTGAACGTGATGATGCGCGCGAAGGCGCCTCGATAGTGCGGATAGTTGACGTTGAACCGCTTTTCAATGAACTCCGCGTGATCCTGGTTCTTCGCGAAGATGATCGTCTTCCCCAGCACGTCGCCGCCATCCACCTTTTGCCCGCGCGTCATCAAGTGCTCCAGGACCTTGTCCACCGTGTCCTCATTGAACAGCCACTTATTGACCGCCTGCGCTTCCACGCGGTCGGGAACGGAGCCATCTTCGTCCCACTCGATCGCGTCCCATCTGTCCTTGTCCTCTTCCGAGAGGTCATCGTATCGGATACCCTGCCGCTGGAACTTCAATGGAACCGAAACCGCCTTGGGCGGCACCAGGAACTCATCCTTGACCGCATCTTTAATGTCGTACGCGTCCGTCGGCACGCCGGACTCCAGATGGAACAGCCGGTAAGTGTCGTGCCCGACTTCATCCTTCGGCGTCGCCGTCAGCCCCACCAGCAGAGCGTCGAAGTAGTCGAAGATCGCCCCGTATTTCTGGTACACCGACCGGTGTGCCTCATCGATCACAATCAAGTCGAAGTGCCCCACGCCGAATCTGCGCAGCCCGTCGGAGGATTCATCGATCAGCCCCATCATCGTCGGGTAGGTGGAAACATACACCCGGCCCTCGGCGCTCTTCTCGGTGACCAAATTCACCGGCGCGGAGGCCGGCAGGTGAACCTTGAACGCGTTTACAGCCTGTCTGACCAGCGCGACGCGATCCGCCAGGAACAGAACCCGCTTCACCCAGTTGCAGCGCATCAGGACATCGCACAGCGCGATCACGGTCCGGGTCTTACCCGCCCCCGTGGCCATCACCAGCAAGGTCCGCCGGTCGTTGTCCTTCTCGAAGGCTTCCGTGATGCGCCGGATCGCCCGCGTTTGATAATACCGCTCCACAATTGCCGGGTTGATGGCGGCGTTTGCGAGTGGCAGCCGCGTGGTCCGGCGCTGAATGATCAGCTCCAGCTCGGCCTTTTTGAGGAATCCCTGAACCTGGCGGGGCGGATAACCCGCGTCATCCCACATCCAGTGGTCGTAACCGTTGCTATAGAAGATCACCGGCCGCTGGCCGAACTGTTTTTCCAGGCAATCGGCGTACAGCTTGGCTTGCTGCTGCCCCGCCGTCGGACTGCGCTTGGTGCGTTTCGCTTCCACCAGCCCTAGAGGTTTGCCATCGTCTCCCCACAGGACATAGTCGACGTAGCCTTTTCCCTGCGAATTGGGCATGCCCGTGACTTCATACTCGCGGTCGCGAGCCTGATCCAGAGCCCATCCGGACTCTTTGAGCAACAGGTCGATGAAGAAGTCCCGAGTCTCGGCTTCCGAGTAATCGTGCGTGTCCGGCTGTTTCTGGTTCTCTTTCCTGGCTTCCGCGACCTCGGCGCGGAGCCGCTCCAATTCTGCCGTAAGCGTCGCCTGGAGCGTGCCAAGCTCCACCAGCTTCACGTCCTTTTCCGAAAGTTCCGCGGCCAGCTTCTGAACTTGCGCGACTGTCTGTGACGGGACGGGAGCGGTCTTCGGGAGCAAGTCCGGTTGAAACGCCGCGTTCGGGGCGGGCCTACTGGCCGGATTCCGGGCATACGTGCGCGCGAACCAATAGCAGAAGTGATACAGCTCCCGGATCGCCGCCAGCGAGTCCACGGCCCGGACCGGCTTGGTGCTGTGCGCCGCCAGATTGCCGAGGTCTTTGATGAGCCTTACCTTCGCGTGGAGCGTATCGCCGAGCAGGATCTTGAAGGTTGGCTCGTGAATCAGAGCGCTGAGGTTGTCCTGATACGGGGACTGGAGCGAGCTTTCCGCCCGATACAGCCATGCCACCGCGAGTTCCAGTGTTCGCCGCGCGTAAAAGCACGCTGTGCGCGGATCGGGATGGACCATCAGCTCCGCTTTGCCGGCGGCAATGAACAGCTCAGGCCATTCGGTCTGCAGGAAACGGAACTGGCTCATGGGCTACAGTTCTCCACCAAAGATGCGGTGTTGTAGGGAGTTGAAGAGGCCGTCGAGCAATCGAAGTGAACCTCGAACTGTGGTTTTGCTACTCTCCAGCCTCGCCACTGCTTGGGCAAACTCCGCTTGGAGGCCTAGCGGCGGATTCGGAATCGCTAGCGCTTGGATTTCTCGGGCATTGATATTAGCCATTCCAATGATGCTCTTACACATCCCGCGTAAGCGGCGTTTACCGTATCCTGAATTTAAGAGAGCCGAGAGATACTCTGCGCTGTGCGGAGATTCCGTCACCAAACGCACTAAGTAACCAGCAAAGGCCATGCGAGTTGGACCACGATAAACGGTCGTCTTGCCAACCAATTCGGGGCTGTTCGTTCGGTTAAACAGTAGCTCGCCATCTTCGACCAAGTACTTGCTCTGTTCGCTAGCGTCGAGATCGACAAATTTCAAATCCGTTAAATTAAGCTCGCCTGTTCGAGTGATATTGTTCATGCGCAGCATTGGGTACGCGCCGGAACTAGATGCTCTCCTACTGCTGCCGTAACTAGCAGATTTAAGTAGCGAGCCAATGGTTACGACCGGCCAACCCCTTGGGTTTCGGGCGGGATCCCCGAACATTTCGACAAAGACTGCCTGGCGAAGCGAGGCTAGGCGGTCCAGGCTCAAGAGTCGTTTGTGTCGGAGAGCGTCAGCCTGGCCCAAAACCGCTGCAATGCTCCGCTGCTCGTCGAGTTCGGGGAGAGCAAGCTGAAGGGCCCTTAGAGTATCGACGGGGATATTATCCGCAGTGGTTCCCCTCACACGCTGAAGGATTCTCGGCGCGGACGCTCGGAGAAAATGCAGTAAATACTCTGGAACCAGCCGCTCGGAGCAGCGAAGCGCCTTAAGATCCTGATTGATCGTCACTGGGACTCGATTGATCGCAACGGGCAAAGTGTGTTTCAGTACTCCAGAACGGACCACAACCAGCACGGCGCCTGGCGCAATCAATCGGGTTGCGCTCGCTTCGATAGCCTGCGGAGTGATCCGATCTTCTGAATCGAAGATCTCAGTGCCCTTCATGTCCTTGGGACTTACCCAAGGAATGTCTCCTTGAAAGAACTCGGGGCGCGATTTTGATGGAGTGCCCCCGCCGACGAAGGTGGCCACGGAATCAAGCCTCACAGCAGGTGCAACGGTCAGAAGGCTACGCATTCAATAGAGACCGAAGGTCTCTCAATCCATTCTGAATCTCGGTCTCGATGGCCGTCAGTTCCGCCAGAATTTGCTGGGGCGGCACATGCTCGACTACTTCGTGGACAACCTCCTTGTACCCGGTGATGCTTAAGTCGTACCCCGTCGCCTCAATCTCAGCCCTGGTCACACAGAAACTTTGCGCTGTTCGCGGATGCTCCTTCTCTGCGCCGTCTCGCTGAGCCCATCGGGCCACCACGTCTGGCAGATTATTCTTGTCGTGCTCCTCGACAGTCAGCGCCTGGGTGGGAACCGGTCCGAGCTTTTCGTCCGGAAGCAGCGGCAGGCGCTTGTCGTCGAGCGACAGTCCATCCGCCTCCACGTCATAGAACCAGACGTGATCTGTCCCGCCCGAGTTCGTCTTGGTGAAGACCAAAATAGCCGTGGAGACGCCCGCATAAGGCCGGAACACGCCGCTCGGCAGCGAAATCACGGCATCGAGCTTCTGCTTCTCCACCAGCATTTGACGCAATTCCTTGTGCGCTTTGCTGCTACCGAATAGCACGCCGTCCGGCACAATCACCGCTGCGCGTCCGCCCGGCTTCAGCAGCCGCAGGAACAACGCGAGGAATAGAAGCTCGGTCTTCTTGGTCTTTACAATCTGGAGCAAATCCTTGGAGCATTGTTCGTAGTCGAGCGAACCCGCGAACGGAGGGTTCGCCAGAAGCACCGAGTACTTCTCCTCTTCCCCGGCGTGGTCCTGCGAGAGCGAATCGCGGTAGCGAATATCCGGGTTCTCCACTCCATGCAGCAACATGTTCATGCTTCCGATGCGCAGCATTACGTTATCGAAGTCGAACCCGTGAAACAGCCCGTGATGGAAGTGCTCGCGCAATTTGTCATCGCTGAAGATCTCCGGGTGCCGGTCGCGAAGAAATTCTCCAGCAGACACCAGAAACCCGCAGGTGCCGCAGGCCGGGTCGCAGATCACATCCGTGGGAGTGGGGGCAACTAGCTCCACCATCAACCGAATGATGTGGCGCGGCGTCCGGAACTGCCCGTTCTGCCCGGCTGTCGCGATCTTGCCGAGCATGTATTCGTAAATGTCGCCCTTGGTGTCGCGGTCCTCCATGGGGACGTGATCCAGCAGGTCCACCACCTTCGCGAGCAGTTGCGGCGTCGGGATGGTGAAGCGAGCGTCCTTCATATGATGCGTGTAGGTGGAGCCGTCCCCGCCGAGCGTGCGCAGGAAAGGGAAGACATGCTCGGAGACCACCGTGTACATCTCCCGCGCTTCGAAGTTCTTGAACCGCGACCAGCGGAACTGTTCGTAGGGCCGCTCTCGTGAATCGTTGCCCTCCGGAAAGATCCGCCGGGTCATCGGCGCTTCGAGCCGCGTAGCCTTCAGCTCTTCCAGCGTTTCGAGTTCATCCAGACGCCGGAGGAACAGCAGGTAGGTGATCTGCTCGATGACCTCCAGGGGGTTCGAGATTCCTCCCGTCCAGAAGGCGTTCCAGATCTGGTCTACTTGGCTGCGTATTTCACCGGTAAGCATGTGAGTTGGGTATCTCTCAGATCTTACGAGATTCCCACTCGGCACACATTGTGGGGCGGGACGCCTGTCCCGCAGCCGGCCGCCCGGCCGGCTCGATCGATGCGACTTGCAGCATAGCAAAAACGCTATACTATGGACCAATAGCAATGACGAGAGTGAACGACCTTCATAAGAAATGGATGAAGACCGCGGAGTACCGCAAGGCACACGCCGACCTTGCACCCGAGTTCGCGCTTGCCCGCGCCGTGATCAAAGCGCGTGTCACGGCAGGACTTACACAGGAGCAAGTCGCACAACGCATGAAAACCACTCAGTCCGTCGTTGCAAGGCTGGAGAGCGGGCGGACCAAGCCCTCTACGCAGACCCTTCAGCGCCTTGCCTCGGCGACGGGAACCCGGTTGCAAATAACTTTCGTCTCCGGAGGGGGTTGAGATTCTGGACCGCCTACTCGAAGAGATCCTCGGCGCACGCCGGAGCGAGCGGAAAAACAGGTGGCGCTAAAGGATCTCGACGCCCTCCGCAAGAGCGGCCTTTTTCAGATCATCATCGAGCGTTGCAAGGGGTAATGCGCGCCGCTTGGCTAGGTCGAGATAAGCGGTATCGTAAGCCGTGAGTTGATGTCGGGACGCCAGGAGGGCAAGCCGCGGAAGGTCCAGAATGTTCGGAGTTTCCGCAATCTGGAAATCAAAACTTGATAGAAGGGCCAGAAAACTTGCGGCTTGTTCAGGCTTTATTCTTTTCCGTCGAACAGCGGCTGAAACCGCGTTCATTATCTCCCAAGGCCATATCGACGGCACATGCAACGGGTGCCGAAGCGCCGCGCGCTGGAGTAACTGCTCAGATGCCGCCGTCGTTTCGTCCTCGCAGCGCCACGGCATGCAAGCCGAAACATCAAGCACGAACGCGTCCATCCATCAATACCGGTGACCGGAATGGGCGTACTCACGCAGCGACATCCCCTGGGGACGATCGAGCGTAACGCCCTTCCGGAGTTCGCGGATACGTGCGGCGGCTTCAAGAGCTCTTGTCTTCAACTGCTCATCGTCGAGGAGTTGCACCCCACGAAATGTTTGGAGGAGCATCTCTTCCACGCTGCCGAAGTTTCCGGCTTTGAGCTGCTCCTGAAGTATGGTCTCCAGTTCGGGATTGTGAATCTCGATCGTCATGGGTGCGCCTCCCTATTATCTCTCCAGCGTAATGGACGCGGCGGGCTGTTACGATTTGTCCAAGAGACATCTCTTTCTCCCTCAACCCCTTCGCGTTTCAACCCACCCTCCGCGCCGCATCCACCCCCTTACCCTGGGACCGTCATGGCAACTGAACGTCAAATCCAAGCTAATCGCGCCAACGCCGCAAAATCCACCGGACCAGTCACGCCCGAAGGCAAGAGCATCGCCTCGCGGAACGCGGCCCGCCACCACCTTCTCTCCAGCACCATTGTCCTCAAGGGCGAATCCGTCCGGGCCTTCAACGAGCTCTTCGCTGCTCTCAACCTCCAATTCCATCCCAGCAATCCCGCCGAATCCAAGCTGGTCCATGCCATGGCCGTCGCCCACTGGCGTCAATTGCGCATGTGGGGAATCCAGACCGCCGGTTTTCAAATGGAGATGTCGCGCCAGGACCCTTCCGCCGGATCTGCAGCCGTCCTCGCCGCCCTCGCCTTTCGCCATCTGGCCGACAACTCCCGCGTCCTCGATCTTCTGCATCGTTACGAGAGCGCCTTTGAGCGGTCCTACCAGCGGGCCCTCTCCCTGCTTCTCAAACTCCGCGCGACCCCGGATTCGAGCGCCCGTCCCCATCTTCCCTTTCAGCTCGTCACCGAAACCTGGAGTGATGATTTTCCAAACCAAGCCAATTTTGGCGGCGATAGTGGAGCACTCGCTCGGTCTGACGATTCAGCTACTTAGCTGCTCCCCTCCGCACCGAAGACTATGAAGATGCTTCCAAAAACGAAGCCAATAAGCCAACGGGGCGCGGGGCCATGAAGGTATGAACAAATGACTTTGGCCATGGATACACACGGATGCACACAGACAAAATATTTGTTTCCATCCGCGTTTATCCGTGTCCATCCGTGGCTAAGCATTGTTTCACAGCTTCCATGCCCCGCGATTGGCCGGTCGGGGACCGGCCCCACAAACCTAAAATATTTCTCAACATTTAGAGGGTTGCGTCGTCTAAAGATAGAAATGAAGTCTTTCGTGGTGGTTCTAGCCGCGCTCGCCACGCTTCTGTCGGCGCAAACGACAGGTGCACGGACCGTGATCGGCTCCATTACCGCCTTCCGGGCTTCTTCCGGGGAAATCGAGGTCAAGCAGGATAACGGCATTGCCCTTCCCCTCAAGGTCGGCCCCATAACCGTGGTCCAAAAGGTGGCCCCCGGCCAAGCCGATCTGACCAAAGCCCAGACCATTCAGATTACCGATTTATCCCTGGGAGACCGGGTGCTGGTCACCTTTGATTCGACCGAGCCCGAGGCGCGGCGCGTGGTCGTGGTATCGGTCAATGACTTGGAGAAACACAACGCGGAGGATCGCCTCGATTGGACCCGCCGCGGAGTCGCCGGCGTTGTAACTGCCATTACCGGCAACGAGATCGCGCTTGAGGCGCGCTCGTTGGGCGGCGTGGCGAAGTCTACCGTTACGGTGGGAGACAAGACGTCATTCAGGCGCTATGCCCCTGATTCCGTGAAGTATGCCGACGCAAAGGCCAGCAAACTTCAGGAGGTCACGGTAGGAGATCAAATGCGCGCCCGCGGGCAGAAAACTCCCGACGGCACAAAGGTCACCGCGGATGAGGTCGTGTTCGGAACCTTCCTGAGTAGAGCCGGCACGATCACGGCAGTCAACCCGCAAGCCGGTGAGGTCACTATTAAAGATCTGGCTAACAATAAGCCGATGGTAGTTAAGTTCATCATGGACTCTCAGGTTAAGCGGATGCCCGAAGCGGCTTCTGCTCCGCCCGCCGCGGGGGGTGCGGCAAGAGCTACGCCTCCTCCGCCTGCCGCAGCCGCGTCGAAGGGGCCGGTTCCAGCGGGCGCTCCATCTGGAGTTTCCGCGAGACCGCCTGATTTGGGTCAAATGCTCGACGCATTGCCTCAAGTCAAGATTGAGGATCTGAAGCCCGGAGAAGTTATCGTCGTCTCCGCGATCAAAGGCGCGCGCGCCGATCAGATCACCGCTGTCACATTTCTGGCCAATGCCGAAAGGCTGGTCCAGCTCGCGATGCAGGCCAGGGGAGCCGGCGCAACCGGCCCCGCGCCCAGTCTGGCCAGTTTGGCCGGCAGTATTTCCGCTGTTGGCCCATGAATGTTGGCCCATGAGTGTTGGCCCATGGGTTTTGGCCCATGAGTATTGGCCCATAACGCAGTTCCTCTAGCCACTTGCTGACGCGCGCGGCGCGCCTCGGCATTCACAACTCGCCGCGACCGTGGGGAGCGGTCCCTTCATGAAACTCTGCGTCATCATACTGGCCATCGTGTCCGCGGCGTTGGCCCAAGCTCAGCAGCCCTCTTTGCGCGGCGTGGTTACCGACCCTTCTGGATCCGCGGTTCCTCAGACCGTAGTTCAAATCCGCGGCCCCCGCGGCGAGCAGCGTCAGACCACCGGAGACAATGGACAATACCTCTTTGCCGGCCTTACTCCAGGCAAGTATCAGGTTCGTTTCATCGCCAAGGGCTTTTCACCCGGCGAGAAGCGGGATGTGGAGATCGGCGGCCAGGTGACTCTGAACTTTGAGCTCGCGATCGAAGCGAATACCCAGGTGGTCAACGTGGAGGAGGCCGTTGAGAATGGCGTGAGCGTCGATCCGAACGAGAACGGAGACGCCGTGATCCTCAAGGAGAAGCAGCTCGAGGCTCTCTCGGATGACCCCGATGTCCTGCAGCAGCAATTGATGGCGCTCGCGGGCCCCGGGCAAGGACCTAATGGCGGGCAGATTTACGTGGACGGTTTTAGCGGCGCGAACTTGCCGCCAAAAGCCAACATACAGGAGATCCGGATCAATTCGAATCCCTACTCACCCGAGAATGACAGGCCCGGCGGCATCATGATCCAGATCATCACCAAGCCCGGAACCAGCACGGTTCACGCCGGCTTCAACGGGTCCTACAACAAGGAGGCCCTCAACTCGCGCAGCCCTCTGTTGACTCAATCCAAGCGTCCTCAATTCAAGACGGAACAATTCGGGGCCAATGTCAGCGGCGCGTTGAAGAAGCAGAAGGCTTCCTACTCGCTGGACTACTCGCGCCGGAGCATTACCGAGAACTCGTTTATCTACGCCACTACGCTCGATAGCAACTTGAATCCGCTTCAGGTCAATCAAACTGTCTTGGTTCCGAACACAAGCTTCGGCACCGGCGGGCGGTTGGATTATGCCATCAATGCCAAGAATACAATTTGGGGGCGGTATTCTTTTTCGCAGACGATACGCGACAACGTGGGTGTCGGCGATTTTACTCTAGCCTCGCGCGCTTACGCGTCGCAGAATCACAGTCACTCGGTGCAGGTATCAGAGACCGCCGTGCTGAGCGCGCGCATGGTGACCGATACGCGCTTCCAATTCTCGCGCGCGATCACCGCCAACACGGGCGACAACACCATTCCCGCACTCACGGTTCAGGGAGCCTTCACGGGAGGCGGGGCGCAGATCGGCAACTCCGGCGCCACGACCACTAACCTCGAAGTGAACAGTTCCACCAGCTACGGATACAAGACTCACACGTATCGGTGGGGAGGCCGGTTCCGGAAATCATTTTGGGACAATACTTCTGTCAACAACTTTGGAGGCAGTTTCTCATTTCAGGGCGGGTCGGGACCCGCGCTGGATGCCAACAATCAGCCCATCGCAGGCACTTCGACCGACTTGACCGCGCTCGAAGTTTACCGCCGGACTCTTCTGTTCCAGAAGTCCGGACTCAGCGATGCCGCCATCCGCGCTCTCGGCGGAGGAGCCTACCAGTTCACGCTGAGCGCGGGACAGCCGTCCATTACCGTCGGACGGTTTGACGCAGGCGTCTACTTCGCGGATGACTGGCGCGCCAAATCGAATCTTACCGTCAGCTACGGGTTGCGCTACGAAGCCCAGACCAATATCTCCGACTTCGGTGCTATTGCGCCGCGCGTAGCTGTCGCGTGGAATGTCGGCGCGAAACCCAACAAACCGAGCAAGACCGTCCTGCGAGCCGCGGCGGGCGCCTTCTATGACCGCATCTCGGAGAGTACGACGCTGAATGCTCTTCGGTTTAACGGAATCACGCAGCAGTCCTTCGTCGTCTTCAGCCCCAGCTTCTTTCCCAACGTCCCTTCGGTGAGTTCGCTTCAGACCGGCCGTCTGCCGCAGCAGATCCAGCTGCTCGATGCCGGATTGATTGCGCCGCGAACCTATCAGGGAACGGTCGGCGTGGACCGCCAGATCAGTAAGGCCGTGCGCATGAGCTTCAACTACAGCCAGACTCGCGGAGTTCACATCCAGCGGACGCGCAACATCAACGCACCCATTGCCGGCGTGTTTCCGTTCGGCGATTCCCAGATTCGCATGTATACGGAAGCCACGGGGTTCAGCCGCCAGCAGCAGTTCTCTATCTCGCCGTCGGTCAATTACAAAAAGCTGTTCGTGTCCGGCTACTACGTGTACTCGCATGGAAGAAGCGATGCCGAAGGCCAGCCGGCCGATCCATACAACCTGCGGGCGGAATGGGGACCCTCCTCTTATGGGGACGTCCATCACCGCGTCACGCTGCAAACCAATTTGCCGATGCCGTGGAAGTTGAACCTGACTCCTCTATTTCAGTTTTCGAGCGGAGCCCCTTATAACCTCATCATTGGCCGGGATCTGAACGGCGACAGTGTCATCGCCGAGCGTCCGGCGCTGCTCTCCGGCGTCGCGGCCGCGAATTGCGCCGGGGGCAATCTGGTCTTCAAGCCCGCGTTCGGCTGCTTCGATCTAAACCCCGCGCCGGGCACTTCCCTCACGCGCAACTTCGCGCGGGGACCCTCGTCGGCGAATATCGTCATTCTCGCGTTGTCGCGCACCTGGGTATTGGGCGGCGGCAAGAAGGAGCCCGCGCCCACCGGACAGACAGTACAGATCCCCGGTGGCGGCAGCGTCACGATCGCAAACCCGACTACGGGTGCGCGGCGGTACAATCTGGGATTCAGCATCCAGGCGCAGAATCCGCTGAATCACGTCACGTACTCGGCCCCGAGCGGGGACCTGTCCTCTCCGTTCTTCGGAGTGTACCGGTCCACCTCCAGCGGCGGGAGCACGTATAACCGTAGGGTTGATATCCAAATGCGGTTGAACTTCTAGGGAGTCGGTTATTTGTTCGATTCTTTCACACCTTCCCCGCTATCAGGGCTTGACGCAGCTGAAGTTCGCTGCTTCATCAATGCTGCCGGTACCCCGATAGCGAGCCACCTGCGGATAAGCGCACAGCGGCCGAGTCCGGACCACATTATTATTCACCACCCGGCTCCCCGTGATCTGATCGGGAGCGCTGCCGGACTCGACCCACTTGACCAGCGGCGTGGCCGCATCAAATGTGCTGGTCCCGATCCCGCCTCCGCAGTGAAACATCCCCGGAACCATGAACAGCCTGTAAAAGCCCGAAGTTGCACTCCCCATTCGCTCCGTGACTTTTTCGTAGTACTCCACTCCCATCATCGGATTCAACTGCGGATCCGCCCAGCCGAAGTACATCACCATCTTTCCCCCGTGCCGCTGGAATGCCGAGAGGTCCGTATCCGTCGCATTGAGAATCTGTCCAGCCGCCGCCGTGCGCGGCGCGTCCTTCTCGAGATCGAAGCGGCTCAGCGGATAGCTGGGGTCCTTTTCGGGAAACGCCATGTATTGAAGAAA
>Ga0207110_10107_pt1 | contig 21098 bp, 19 predicted proteins | sample Alteio_BWMinHeat_74_FD_153582 | JGI IMG/M metagenome (GOLD analysis project Ga0207110, IMG submission 153582) | Enriched cells from forest soil in Barre Woods Harvard Forest LTER site, Petersham, Massachusetts, United States -... | ecosystem: Environmental > Terrestrial > Soil > Temperate forest >...
CCCTTAAGTCCGTGGATTTCGCTGTGGAGTAATCGCTATGAGATTTCTCGAATCCTGGATCACCACATCATCCGCCGAGGCCGTCGGACGCACACTACTTCACTTTATTTGGGAAGGCGCGCTCATCGCGCTCCTGTTGACGCTGGTATTTTGGTGCACCCGTGCCGCGCGCGTGCGGTACGCCGCGGCGTGCGTGGCAATGCTCGCGATGCCGATCGCGTTTGGCGTTACCCTGTGGCGGTCGGCGCCGGACCAAATTGTGCAGCGGCAGATTTCCATCCCGCGGTTTCCAACACTGGCGGCCGTCCCCTCCTCTCCCGCCGCCGCGCCTTCCGAAAAGCCGGTCAATCCCTTGCCATGGCTTGCTCCGATCTGGATTGCCGGCGTGACCTTGCTTTACGCGCGCAGTTTGGCCGGCTGGTTGGCGGCGCAACGATTCCGGCGTATCGGCGTCTGTTCCGCCGATAGCGACTGGCAAGACCGGGTCCATCATTTAAGCCAGATGCTGCGTCTCTCCAGGCCGGTCCTTCTGTTGGAATCGTGCTTGACCGAGGTGCCCGTCGTGATCGGATTCTTTCGGCCGGTGATTCTGATGCCGGTGGGTCTTCTGACCGGCTTTCCGCCCGAGCAGGTGGAAGCCTTCTTGATTCACGAATTGGCCCATGTGCGCCGCCACGACTATCTCGTGAACTTAATGCAGAGCCTGATCGAAGGCCTGCTCTTTTACCATCCAGCGGTCTGGTGGATCTCAGGTCTGGTGCGCGCCGAACGGGAGAATTGTTGTGACGACATCGTCGTGCGGTACACCGGCAATGCACATGGTTATGCGGCAGCATTAACGACGCTCGAACAGAAGCGTTGGTTGGCGGCGGAGGCCGCATTAGCAGTGACAGGAGGGAATCTTATGAAACGAATTCATCGTCTACTGAGTCAAGACCGGCCGCGCACTGCCGCGGTACCGGTGGTTGGATTATTGCTCCTATCCGCATGCCTTGGGCTGGCCGCCTGGAAGCCGAATCATCCTTCGCCGGTTCCGATGACGGAAGTTGCGGTGACGCAACCAGCACCGGAGAGCACGCCGGCTCGTCCGGCGCCGTTGCTGGCTCAGGCAGCGAAGCCGGCGCCGATTCCCCAAGCCCCGGTCCTGCAAACCGACCCCTATCAAAAGTGGCTGGATGAGGAAGTGGTATATATCATCTCCCCCGAGGAGCGCAGCGCTTTCGGCCGTCTCCTGACGAACGACGAGCGGCAAATGTTCATCCAACAGTTTTGGCTGCGCCGCGATCCGACTCCCGGCACGGAACAGAACGAGTATCGGGAAGAACACTACCGGCGCGTCGCATATGCCAACGCGTCGTTTGGATTCGGCGGAACGCCGGGATGGAACACCCATAGGGGAGCGATCTACATCGTGTTCGGGCCTCCCGACGAGCTAGATCGACATCCTAACGGAGGCACCTACGATCGACCGATTCAAGAAGGCGGCGGCACGACAAACACGTTCCCGTTTGAGGCGTGGCACTATCGCTACATCCAAGGGCTCGGAACCAACGTGACCCTCGAGTTTGTGGATTCGTCGAGGACGGGCAATTATATTCTGACCATGGACCCCGCCGAAAAAGATGCTTTGCTCAACCTTCCTCGGAATCAGGCCAATGTTCAAAATCTCCCGCGCTTTTCCCGGGTCAACGGGGCGCAAGTTACACCGGCTAGTCCCCCTACTCCAGCTAGTGCCGCTCCGCCGGCTACTCCCGCTACCGCCGATGCTCTTCGCGCTGGAGCCGGCGTGTCCATGCCGGCGCTGGTCCAGAAGGTGGAACCGCAGTATTCCGAGGAGGCCCGCAAGGCCAAATGGCAAGGGACAGTGGTCTTGAGTCTCATAGTAGATCAGAACGGCCGTCCGCAGAACACAAAAGTGACGCGTTCCCTGGGGTTGGGCCTCGACGAGGAAGCCATCAAGGCTGTAGAGCAATGGGTCTTCAAACCCGGAATGAAAGACGGACAAGCAGTGCCTGTCTATGCCGCCGTAGAGGTGAAATTCGCCCTGCCCGACGACGCAGCCAACGTTCCGACCTTCAGAGCAGAAACCCTAGCTGACTCCGGCAAGAGCGGCGCCTACTATCGTCCGCAAACTGATTCCAGCGTTGCAGGTGCGACGGCACCGGTCTTTGCCCGGGATACTTCGATGCCGGCGCTTATTCGCAAAGTCGAACCGGCGTATTCCGAAGAAGCTCGCAAGGCCAAGTGGCAGGGTACAGTCGTTCTCTCGGTGGTCGTTGACGAGAGCGGCAGGACGCAAGACATTCGAGTGACGAAATCTCTGGGATTGGGACTCGATGAGGAAGCGATCCGAGCCGTATCGCAGTGGACCTTTCTGCCCGGCATGAAAGACGGCAAGCCGGTACCCGTCGCCACAGCGATTGAAGTCGAGTTCAAATTACTATAAGGCGCATTCATGCCCATGCCGGTTTGCCAGTGCAGCAGGCACATGCGCCGCCTCTTGAAGATGTCCAAAGTCCAGTTGTTTGAATGCTACTGCTTCTTGGTGTCCTGCTTGCGGACGGACTTGACTGGTGTGGGCCTAATCCCGTCGAGCCGCAGATATCCCGCGGCGGCGCGGACGCGCACTGCTTCCTTCTTATCGTCGAGCAGCGGCGTCAGATCCGTCTTCAAAGCGGGGTTGTTCCGCAGCGCAATCGCATGCACCGCGGCCGCCCGCACGGACCAGTCCGTATCGACCAGGGCATCCTGAAGCGCCCGCAATACCTCCACGCTCTTATCGGAGGTCAAGAGAAGCGCGGTCGCCGCGCGCCCCGAGACGCCTGGATCAGAGAGGATTCCCTGTAACGACGAAACACCGGCGCCCAATCCCGGCACCGGCGCCAGGTTAGCGCCCTGCTTGAGCGCGAACAAAAACATGGTCTTGGGCGTATGGAGCATCCGGAGGGCGTCTCGCTTCTGCTTCGTGATAAATCCGGAAGAGGTCTTTGTCTCTCCGCTGAGCACGGAAACCAGGGCCTCTCGCCCCGCGGGCTCGTTCAGCGTCCAAAGGGCTTTGGCGGCGGCGAAGCTCACTTCAGGAACATCCGTATCCATCGCCTTCCGCAAGGTGGGAACGGTGCGCTTGTTATTCAGGTCCATCAAACTTGTGATGACGGCCAACCGCACTTCGACATCTTTGTCCTCCAGCATCCCTTCCAGTTGCGAGAGGTATGGCTCGCTCGGGCTTACGAGCCCCAACGCCTGCACCGCATGTTTCCGCGTGTCCGGATTCTTGTCCTTCAAAGAGCTGTCGAGCAGGCCGCGGGCTCGATCCTGAGTTGACCCAGACGTCTTGGACGCGGGAGTCTGGCTGAAAATGAAGACGGGAAACAGCAGCAATAAGACAAGAAAGTTCCGCATGGATACTCCGTTAATATAATTGTGCACACAAGTTGAGCACACCAGTTGAGCACATCAGGTGCTGGACTCGTTCAATCGGCCAAGCCGTGCTCGATGGCGTACCGGATGAGCTCCCCGGTGGAGGACAGTTGCAGTTTTTCGCAGACCCGGGTCCGGTATGTCCCGACGGTTTTCACGCTGAGGTGGAGCTCGGCGGCAATGCCGCTCTGGGATTTTCCGGCGCCGATACGCCGAAGAACCAGGAATTCGCGGTCGGAAAGGATTTCATGACCCGCGAGACCGGTCTTTCCCGAGACCAGAGTCGCCAGTCTCTCCGCCAAGACCGGAGTGATGTAACGCCTGCCGGACAGCAGCGCGCGGATCGCATCCGCTAAGTGTTCCCTCGGTTGATCCTTCGTGAGGTAGCCGTCCGCGCCAGCCTGCAAGGAGCGCACGCCAAACTTATCTTCGGAATGCGTCGTGTAAATCAACACCGTTGTGGCGGGACTAATGTGCTTCAATTGCGGGACGATCTCGATACCCCCGCGGCCCGGCATGCTCACGTCGAGCGTGACCAGATCCCAGGTCTCGCCGGCAGCCGCCTGGAGAGCCTCATGCGAGCTGCCCACAGCCTTGATCGTGACGTCCGGGACAGCTTCCCGAACCACCTGTGCGACGCCGTCGCGGATGGCGGGGTGATGGTCCACAATGAGTACACGCTTGGACATTTACACCACTAAACTGTAATATTGTACCCCAATTCATTACCGTTATGTCCCCCTAATTAAGGGTATTAGGCAATCTTAGGCAGGAAGCTTTCGCCCTTTGAAATCTGAACGCCGAAGTTATCGGCCACGGTCTGGCCCAGGTCGGACAGAGTTGCCCGCAAACCCAAATTGATGCCGTGACGGGCGGTCTTTCCATAAACCAGCACGGGGACATACTCGCGGCTGTGATCGGTCGAAGGGGTGGTCGGGTCGCACCCGTGGTCGGCGGTCAGGATCAGGAGATCGTCTTCGCGGAGTTTCGCTTCGAGCGACGGCAGCCAGGCATCTACTTCCTCCAACGCACGCGCATAGCCTTCCACATCGTTACGATGGCCGTACAATTGATCAAAATCGACCAGGTTTACGAAAATGAGGCCGCGATCGAGCTGTTCCATCGCTTCCATGGTCTTGGCCATGCCGTCGGCATTACTCTTGGTTTTTTGCTGCTGCCGGATTCCCCGCCCCAGGAAAACGTCGAAGATCTTCCCGACGCTGTAGACTTCGACTCCGCTGCCGGCGAGCTGATCGAGAAGCATCCCCGGCGGAGGAGGCACGGCATAGTCGTGGCGGTTCGCGGTGCGGGTAAACGACCCTGGCTCGCCCGTGAACGGGCGCGCGATTACACGTCCCACTTCGTGTTTGCCCCTCAGGATTTCGCGCGCGATTTCGCACATTTTGTACAGCTCAAAGAGCGGGATCACGTCCTCATGCGCCGCGATCTGGAATACGCTATCGGCTGAGGTATAGACAATGGGCGACCCGGTGCGCATGTGTTCCTCACCGAGCTCCTGGATGATCTCGGTGCCGGAGGCGGGCTTGTTGCCCAGCGTGCTGCGTCCGATGCGCCGCTCGAATTCCTCCATTACTTCCGCCGGAAAGCCATGCCAGTAGACCGGAAACGGCTTGGCGAGGTGAATCCCCACCATTTCCCAGTGGCCCGTGGTGGTGTCTTTGCCGGGCGAAGCGAGCGTCGCCCGCCCATACGCGGCTAGGGGCGCTTCCGCGGGAGGCAAACCAGTGAGAGGCCTGATATTCGCTAAACCAAGGCGGCACAGGTTAGGCAGCTTCATCAACCGCCGGCGGGCGATATTGCCGAGCGTATCGCTGCCCTTGTCACCGTACGCCTCCGCGTCGGGCATCTCACCGATGCCGACGCTGTCCAGAACGATCCAGATGACACGCTTAAAATTCACAATTGTTTCCTTACCCGTCCGCTCCCTGACGGTCGCGGTTCCGTGCCGGCACTGAACCGCCATGCGTGAGGATGCGGACGGCTCACCAGACTACTCCGCCAGCGCCGCGTCGATGCGCTCGATAAGAGAGGCCACAAAAGTCTCCCCGATAAATCCATTCATGCGGCTGGAAACCTGACCGTTCCTGTTAAACAAAATGGTGGTCGGAATATTGGAGACTTGCAGCAGCCGCGCCATGCCGTCTTCGTAGTAAACACGAGGATCCCATTTCTGCTCCTCCAGAAAGGGCTGCACCAAAGTCCGGTCCTCGTCCGTGTTTAGATTCAAGAACACCAGATCGTCGCGTTCCCCGAAGTGCTTCTTCACCTCTTCGTACATGGGATGCTGTATCCGGCAGGGACCGCACCAAGTGGCCCAAAAATCCAGCACGATCACCTTGCCTTTGAACTTGCTCATTTGCAACTTCTTGCCGTCGAGAGACGTGATGGTAAAGTCGAGCGGAGAAGTCACCGAAGAATTCGGGTCGAGCGCCAGAAGCTTCTTGCGGTGCGACTCCACCAGCGTCGAGGTTCGATCGTACGCAGCCAGTATTTCGTCTCCCAGTCCTTTTTCCGAGCCGGTCAATTTGGCGTACAGGTCGCCCAACCTTAAACGGTCGGTAAGCCGATCCATATCGGTGGCCCTGGGGTCAGGAACCGCAAATGCATCCGCCAAATGCGAGATGGCGTCGGGAGTACGCCCTAGCGCCAGCAGGCAATCGGCCCAGGCGCGGGCGGACTCGGCATTCGGGTACGCGCTGAACGAGCGCGAGGCGGCTCGCTCGGCGTCCTCCTTCTGCTCCAGCACCGAACGTGCATGCGACTGATACAGCAGCACCCGTCCCATGGCGCGGTCGCGGTCTTCCTGCACTTGGACGGCGTTCTTGCCGGATGGCTGCGGGAGTCCGTCGATCAGGTCTTCAAAAGTACGCGCTAACTTCAAGGCCTTTTGCGCATTCTCCTTGCCGCCCAGGGCGAGCAAGGAGTTCGCCACACGGTCCAGAATCACCGCATCCTCAGGCGTCTTGGCGAGGACTCGCTCGCCGTACAAGACCACTCGCACATTGTCTTTGTTGTCCGCCGCGGCCGCGGCCAGAGCCCGCTCAATGTCGCCTCTCTGGACCGTGTTGGGATACTTCTTGAGATGCGCTTCAAACACGCGGATCAGGTCGACGGCTGAGGTCTGCGCCTCCGTCATCGCATGCATGAGGTCTTGCTGCTCGGCGTCGCTCGGCCGGTTTTCAGCGGGAGTCACATCCACCGAAAGGGGTTTGGTTTGGTCCTGCCCCAGGGCCACCGCGGCGACGAATAGGATCCAGAACTTCATTCCGCTTTTGCTTTGGCCCGGGCGCGAATCGCTTCGCCTAACTGAGCCGCACGCTCCTGAGCCATATGGATAAAAGTGTCGTCCTTGGCGACTTTGTCCAGTATCGGCAGAAATTGCTCGGTTCCGACTAAGTGCTTCTGATCCCACAGCGCTTGCACCCGCAAAAGCGCCTGGTGCACTCCCAGCTTGTCATGGCGAATGGCTCGAGCCAGCTCCAAATAGATGCGTTGGCTATCGCTGATGCTTTCGAACCAGACCTGCAAGCCGCGCGCATTCTCGTCGAGTGAGTAGTTATACTTTGCCTCACTGGTCTCCGCGCCGTTTTCCCAGCGGAGGGTCTTAGCGCCCATGTTCGCGACCTTTAAACCGCTCTCGAGGTGTACTTTGAAATGATCCAGCTTGTCGGCCAGATCGAACATGATCCGAACGGCATCAGGCTCCATTTGAAAGGTATCCGGCTCGTCAGTGGGAGACTCCGTGTACGCGACCTTCCCGCTTCGATCGACGGTGACAGAGAAGTACGCGGGGTTCGAGCCTGGAAAAGATTTCGTGAAAACCAATCTGGGCGTATCGGCCGCGAACGCCGCGGTCGCCGCGAGAAGGGCGATTAGAAGAAATCGATTAGGCCGCGGATGCACACGGATGCACACGGATAAATTCTTGGTTGTCATTTGTGTTTATTCGTGTCCATTCGTGGCTGAAAGTTTTTTCAAGGTTACGCGCCTAGGCTGAAGAGTCGCATGGCAAATGGCGACCGCGAGCGCATCCGCCGCGTCTTCGGACTCGATTGCATCCGCCAACCCCGTGAGCATGCGGACCATGCGCTGCACCTGCTGTTTCTCCGCCCGTCCGTATCCCACAACGCTGGATTTCACTTCGAGCGGCGAGTATTCGCCAAGCGTGACGCTGGCCTCGGCCACCACCAGCAAAGCCACCCCGCGCACATGGGCCAACTTCAAGGCAGTCTTGACGTTTTGGGAGTAAAACACTTCTTCCACGGCCGCAGCCTCGGGATGGTGTTCAGCGATGACTATTTTCAGAGCTTGAGAAATCGCTCGCAGCCGCAGCTCCAACGGGTCCCGGGGAAAAGTGCGGATGACGCCATGGCCCACCACGCGATGGCTGCGGCCATCGCTATCGATGACGCCCCACCCCGTGCGCTCGGTTCCGCAATCGATCCCCAGAACACGCACAGGGCTCCCAGGCGTTATTGCGCCAGGGCCTCCAATTCCTTTTCGTCGACGTCGAAGTTGGAATAGACGTTTTGGACGTCATCGTGTTCTTCCAAGGCTTCGGTCAACCGTAGCATCCCGCTGGCGTTCTTGCCCTCCAGCATCAATAGATTCTTCGGCACCATCCCGATCTCAGCGGAGGTGGTTGCGATTCCCGCCTTTTGAATCGCTTCGAGGACCGCTTCGTGCGCTTCCGGGGGCGAAAGCACCACCCAGTTGCTGCCGTCGTGACGCAGGTCCTCGGCGCCGGCGTCCAAGGCAATACCCATCAACTGATCTTCGCCCGCCTTGTCCTCTTCAATGAGGATCTGGCTCTTGCGCTCGAACATCCAGGCGACGCTTCCCTGCTCGCCCATGTTGCCGCCGTTCTTGGAAAACATATGCCGGATCTCGCTCACCGTGCGGTTACGGTTGTCGGTGGCCACGTTAACCAACACAGCCGCGCCGCCGGGGCCATAGCCTTCGAACATGATCTCGTCGATTTGCCCGCCTTCGAGTTCGCCGGTGCCACGCATGATCGCGCGTTTGATGTTCTCGGCAGGCATGCTTTCATTCTTGGCGGCGAGGATAGCGGTGCGCAGACGGGGATTGCCGTCAGGATCGCCGCCGTTACGGGCGGCGATGGTGATTTCTTTAATCAGGCGGGTGAATGCTTTCCCGCGTTTGGCGTCGAGAGAAGCCTTCTTGTGCTTAATCGTCGCCCATTTGGAGTGACCAGACATAACAAACCTCTAACTTGGAGAGAGCCGTGGACGGCGTCCCCTATCGAGGATATCAGATCACTGCCCGCCGGACACCGCGGCGGACGTTCCGGTAGAGTTGCTCAGCGTCACGGAGACCGCGGCAATGGAGCTGAAGTTACCCGAAAACGTGAAGGGGAACTGAAGATCGAATGCCCCTCCCGCGCTCTGGCCGCTCCCGCTGGCGAACCATGACGTCGCCACGGGACTCAGAGTGTTGCTGTAGGTAATGGCGCCTGTCAACGCAGCTCCGGAACGATCCGTGAAGGTTAACGAAGCATTGGTCAGGTCTCGCGGCGTCGAACTGGCTACCACGTCGACCGTAAAACCGGAGGATGTCACGTTGATGATCTTGACGGAGGTGATCACGGGAGCCACCCGATTCACCGTGATGGTCGTGTTCGGATTCGCGCTTTGAAGAGTCAGGGGTACGATCACGCTGCCGAACACCTGCGTCAACTGCGTCACGGTAACCGTGATCGTACCGGCGACGCTGCCCACCTGAATCGGGATAGTCGCGCTGTTGGTTCCGGCTTTGATAGTCAGACTAGCCGTGGTGCCACCAGTCGAAAACAGCAAGCCCGGATCCACATAAGTTCCCGTAGGCAACCCCGCGGCGTTGCCGGCGAAGGAAAGCGTTAGCGTGGCGGTAAGGTCCGCCGCGGCGGGGACGCCGAGAGTGACCGTCACCGAGGATCCACTCGCAATCGCCGAAACCTGGGAGCTGCTGGGCGTCACTTGGATGACCGGCGCAGCGGGCGCGTTGATTGTCAGTGGATACGTCTGCGGCGTGGAGAGCGCGGGACTGGAGCTGTCCGATACCGTAATCGTCACGGTGAAGGTTCCAATGGAGCCTGGCGTACCGCTCAGCACACCAGTGGCGCTATTCAGGCTAAGGCCGACAGGCAGCCCGCCGGCGATCCACTGATACGGCGACGTGCCGCCCGAGGCGGTAAGGGTCTGACTGTAAGGAGTACCCGCCGTACCGTTCGGCAACGCAGTGGTGTTCAGGGTAAGTTTCGGCTGGATGATTGTGAGCGTAAGCGTCAGTTGTGCAGTCAGGGCGGGGTTGGAGCTATCCGTTACGGTGACCGTTATCGGGAACGACCCCGCGGATGTCGGCGTCCCGCTGACCACTCCTGTCGACACGTTCAAGGTCAGCCCCGCGGGCAGGCCAGTTGCACTCCAAGAGTAGGGCGAGGCTCCCCCGGTGGCCGTCAGCGTCTGGCTATACGCCACGCCCAACGCTCCATTTCCCAAAGAAGTGGTGGTAAGGGTCAGCTTCGGCAGCGAGATCGTCAGTGTAAGCGTTTGCTGAGCGGTCAGCTTGGGGCTGGAGCTATCCGCCACCGAGATAGTTACCGAAAAAGACCCCGTGGATGTGGGCGTTCCGCTCACTACACCAGTCGAATTGTTCAAGGTTAGTCCAGGAGGCAGGCCCGTGGCGTTCCAAGAGTAGGGAGGCGTCCCGCCCGTGGCTGTGAGCGTCTGGCTGTAGGCGACCCCCGTGGTCCCGTTCCCGAGCGAGGTGATGGTGACACTCAAGGCCGGCGGAGTAATGACCAACGTAAAGGACTGCGACGCCGTCAGCTTCGCGCTGTCAAGCACGCTGACAGATATCGAGAACGTCCCGGCTGCCGTCGGAGTTCCGCTGATTACGCCCATGGCGCTATCCAAACTAAGTCCTGAGGGCAGGCCGGTAGCACTCCAAGAATAGGGGACGGTCCCACCCGCGGCGGTCAGTGTCAGTGTGTACGGCGTGCCTACGGCGCCGGCGGGCAAGGTTGCGGTGGTCACGCTGAAGGTCGACGCCTTGATCCCAATGGTGAAGGATTGAAACACCGTGAGCTTAGGAACGGTGCTATCGGAGACCGACACCGATACGGAATAAATTCCAATTGAAGTCGGCATTCCACTCAGGACACCGGTTGAAGCATTCAGGCTAAGCCCGGGCGGCAATCCGAAAGCGCTAAACGAGTAGGGAGTGAGTCCTCCAGAGGCAGTTACGGTCTGATTGTACGGAGTGCCCACATTACCGTCCTGCAAGGAAGTAGTCGTAATCTTCAGGGGAGCGGGCGCCGTCTGGCTGCCGATGGTGATATTGTCGAAGGCGATCTGATTGGCGGTGCCGGCGAAATTCACCGACTTGGCTACTCCGCTGAACGAAACACCCGTGGTCTTCCAGCAGCTATAGGCATACTGAGATCCGTTGCAATTTCCACCCGTCGCCGGCAACGGAACCGTCGCAAGGACCGTACCCGTGGCGTTCAGTCCGTCGTAGACCTGAATATTCCCAGGGCTGCTTGGCGCGGCATAGTAGAACGAAAACCCAGAGGTGAAACCGGCCGGTACATTCATTACCAGACCGCCGCCGCTCAGGAAGCCCGCCGTGGTCACTCCGCTCGGGTTATCACTGACGTTGCCCGAACCACCGGCCGACTGATTCGTGAGAACCAGGGCGCCCGAGCCAAAGCTGACGCCAAAGCTCGGACCCGGGCCGGATCCCATGCTGCCGACGCCGCCATTATAGTACTCACCAATTCCTTCACCGTTCTTCAGACCCTCGAAGGTCATCGTGTAGACACTAGGGGTTGTCTGAGCCGCACAGACGCCAGCCAGGGACAGAACCAAGAACCAACTGAGAGAAGAGGAATTCCGCTTTACGGTTGTCATCGGTCCGATCCCCCTTTGGAGCCGCTACGTATCATCCACCCGGGCTTCGCGGCAGGCACAAACACAGCCAGTCCCTCACTTCCCTGCTGAAAGAACACCCACGCCGGCTGGCCAGGGTCAGCCGAGATCAGAAAGGCATCGCGGGAGGAGAGGAGGTCCAACCTGGAAGGGCTGACCTGGAGTTGAGTGGCCCGTAGCTGCCCTGTCTTTGTGTCGATGCGTGACACGGAGTTTGAATCCGGATGATTGAACCACAAGCTCAGTCCGTCCGAGGAGGCTCGCATCTCGCCAAGCCCTATTAGTCCCGTGGCCAAAAGCATTGGACTCTCCCCGGACCACAGGTACACTACGCCGGCATCCCTATCGGCGATGGCCGCCCGTGAGCTATTGGGCAGAAACGCGACGCGGGCGGAGCCGGTGGTGCTGCTTATCTGCCGCATCTGGTCTGAAGGAGTCAGTTGGTGAATCGCGCCCGCGGTAGTCAGGAGAATCGTGCTCGCATCGTCGCTGATGGCGGCGTCCTCAATCTCGACAGGAAACGAACTGGCATCAACATTCCGAGTAACACTGGGCGCGCCGGGCAATCCACTGATTACCTGCAACCGTCCCGCACCGCTCGAATAGAGAAGTACGGATTGTCCAGTCGGGCTGAATCTAATTAAGTTGGCTCCGCGAAGAGCTCCCGGGATCGGTGTAGCATCGCCAGTCGCGCCGGCTCTAAGGGGAATAACGGATAGATCGCCGCCACTTCCTTCAACTCGTCCCTCAATTCGTACTTCAGCTCGTACTTCAACCAGCGCAAAAGCCTGCCCCGGCGCCAAGTTGATCCGGCTCACGCCACGCGGAAGGAGTAAGGGATCGCTGAACACCGCTGAGCCCGGCACTCCGAGGATGGCCCGCAACTCCGCCGGGGAGGATTCCGCCACATAGCCCAGCACGGGGCGGCCCATGCTCGAAGCAAGATCTTGGCCGGATAAAAATCCGGCGACCGACAGCGCACAAGCCGCGAAGCTTTTCATGGAAGGCAGCATGGAAGAATAATCCCTCTCCTCAGTTGAGGATAGCAAGTGTGTCCTAGCGGAACGGAATGCGTCCGATGGACTATTGTTGAAGTTGGAGGCAAAACCATAGCCCGTGTCCTCGGCGTCTTTGCCTGAAGTACATTCCAGCGTCCACACCGCGAAGCCCACGCTGCTTCGACGAATGCTCGCGTTCGCTGGTCCGGCCTATCTGGTCAGTGTCGGTTACATGGACCCCGGGAACTGGGCCACCGACCTCGAAGGCGGCTCCAAGTTCGGCTATCACCTCCTCTGGGTCGTCGTGCTGTCGAGCATCATGGCGATGCTCCTCCAGACCTTGGCGGCCCGCCTGGGGATCGTGGCAGGCCGGGACTTGGCGCAAGCGTGCCGGGAGTCCTATCCCAAATCCATCTGCAATGCTCTTTGGGTGTTGTGCGAAATTGCTATCGCGGCCTGTGATTTGGCGGAAGTGCTGGGCGCGGCGATCGGCCTGAAATTGCTATTCGGCCTGCCCCTCGTTTTCGGAGTCATTATCACCGGGCTGGATACACTGCTGGTCTTATGGTTATCGCGCTACGGGATCCGTCTCATCGAAGCCATCATCCTGACACTGATCGCGACCATCACTTGTTGCTTCCTGATCGAGTGGATCTTTGCCCGCCCGGTCTTGAGCGAACTCGTTTCCGGCTTGGTTCCGCGCATCGATAGCTCGAGCCTGTATCTTGCCATCGGCATCATCGGAGCGACGGTCATGCCGCACAACTTGTATCTTCATTCGGCGCTGGTGCAGACGAGGCGCATCGGACGCACCGTCGCGGAGCAACGCGAAGCCTGCCGCTTCAATTTGATCGACTCCGTGGTGGCGCTGAGCGGAGCTTTGGTGGTCAATTCGGCGATCCTGGTACTGGCCGCGGCGGTGTTCTTCAAGAAGGGCATCCTCGTGACAGAGATCGAGCAAGCGTACCAGTTGCTCACTCCCTTGTTAACCGCGTCCATGGCCAGCGGGCTTTTTGCGATTGCTCTTTTGGCGAGCGGGCAGTCCTCCACGCTAACGGGAACCTATGCGGGTCAGATCGTGATGGAAGGTTTCATCGATCTGCGCATGCGTCCCTGGCTCAGGCGTCTATTCACTCGGACGCTGGCGATTATCCCCGCGGTCATAACCGTGCACTATTACGGTTCCAAAGGAACTCTCGACCTGCTGCTTCTGAGCCAGGTAATCATCAGCATGCAGCTTCCCTTCGCGGTGATTCCGTTGATCCGGTTCACCAGCGATCCGGAACGCATGGGCAGCTTCGCGAATCGCTCGTGGGTGAAGATAGCCGCTTGGGTAATCGCCGCGTTCATCGTGGCCATGAATTTCTGGCTGATCGCGAATCAGACCTTCCCTTGGATCGGCGCGTCCGCATGGCGTATTGGCTTAGCGTTGCCCCTGGCAGTAGCGCTCGTGGGTCTGCTCGGCTGGATTACTTTCGCCGGGACACCTCGGAAGACGCCCCCAACAGTACGAGGCGATACGGTCGCGGCGGATCTCCGCACTCCGGTCTATCGCACTATCCTGGTCCCTCTGGACCAAAGCACGCGGGACCGCGCCGCAGTGGCGCATGCGGCGGCAATGGCCCGGCCGCACGGAGCCGTGCTGCATCTGCTGCACGTGGAAGAAGGGGCGACCAGCCGTCTTTTCGGGCCCCTGGCCTCCACGGCGGAAGTGAATGCGGGAGAACAATATTTTCAGGGCCTCATCCATGCATTGGCGGCGCAAGGCATCACGGCGGAGCTTTCCGTGGTCGATGGCCGCAGTCCGAAGGACGAGATCGTTAAGCTTGCGCGCCAGATCCGGGCGGATCTGATTGTCATGGGCGCTCACGGCCACCGCGGAGTAAAAGACTTGATCTTCGGGGACACCATCAATGGCGTTCGCCACGAAGTGTCGGCCCCCGTGCTGGTAGTGGGCGACGAGCCCGTTTCCTAAACAAAGTAGGGCCGGTCGGGACCGGCCCTACCGCCCTTGCCCTGACCGGCCATTCAGCGGCGGCGCGGCTCCACAAGCTTGGTTTGGCAGGTACACTCAAAGACATGCGGATTCTGGTGGTGGAAGACGAAAAACGCATTGCCGACTTTTTATCGCGCGGTCTGGAGAGCGCCGGCTACGCGATTGACGTGGCGAACACCGGCGGAGCCGCGGTGGACATGTTCCACACCACCGAATACGACTTGATGATTCTCGACCTCGGCCTTCCCGACATGGACGGACTGACGGTGCTGCAGAAGATCCGAAACCGCAAGACCAGTCCGCCCGTCCTCATTTTGAGTGCTCGCGACGCCGTCGACGATAGGGTTAAAGGACTGGAGGGCGGCGCCGACGACTACCTGGTGAAACCGTTCGCCTTCGTTGAGCTGCTGGCGCGCGTACGGGTGCTGCTGCGGCGCGGGCAGCCAACCCCGGAACGATTGCAGGTAGGCGCGCTTTCCCTGGACTGCATTCGACGGAAGGTGACGCGCGATGGCGAGAACATCGAACTGGCTCCCAAGGAATTCAGCATTCTCGAATACCTGATGCGCAACCGGGGCCGTCCGCTGAGCCGGACCATGATCGTCGAACATGTGTGGGATATGGATTACGACGGCCTGACCAATATCGTCGACGTATACATACGCCACTTGCGCAGCAAGATCGATGACAAGTGGCCGCAAAAAATGATTCAGACCGTCCGCGGCATCGGTTACATGTTGGACGCTCCGGAGAAGGCAACCGTCTAACGCCTCTTCCTCTGAAACAGTTATGGCCCGATTTACGCGCGCCTTCGGAATCCCTAAGCTCCGCGTGAGCTTTCTGCGCGGCCTTCGCTTCCGTCTGCTGCTGAGCTACGTATTCTTCTTTGTCTTACTGCTCTTCGTGATTGGGTTCTTTCTCGCCCAGACCCTGAAGAATCAATTGGAGAATGCCGACGAGGCCGTGCTCACCGCGGACTGGGACGCCATGAAGGGGTACGTCAATTTCGAGGCGCTGCGGCCGGAATTGACTCCCGGCGCCGATCCCGAGGAAGAGCTGATCATCGCCAGATTGAAGCAGGTCTATCTCTTCACGGATGCGAACGGACTGGTGCTGGACAACTCCGCCAAGTACGCCTCGATCGGGATTGACAAACCCGAAGAGGTTCGCCGGACACTAGCGGGGAATCAAGCCGTCCTCACGCGCCGCCGTGACGCGGAAGGCGTCCCGTATCTGATCAAAGCCGGGACGCTGCTCGATGAAGATAAGAGGAAGTATTTCATGGCAGTTGGGCGCTCCCTCGATAGGAGCGAGAAAACGGTGGCGGAGTTCCAGCGCAACTACCTCCTCATCGCTTTTCCCTTGCTGGTCCTGTCCGCGGTGCTCGGGTGGATTGTCTCGGGAAGGGCCGTTCGTCCCTTGAACTCGGTGGCCCAGGCGGCCCAGAATATTACCGGCTCGAACCTTTCCTTGCAAATTCCACTGCGGGGCGCGGGCGACGAACTGGATCATTTGATCGAGAGCTTCAACCGTATGACCAGCCGTCTGCACAACTCTTTCGAACAGATCCGCCGCTTCTCCACCGATGTCTCGCACGAGTTGCGTACGCCGCTGACCGCCATCCGGGGCCAGCTGGAAGTGGCCCTTTTTACAGCCGAGACCCCTGAACAATTCCGTGAGGCCATGGCGAACGCGCTGGAAGACGTCGAGAAGCTCTCCAGCATCGTTCGAGCCTTGCTGCTGCTTTCCCAGGCCGAATCGGGTCAGCTGGCGTTGCAGAAAACGCTCCTGGACCTGGGGGATGTCGCCGTCGACGTGGTGGATCAGTTCCAGATTCCGGCTCAGGAAAAAAGCGTGATGCTCACCGCTCTGGTCCGGCCGGGCGCGGTAGTGCCCGCGGACCGCACGCAAATCGAGAGGCTGTTATCGAACCTGTTGTCGAACGCGATCAAGTACACCAATGCGGGTGGCAGCGTTCGCGTCATGGTCGGCCCCGGGGATAATCCGGAAGTTGCGCGGCTCGAGGTGGAAGACACGGGCGTCGGAATCGCGGCTGAGAACCTGCCGCATATTTTTGACCGCTTCTATCGGGTTCGCAACTCACAGACGAACCAGATTCAGGGGTTGGGTCTGGGATTGAGTTTTGTCTCGTGGATCGTGGCGGCGCACGGGGGCAGCATTGAGGTGGCATCCGCGGAAGGGGAAGGCACCCGTTTCAACATCACTCTGCCACGCTACCAGGACCCCACGGCCGGCGCCGAAGCGCACGGTTCTCTGTCCACTACTTCGTTACACTGAAGAGACCCATGAGTCTCGAAATCACGGAAAGCTCCCGCGAAGGAGTCACGATTCTCGATCTCAAAGGCAGACTCACCATGAGTGAGTCTCCGGGCGTCCGCGATAAAATAAGCGCCGAAACGGCGGCCGGGCGTTTAAACGTGATTCTTGATCTCTCCAGCGTGGATTACATAGATTCCACCGGGCTTGGCGGCCTGGTTATTTCCTTCACGGCGCTGAAAAAAGCTGGGGGAGCGCTAAAGCTGGTGAACCTGAACAAGCGCAACGTCGAACTCCTGCTTCTCACCAAGCTGCACACGATTTTCGAGGTGTTCGCTGACCTACAGGATGCCGTGAACAGCTTTTTTCCAGACCGGCAAGTGAAGCACTTCGACATTCTTGCCTTCGTCCAACAAAACACGAAGGAAGAATAGTACTCCCGCGCGGGAGTACCAATGTTCCAGTCCCCGGCCTCCGCTTTTCACGTGGCCGTACCATCGAAATTCAGCCTGGTTCTCGCCGCTAAGTTCCATTTACCAAGGCCGGTTATTCCTCTACTTTTGTTTCAGGCGGAAGTCTGTAACTGCGGTGAACCAACTATTACTCCAGTATTCGTATTTGCAGGTGCTGGACTTCCTCACCACCATCGCGTTCCTGATTAACGGCGTCAGCGAGGGGAATCCCTTGGTTCGCCTGGCCATCAAGGTGTCGCCCAACCCGATAGGCGGACTGCTGTTCGTCAAGTTCGCGGCGGTCCTGCTAGGTGTTTATTGCTGGAAGGGCGGCCGGTTACGGCTACTGGGTCGTATCAATCTGCTGTTCGCTTTAGTGGTGGCTTGGAATCTGGCGGCTCTGATCATGGCCTCAGCTCAGTTCCACCTGCTATAAGTCTTCATTCGCCGAAGCGGAATTTCAAATTAGCCGGCATTGCGGATGAAGCGAAGAGACGATTCGTTAATGCAGTAACGCAGATTCGTGGGCGGGGGACCATCATCAAACACATGCCCCAGATGGCCGCCGCACAAAGTGCAGGACACCGAGATTCGCTCCATTAGCATGCTCGTGTCGGTGCGGGTGCGGATGTTCTGCTCGGCGACGGGAGCCCAGAAACTCGGCCAACCGGTGCCGGAATCAAATTTCGTCTGAGAGCTGAAGAGCGCATTTCCGCAGCCGATACAGCGGAACAGACCTTGTGCGTGGAGCTTATAAAAGGTGCCGGTAAAAGGCGCATCAGTGCTCTCGCGGCGTGTCACGTAAAACTGGTCGGCGGTGAGAAGCCTCTTCCACTCGGCATCGGTATGGACCACCGGCTTTACACGCGCCAGACCTTTCTGCTCGCCGCCATCCGTGAATTCAATGATGGTGACTTCTTGATTGGGATCTTGCGCTTGGGAAGTCCGGCCTCTGCGAGACGTGACCGCGACGATGCCGGCGAAGGCAAATGGCGTAATAACCAATGCCCGCCGGCGGGTAATCGTCGCTCTCAGCGTTTCGAGCACCAATTCATTCTACATCTGAAGGCACGGCTGGACCGGTCGGGGACCGGTCCTACTTTGTTTACTGCAAAAGTTTGCAGGCGCGGCAGGGCTCGACCGGCCCCTGGCGAGGGACGGCGTCTGTCTACAGCCGCTTCACCCTCACGCCGCCGTTGGTGGTGCTGACGTGAATCACCGGGCCGCCGGAACCCAGGTCCATCTCCAGCGTTTTTTGGCGCCGTGAGGATGAGCTTGCTTGCGGCAGAGGCATCGGGAAGTCCGACTGAAGCTGCCCGTTGACCGTATCGGTCTTAAGGTGCGCCGAGAAGGAAGCCGGCACCGACAGGTTGACGCCCCCATTGGTGGTCTGGATTTCCACCCGGCCGATATCACGGCTATTGCCGGGCAGCTCGACATTCAGGCCGCCGTTGGTGGTGCCCCCAGAGATATCCCCGCCCACCCGCTTCAGATTCACTCCCCCGTTCGTGGCCGCGAATTCGAGGCGTCCTCGTACATCCGACACGGAGACGCCACCATTGTGCGTCTTCAAGGTGAGGTCGGTGCTCTGAGGAACAAAGATCTCATAGCTCACCGACCATCCCGCTTTGCCCGAAGTAGCCGGTCCCGTGGCGCGCACCTGCCCGCCGGCCGCATCCACATGGATTTGCGCACCGAGCAGGCTCGCCGCGGAATCCGAGTCCCCCCACGCCTCGACACGAGCGCGCACCAGGACATCGCTCCGGAGCCACCCTTTGACCGTCGCACCTCCGTTGGCGCCTGCATCAACGTTAAGCCGGCCGGCGGCAGTGGCCGGTTGCTCACGCATCTCGCAGAAGCGGCCTCCGTCGCCCCTGTACCCCGAGTTGTCGCAAGTAAGATTCTTATCGCGGTTGTCCTGCATTTGTCCGAACGCAAGGGCCGAAATTGCCAAGCAAAGGAATGCTGTTCTCATGCTGGTATCTACTTTAGCCGGATAGAAAGGTTACAGGCCACTGTCAAAATCCCACTGTTAGAATCATGGAGTGACCACCGCTTCCGAGCCAACTTATCACACCTCGGGATTGATCCGGCTGACCCGTCCCCAGTTGTATGGAACCATGGCAGGCCTCATGCTGGCGGTGTTTCTGGCAGCCATCGACCAGACTATCGTGGGCACCGCGGAACCCAGGATAATCTCCCAACTCTCCGGCTTCGACAGGTATCCGTGGGTTGCCACGTCGTACCTGCTCACCTCCACCATCGCTCTGCCGATCTTCGCGAAATTGTCCGACATGTATGGCCGCAAGTGGTTTTTCCTGGCGGGAACCGCGATGTTTGTCTTGACCTCGGCGCTGTGCGGCGCTTCCGGCAACATGACGGTGATCCCCCTCGACGGCATGAACCAGTTGATTCTCTTTCGGGGCATGCAAGGTATCGGCGCCGGGATGATGATGGGGCTGGCCTTCACCATCATCGGCGATGTATTCTCGCCGGCCGAGCGAGGCCGCTATCAGGGTTTCTTCGCCGCGGTGTGGGGACTGGCATCTATTTTTGGCCCGACGCTCGGCGGTTGGCTCACCGATCACATTTCCTGGCGGGCTGCGTTTTACGTGAACCTGCCGGTGGGCATTATCGCCATCGCCGCCATCTATCTGGAATTTCCGGCGCTGCATCCGGAAGGCGTGAAGCGCAGCCTGGACTGGGCGGGTATCCTGTCGCTCATCTTGTGCATCGTGCCTCTGTTGCTGGCGCTGACCTGGGTCACCAACTTCGGGTGGGCCTCGACGCGCGTCGAATCTCTGCTGGCCGTGTCCATCTTGATGCTCGCTGCTTTTCTTTACTCTGAGACCAAAGCAGTCGAACCGCTCATTCCGCTGTCACTGTTCCGGGACCCGGTGATCAGCATTAGCTCTGTGGCCGTGTTTGTCCTGGGCATGGGCATGTTCGGGGTGATCATTTACCTTCCCTTGTTCATGCAGGGAGTCCTCGGAGTTTCCGCCACGCGCTCCGGCAACCTGATGACCCCGCTTATGATGGGCGCGGTCGCCGGGAGTCTCCTTACCGGCCAGCTCAACCTGCGCCTGCGAAGCTACAAGCCGTCGGCCGTCTCTGGTTCCATCCTGGTGGCTGCGGGAATGATTGTGTTCGCACGTATGGACGCAACCACGCCGCATGGCCAAGTGGTCTTTGGAATGGTGATCGCGGGACTCGGGATGGGCCTGCTGCAACCGGTATACACGGTGGCGGTCCAGAATGTCGCGCCGCGCAACCAGATGGGAGCGGCGACTGCTTCGACGGCTTTTTTTCGATCTATCGGGAGCACCTTGGGCGTCGCGATTTTCGGCAGCGTCCTACTAACGCATTACCATCGTGACTTTGCCGCGTCCTTGCCGCCGGGCACGCCGGCAAGCGCACTTCAGCTTTTTTCAAACCCGCTGATGCTGGCACAGATGCGTCCGCGGCTGGAAGCTCAGTTTGATCACAACCTGCTGGAGCAGCTGTTCGCTAACGTGCGCGGCTCACTGGTCCACGGCTTGCAAATGATCTTTTTCTCGAGTGCGGTGATCATGACGGCCGCTATCGGATTGCACCTGGCGCTGCGCAATGTGCCGCTCCGAGGACGCGCTCCGGACCCAGCGGGGCCCGGCCAGAAAACCTCATTGCATAAGGTAGCTTAGCCGTTCATCGAAGGGGCTCCCCAGGCCGGGATTCAACTTTTCCCGGAATGTCTTGCTGTGCGGAAGAGTCAGATGTTTTTCGAAGGCGTCCCGGCTTTGCCACACTTCAACCATCATGAGATGGTTGGTGCGCGCCACATCCTGCACTACCTCGAACCTGATCGAGCCCGGATCCTTGCGGCTGTCCGCGGCAAACTGCAGAAGTTGTTTGAGCGACTCCACGGCAAAATCCGGAAAGACATCGACATAGGTGACCACATATAACTGCTTCTCCGGACTCTTCGGCTGAGGTTTGGCCGGGAAGGCCATCAGCGCCAATAAGCAAA
>Ga0207110_10106_pt2 | contig 21070 bp, 21 predicted proteins | sample Alteio_BWMinHeat_74_FD_153582 | JGI IMG/M metagenome (GOLD analysis project Ga0207110, IMG submission 153582) | Enriched cells from forest soil in Barre Woods Harvard Forest LTER site, Petersham, Massachusetts, United States -... | ecosystem: Environmental > Terrestrial > Soil > Temperate forest >...
CCGTTGACCCCTACCGTCTAATGCCCTAGCACTAACGATACTCGCTCAACTCTCCCATTCATCCGCACAATGCATTCATACATCCCCGGCGGCATCCCGCTCGCATCCCACGAAAACGAATGTTCGCCAGCAGAAATCTCTCCCGAAAATATCCGCGCTACTTCTGTTCCGAGGATATTCACCATGCTAACCTCTCCCACTCCGCTTTCGGGAGATGTAAAAGTGATAGTTGTTGATTGGGAGAGTGGGTTGGGATAGGAAGTGAGAGAATTACCTAAAGGAAGCATGGGCCCTACTCCTGCTGAGCCAACCATTTCTGCAATTGGCCTGCGGAACACACCGCTATCCGTTCCTGCGAAAAGATAGTCACCTACTGCGATGAGAGTATTTACATTTGTATCGGCACCCAAACCGTTGTTCATTTGGACCCAGCTTCCTCCGTTGTTGATGGAAAGAAACACACCGCTGCGAAGACGATCTCCACCGTTACTCAATCCTGCGAATAGAACAGATGAAGTTGCAGTGCTACCACAAGCAACAACCGAGCTAACAACTGAATACCTTTGCTCTGAAGAAACCATCGTTTGTAAACCAGAGCTGCATGAAGTCCACGTATTGCCTGAATCGGTGGAGAGCAAAACGCCCTCCGAAGCTGTTGTAGCAAGGAGCACTTTCCGGGATCCAACTCGTTCAGTTGCACTGAGACGTGTTGTGAATGCAGTCAGCCCAGTGATAGACCAGTTGTTCCCGTCATCCAAGGAACGATAAACACCCTTCGATGTCGCCGCAACAAGATCATTTCCGATCATTAGAATATTATATACAATGGGATGTCCAGACATTCCCGCTTGAGATAACACCCATGTTGTGCCACTGTCAATGGAGACAAAAAGCCCTGCATTTGTGCCCGCAAATATCTTTGCTGGCGATTCGTTCTGTCGAACGACGCTCAAAGCGTAAACATAAAAGTTTGGTACCACGGTCTCACCGAAAGGAGACCAGGTCTTACCGTTGTCTTTTGTACGATAGACCTCACCGAGCGTACCGGCAAATACAGTCGTGTCGAGTGAAGCGATTGACATAACGGAGTTCCCAGTTAGACCGTCGATATTGCCGCCTATGTCATGCCAGGTTGCCCCTGTGTCGTTGGATTGCAATAATCTGGGGTCTTGCGTGCCTACATAAACTTTCAAAGACCTGCCCTCCGGCCCGTTCGTATCGCCGATTGCTAATACATCGACCTGCTGGCCTTTTGCGGTCACTTGCACCCACTGAGCACGAGCATTCGATAATCCAGAGAATGCAATTATAAGAATCGCAGAAAGAAGAAGAAGTTTCCTTTTCATAACAGAAGATCTTATGTTTTTTGAAGATCGGGGACATTCCATCGTTCTCAATAGAACCCTCCCTATTTAAAACGCTCGCACCCCCCTCCGGTTACAAAAAAATCTTTGATTTTCTGAAAGTATTTTTGACTCAACCTCGAAATTGGGCCAGAATCGCTAACTCCACATTAATGGCTTGCACCTAAAGCTATTAGAAAGACCAAAACAATAGCTGCGGCATATACATAATACCAAACATATCCGGAGGTAGCAGCCTTTCCCTGATCGTCGGCTCGCTGCTGGTCGTTCGCTATCTGGGTATCCATGTTACTGAGTATCGCTCGCGCATCGTAGGCATTGGGATTATCGCGCGGTTTAGTTCCGGTATAGCAACGGATGTTCTTGATCGAAGAGTGCTCCGTGTAGGAAGACGAATAGTAAGAGTTGGAAGCAGTAGCAGTTGCAGTAGTTGTACTTGGAAAGACCGATCCTGCCGGCTGATTATCGTTTTTTCACGTTAGCGTCAGCAGTCGAGGAGCCACCGCTTGTCGTTGTGGTCGTGTTGTCGGCTTTGTCAGAGAGTATTATAAAATAATCTCCTCCGTTGCGTACCGTCAACTCTGCAGAGCGGTATAGCGCATAGCGATCGACAAGCTCAAGACTCGTTTGAGGGTTGCCTGCGAAGAACACGCGGTAAGTGCTGTCTCCAAATGACATATCCGAATATCCATAAGCGCTGCTGCCCATCGGCACATAAGGCGTTGGACGCGATGGAGCGCAGGAACACAATGCTATGAGCGACAGGAGAAATGCAAAAGAGAGACGGGAATAATTCATTCTATCGACGGATTCTGATTTTGCGTAAAAACCACCTCAATGCCAGTTTGATTTCATCGCGATATATATATAACGGCTCATCCTGTTGCATTCACTGCCGTAGGGGTCAACGGCGTTGACCCACTTCGCTGAACCAAAAATTTCAGGTTATTCTGATCGGGTCAACGCCTTGACCTGACAGGCAAAAACGAAAACCATTCGTTTCCACGAAATGGGTCAACGCCGTTGACCCCTACACCCGTAAACTAATCCCCCCAATCCCTGTTTCCAATCTATCTTAATCTCGATGTGTCTATGAAACTAAATCTGATCCTTCTCGCGGGCTTGTGCTTTATTGCAAACGTACTTATCACCGGTTGCACGACGATAAATAATGTAGCACCAACCACTGGAAATATGGAGGGCACTGTGCAACTCGAAGAAATGGACTGTTAAGCATCAGCATCCTCAGCCGGTGTTAAAGTAGAGATTTTGGGGACGGGGATAAGCGCTATTTCTGATAGCACAGGCAAATATGTCCTCGAAGGTGTTTCAGCAGGTTATTGGACGATTCACTTTTCAAAGCCCGATTTTTGCGATTATTATACATACCCTGTCGAATTCGTAGGTAACGGAGTTCTCCAACTCTGGAATGCCTTTGCCGCCCCTGCATTAGGAAGAACACACAACTGGAATTCAACTCTTGCTATTCCCACAATTACCAAAAGTTACGACCCATCGGTCGCACCAGACACCGAATTTCATATTACCTTTGCGCCGGGCACATCACACGTATTGGATTCAACTGGAAAAGATCATTTCTCAGTTTATGGCACTGGTTTATGCTCTTTGGTTGGTAAAGTCCCAAACATAAATTATCAAGACTCGAACTCATATATTTCTTATCGATTTAATGTGTGGCCGACAATCAGCAATGAGCATTCGGGCGATACCATTTATATGGTGATCTATCCTGTAGCTTGCGGTGGTAGCGCTATAAACTATTATGTCGGTGATAAGTTGGTAACAGCTCTCACCGGTCTTGGGCCGCCATCGAACACAGTTCAGATTGTCCTCCCCTAAACGTAACAGCCCACCTCACCCGCACTTCCTCGCGCGGGCATCCTCTCATCCGAAGCTGAATCTACTTCTTAGTACCGGCTATGCTCCAGAAGCATCGTCCCGTATTCCGCATCAGCGGCGGTGCGAATATCCTCCTCGATAGCGTCCGAATCCTTCCAATGCTCGAACAAGCGGAATGATGGGATCATGTTCCGTGCAGCGCATTCCTCTCCGAATTCCATATAGAGGTTCATCATCGCCTCGTGCGTGGACTCGGTCTGCAATGCGTCCCACGAAGTTAACCGGCCATCGGGCAGCCATGTTTCGCGCGGGCCCATAGTGGGCGCTGTGTGATTGACGGGGAATAAGTGCCGAAGTCCTTCTTCGGGCACGTCTAATGTGGCAAAGTATTTAGAGTTCATAGTTTTTAGTGCAAACAAAAAGAACGAGCGTTCCTGTACAAAGAGTGGATTACGCATCATCGAATGGATGACGCATCATCCCGAGCAAACAAAAAAATATCAAACAGGCTGCTATAGCAGCACTCATGTGGCTGAGACCCCACAATTACGGTCGCCAGCAAAAATCGCAACATCTATACTGGCAGCTCGAAATTGTAAACGGTCAACACACCATATCCCGGCGTTCGTGCCTGCGATCGAAAACTTTCTTTCACAGAAACGAATATTTTTTTGGGATGAAAATAATTGTGTTTCAATCATGTACAGCTTGTCTCAATTTGAGACCGGCCTTGCCTCATTTCGATACAATCTAAAATTGTATCTGGATTTTTTGGCCTCTTTTTACCAGTAAAACAAGGTCGATTTTCAGAAGCGTGCGATTAAAAATCTCTCGCTAATTGATTTAGGTTATTTCTTGTCGAAAGAAATGGTTCTGAGAAAAGGTGCTTAAAGCTGCACTTTAATAATATTTTTTATCCTCTTAGAATACATAGTGTTGCGGCGTAATTGACTATATAAAATATATATTTTATATATTATTTTTGAACTTTGGGTATCAAAATTGATGTTGATAATTATGGAGAAACTACCATAACAAATTTTTCAAAATGAATCCGAAGCAACGGATCCCACCAAAAAACCGAAAGCAACCCCGGCAAAAATACAAGCCGCATGTCCGCGAACTCGTCAGCTCGATCATCAGGAGCGTGAGCGATCAGCCGTCGTTCGATCTCAGGAGAGACTACCCGCCGGTTTACGACCGACGACGTTCGAGTCTCGACTCGCATCCGGTAGATCAATAATATTTTTTTGATTTCCAGCTTTTTCAGAACAACCGTATCATTCAAAAATCAAACTCTAAAACTATGAACAATAACTCTAATCGGCAAACATTCTTAGGCATTGCATCTCCTGAAAATAACCTCGACGTTTCAGACGAAAACATTCCCTGGAACTTCGACGACGAGCAGTTCAGCGAGGACTACGGACTCCCCATCCAGCCCTTCACCGAGGACGATCTCCGTTTCCTCCGCGATTTCATTCTCAGCACAGCTATGTACGTCGAGCAGCTTGAATCCCTGCTCTGCGATACATCGGACGATTTCTGGGAGGCCCGCGAACAGGCTTACCGGATAATCACCGCGCTGCTGATAAGGCATTATGAGTATGAGCTGGAAGTGTGATGAGGGTTTAGGGTATGGGGTATAGGGTATAGTAAAATTACTTTACCCTATACCCAAATCCCTTCCGCGTAGAGCCTGTCCTGAGTTTGCCGAAGGATCGGCGCCTACGGCCCGACTCCCAGATTTCATGTAACTTCCGCCCTTCTCATGGGTTATACAAATATGAACCTGAATCCCAGCAACTTTCCAAACTCCAAAGTGTTCTCAAAATCATGTCATACTTCACCGTTGATGAACTGAAGGTAGCGTCTCCATGCTCGATCGGGTGGAGCACTATGCCGGGCGACGATTACGCGCGACTTTGTGGCGTGTGCGATAAGCATGTCTATAATCTTTCGATACTCTCGCGTGAGGAAGGCAATTCACTCATTCGCAAGAAGGAAGGTAAGTTGTGCGTTCGCTACTACCGCCGTTTCGATGGAACAGTTCTGACAGCCGATTGCCCGGTCGGGCTGCGAATGGTGAAAAAGCAATACATCTGGGCGCGAGCAAAATTCATTGCGGCAGCGATCGCGCTCTGGGGACTTATTGCCGGATCAGCGGCCTCGTGCAAATTTCCTTCTTCATATAATGGTATTCCTGCGCTTCCGGATTCTCTGCGTCATCGCGATTCCATAGTCGTCCCGCCCTACATCGGTAATACTACACCGTAAATGAATTGATCGTCTGTTATGAACTATCGTCGCGGGAATTTCAAGGTTCTTTGGATTGCGGGAGCAATGCTTCTCAGCATCGCCGCCTGCCACAGTTCCACAAGCGGGCCGAATCCAACTCAGCTCCCACCACCTCCGCCGCCGCCAACTCCTGCGGGATACATTGCCTGCACGGGAAATTACTATACCTATTGCAACGTAATTGGTAATAATTACCCCACATGGTATGCCTTCTGGGATGAAACGGCGGATTCTTCCAGCGCGTCTCTGCGTGTGGGATCTATTAACCCTTCGTTTGTCGACAGCATCTTCCTTGTTCGCGATAGCATCGGATGGGCCTTCGCGCCGAACGATCGCCGCTTCGGCGATACGCTGTTGTGGTATCATGTTCGGCCGCATGTATTCGTTACAAGCGATTCCGTCAAGCTCGGATGGATGGAAGGTATCGATTGTGGATCAGGGTATCGTCTGAAAAAGCTCAACTGACCCCCCTCGTAGGTCGGCGCCTCCGGCCCGACTCCCCCAATGGTAGAAAAAATGCTCCCGGAATCATAAAACCGCGCAAATGTTCAATCCTCGCATGAAACGATTTTATCTTATCATTTTCTTATTGCTTCTCCCCTTGTGCCGCGCAGAGGGACAAACGTTCAATCTCCATTTGGTGGGCGATCCACTTCCGTATTCGTTCGAATGGGATTGCTCTCATAACGGCGGTCCTTACTTCGACTCGATGCAGATGACTGGAACCATACCGGTTAGTTTTGATCTGAGTGCCAAGACGAATGTGCAAGACCTTCTTGTTAGCTTCAGCGTACCAAGCCAGGATACCACGCTCAGTTTCACCGTTGACACCGACTTCCATGCGTTACGGAAATTTACGCTGTTGTGTGTAAGACCGGACGATACCGCTGCTGGTGAGCGCAGCCGGTATGGTATCGTGATCGATTCTGTACCATACACGGGTGACGTGGGAACTGTTATCAACACAGTACCCGGGCGGTATTTTGCAAAATACGTCAGCGTCTTTTCCCTATCCACCTCGAATAATGGCTACACCTGCGACGGCGGAACAAGCAATCAGGGAACCACTTGGGTTACGACGCTCGATCTTATATACAGCTCCGCGGCGCTCGCAAATGTGACAAGCACTGAGCAGCCGCCCGCAGCTTTCCGCGTTATCCCCACACCCGAGGGACTGATCGCCAGATATACTTCCTCGGAGTTCATTCGCACCATCGAGATCACAAATAGTATCGGTGTAAGCTGCCAGAAAGCAAATATTTCACCTGGGTCCGAAGCGATCCAATTGCCTCCACTTCCGCGCGGATGCTATTTTGCAAGAATGGGAAATCAGATCGCAAAGTTTTACGTGCTTCCGTAATCATCCCAATGGCAATATTAAAGAAGTTCGCAGGCTTATTTTTCGGGATCGTAGTAGGATTATTGTTTATTCTTATTACTTACTACTTTCAGGTTGGGCATGAAGTATGGTACGTTTGGACGGCCTGGACACTCATTTGCATTATTGCTGACCTTTGGCGCCGCCACCGAGCAAAGGCATCAGAAAGCACCCGACTAAACCCCATACCCTGACGCGTGGCGCAGTGCTTCCAGCCTGCGGCCCCATGTAGGTCGGTGCCTCCGGCCGACCCCCAGCTGCCTCCATCCCGCTTCCCGCATCCGCGTGATCGTCGCAGAATTGTCGTATATTTGTTGTCGTCGGTTCGTCATTCATCCAATGCAAATTCTTATTTATGAAAACCTCTGTTCGCATTTTTCTATCGTTATTTATCCTGCTCGTATGTTCGATCTCCGCGCAGGCGCAGCGCCAGACCAAGCTTTATATTGATGATGGCTTCGGTAGTTTTACGACGCTCTCCGCTCCGTTGGGCGGCGGAACGGTGACGATGCCTTCCAGCGGCACGCTGGTCTCCTCGGCAAGCGGCACAGCAGCCTCGGCTACAGTACTGAATCCAGGTGCGCAGATCAATGGCACAACATTCACAGGTGCATCAAATATTACGATCACCGCCGCGCCATCCGGCAGCGCAGGCGGCGACCTGACTGGCTCCAGCTATCCCAATCCTGTGATCGCGAACGGCACAGTAACCGGGCTGAAACTTGCTTCCGGGGCGAGCCTCAATAATATCGGACTTGGTGGTATCACGGGATCGTACATCGCACCCGGAACGATCACGGCAGGAAACATTGCGGACGGAACCATAACCGGCTTCAAGATCGCAAGCAGTACGGTCACAGGCTCGAACCTCGGTTCCGGCGCGAGCCTCAATAATATCGGACTTGGTGGTATCACGGGATCGTACATCGCACCCGGAACGATCACGGCAGGAAACATTGCGGACGGAACCATAACCGGCTTCAAGATCGCAAGCAGTACGGTCACAGGCTCGAACCTCGGTTCCGGCGCGAGCCTCAATAATATCGGACTTGGTGGTATCACGGGATCGTACATCGCACCCGGAACGATCACGGCAGGAAACATTGCGGACGGAACCATAACCGGCTTCAAGATCGCAGGCAGTACGGTCACAGGCTCGAACCTTGCTTCCGGCGCGAGCCTTCAGAACATCGGACTTGGCAACATCACGGGATCGTACATCTCATCCGCAACGATAACGGGAGGTAACATCGCAAGCAGTACCGTAACGGCTGCCAACATGCAGGATGATGGAACGACTGGAAATGTACTTACATCCAATGGTGGGACTCCGCATTGGGTACCCGCGGCTGTATCTGGTGTCAATTTGCAAGGTAGTACGCCGGGCACACAACAGACGGGAAACATCAACGTAAGCGGAACGGTCATAACCGGAACTGCGCTCAAGACAGACAACATCAACCCAAATGCGACTGGTGGAACCACGTTCGGAGGAGCGGTATCCTTAGCAAGTAACAACCTGCTGAATGTGTGGCAACTAACCTCCCATGCAACCTCCGCTCCGACGGGATCGGGAACTTCGCACATCACCGTGGTGACACTGGCCGCCCACTCCACCGATATGGCCGGACAAGTGACCTTCACTGCTGCAAGCGCCGTCAGCGGCGATGCTGCAAAAGTTACCTTCACCGGCAGTAGCTACTTATCCTATAGCACCACGATCGTGGTGCTTACGCCTGCCGATCTGGCAACGGCCCTTGCTTTTTACCGGCGTGGGGTATTATGTTAATCCGAGTACCTCTTTTTTCCAGATCGTGCTGGCTGCTCCCGTTACCAACGGAACCTATAGTTTCTACTACCATGTGATCGCGGAATAATTTATTTCATACCCCGCATGGCGCAGTGTTTCCAGCCTGCGCCCCCAATGGCGCGTAGGTCGGTGCCTCCGGCCCGACCAAGACATTTGTGGGCGCACACAATTATCGTTTAACAATCCGGGTGCAAGTCGGGCCAGAGGCACCGACCTACGCACCCACATTATAACGGCATCGCACCCTCATTCAAAATATCAAGGTACTTTGAATAAACATAGCTCCTGTTCCGCTGCTTGCCGGTCGTCTCGCGAACTATGCCGAGATCCTGCAGCTTGCTAAGCGCGGCGATTGCTGTCGGCAATGCAACGGAAAGCCGCGCCGTAACTTTTCCCGGCGTGACGACTACCTCGTGCTTCAGCAGATCATGCACTCGCACCAGCGTTCCGGCATGACGGCCTTCTCGCTCTAATGATGTGCGATCTGCATCGAAGAGAGTAAGCAACTGATGCGCTGTCCGCGAGGCGCCATCTGCAACTTCCGCTACGCCGCTCAGAAAGAACGCGATCCACGATTCCCAATCGCCATCCGTTCTCACGCGTTGCAGCAAGTCATAGTAGGTTTGACGGTGCGCCTTGAAATAAAGACTGAGATAAAGCAGCGGCTCATCGAGAACATTCTCAGCTGCAAGGATAAGCGAGATCAGCAATCGGCCGATACGCCCATTGCCATCGGAGAATGGATGAATAGTTTCGAACTGAACGTGACTAAGCGCCGCCTTGATGAGCGTAGGCGTCTTCATCGGAATGTCATTAATAAATCGCTCCAGATCCGCCATCAGCCGGTTAAGCTCCTTATGCGGCGGCGGAACGAAAAGCGCATTGCTCGGGCGCGACCCGCCAAGCCACACAGGTGCGCGGCGGAAATCCCCCGGCGATTTGCTGCTCCCACGCCCGCTCGCAAGCAGCACACGGTGCATACCTTTTATCAGTCTGCCGCTTATCGGCAAGCCACCCCGCAACTGTGCCAGGCCATGTTCGAGCGCGGCAACATAGGACGATACTTCTGTAACGTCGTCTATCGGAACTCCGGGCGCCGACTTGTTCTCGTATAGCAGCAAGTCCTCCAGGGTGGACTGCGTACCCTCGATCTGGCTCGAAAGCACTGCTTCCTTCCTGATATAGGAGTAGAGAAACAAATGCTTATCTGGCAGGAATCGCGTCACAGCGTTCAGCGAGCCAAGCGCAAGATTCGCCCTCGTTCGAAGCTCATCAGCCGCCAGAAGATCGACCGGCGGAATAGGAGGCAAAGGCACTGGAATAAACGCACGATACGGTGCATCAATATCCGTCTGAACGGTATATCCTCCCGTAACTCGTTTAATCTTAATCGCTTGTAGCTTTTTAGTCCTTTTGGCCATAACTTAACGATCCTTTAATTATTTCGCTCTTTCCCAATTTAATTAAAGGATAACGCCTTATCATTTAATTACGCTCCCAGCAAAATGCGATTTTCGCTCAAAAACGCCGATCATCCTATCCTTAACTTAACCATCCTTTAATTATTTCGTCCTTTTCCAATTTAATTAAAGGATAACGCCTTATCCTTTAATTACGCTCCATGGAAAATTGAATCTCTCGTGCGGTATGTCAGCGCCTCCGGCCCAATACACCGCTATACCCTAAAGCCAATACCCTATACCCCATGTCCCCAATCACAAAATTCGCTCGCGATAAACTAAAAATAAAAATATGGCCAAAGATGGAAGAGATATTCGATGCCTTCGCGCCAGCCGATGGATCGCCTGGCCATCGCAAAATTCTCGTCCGCTCATGCAACGGCGCCGGCAAAACAACCGCACTCGCAGCCATCTGCAACTGGTATTTCACAAGATATAGTGATTCCATAGTACTAACAACTGCCTCAAGTTGGATGCAGGTAAAACGAAATCTCTGGAGCGAGATTCGCCGACAGGCGCGGGAAGGAAAATTGTACCCACAAAAAAAAGCCACATTTACCGATACAAGCATTACGCTTTCTGACAAACATTTTATGATCGGAATCTCTCCAAACATCCCGGAGAATGCCATGGGCTTTCATGCTCGGCATATTCTGATAGCAGTCGATGAAGCAACCGGGGTCGATCGCGAAATTATGGATGCGCTAATGGGAAACCTTACCGGAGCAGATGCTCAGATAGTGATGATCTGCAATCCCATCGACAAAGATTCGTTCCCGTACCAGGCCGAACGATCAGGTGATTGGAAATTGATTCACATTTCCGCATTCGATCACCCGAATGTTGTTGATGGCATCGAAACTATTCCCGGTGCAGTCACTCGCGAATGGATTGCAGACAGGCTCAGGGCCTGGTCATTCGAAGTTAAATACGATGCCGGAGAATTTAGTCGAATGGTAAATGTAGAGTGGTTAGACAAATGGTACAGAAAAACTGCAATTGCACAGGCACGGATTCTTGGTGAGTGGGCTCAGTTGGATGTCATTGGTTTTATTCCATTGGAATTGATTCAACGTAACTTGATGCCAACACTCACAGGTTCAAATCCTCGACCGAAAGTCAGGTCTATGGGTGTGGATATTTCGCGCGGTGTTGGGGCAGATGCCACCGTCTATGCTTTCTTCGATATATATGACAATGCGCCTGATCTTCAGCTTCCGTTCAAGGTGATCTATGATGAAGACCTGATGGCAACAGCCGACCGCATAAAGTGCGAGTTCGAACGCTGCAAAGCAGATGGAATTCACCTCATCATCGCTATCGACGATACCGGCTTAGGAGGCGGCGTAACAGATAAACTCAAGCGAGAAAGCATTGACTTTCATCCTGTGAACTTCAATCACAGACCGAAAGGATTTTTCCCTGGCAAGGACATTGCAAACGCTCGAGCAGAAATGTATTTTGTCCTGCAACAGGAATTGATAGATAGAAAGCTCCATCTTATGAATGACACTGAATTCCATCAGGAGCTTTCTTCGATCCGTTTAGATATTAGCCAGACCAATGGTTCATTCAAAATGGAGGACAAAGCCGATATAAGACAACGTCTCGGCCGCTCGCCCGATTACGCCGATGCAACCGCGCTTGCAAGATATGCTCTCCGGCTGGAAGCGATACGAAAACGGGAAAAGCTCTTGTAAACGCTTTTCCTCGGCTATCGTAACTGGCTTTTTCTCGCGGAGATTACTGTGTCGAAAGGCGGTAAACGATGTTCGTGACGACATCGACGGAATCAACTGTACCAGCCTGTAGGCTTGCATTAATTGTGAATGCCGTAGTATTGCCAGGAATCGATGTGGGGGTCGGTGCAAAAGTCATCTCCAACCAATCCGTTCCCGGATATCCTGGGATAGTTGCCTCCACATGTTCTGGAGTAGGGTCAAATCCCGGCGGGCCAGAAGGAGTGAACACGACGGTTACTGTCGGTATTTCCGGAAGATGCCAGCGTTTGGTGCTGTCGGACCATCGGAAGTAGAATTGATATATTGTAGTGCAGTCGCCAGCGGCAAGCGGTGTCTTTGTGGACCACGACATATTGCTGGGCTTGATAACACCAGTATCAAACGAGGATTTGGTCGCGCCAGTACAATCATCCGTCGTAGTGACGGTCGCGCCGGACGTAAAGCAACCTGCTCCAGTGAGCGCCGCTCCAAGCAAGAATAGAAACAACCGAAAGGATCGTTTCATAAAAAAACCTCCATCAAGAAATGAATGATAATTGGGGATACAAATATAATACATTTCTCAGGCGGGTTGGTGAAATTTAATTAGAGCAGGATATAGGGGGCAGGGTTTGGTTGTTTTAGTACTTTAACATTCCAAAACACTGACATAAATTACCTAATACATTTCGCCGGTGGAAGAAAATCCGAATCGTGGCCAACGCGAGGGACGAGGGTATTCACAATATCGCGGTAATGCGGCGAGTACGTATCTACAAAGATCTCGAGATCGTAAACCGTCTGCGGTATCATCGCGATCGCCCTGTATCTGCTCGCCACAGTCTCGACGGTCAGCGCCACATAGCCCGACCCGATAAGTCCATCGCCTCCGCGAAGCACTGTGTAGCATGTGTCGGATGTATCGGAAGGCAATGACAGAGGAATAATGATCATGTCAGGCTTCGAGCGAATAATAAAATTGACTACCTCCTGCGTGGTGTGTGCATGTGCTATCTCATTTGTATTAAGTCCGACAGGGTCTATATTCAAAAGCTCCGACATATACGGAAGCCTCCCAGCATCGCCCCACGCGAGCGTGATATGCTCGTGATCCGGAATAGACCGCAGCACCGGCGCAACCCGCGAGTACCGGCTCATGTATTCTGTGTCGCGTTGTATATAATACATACCGCCTCTATGCTGAAGCGTCCAGAAAATATGCAGCGCAAGCAACAGACCGAACGCCACACATCCGATCCATTTATTTCGTATTGACCGCCCGATCGCTGCAAAAGCAAAGCCGCTCAGCAAGATCAGCATTACCTCCATCGAGTATGTGAATCGCTGGTATTCGTTCGAAATAAGACGCGAAAAAAGATAGAATATGCTTAGCAGAATGCACCACAAAACCGCCATTTGCACTGCCACATTTTTCCTTGCTTTCCACGATGCAACAACCGCGAGAATAAGCAAGTACCAAACTCCCTGATAAAAGATCCTCATCGCTCCGCGACCGGGAAGCAGCGTTCCACCGCTCGCTTGAGATACTTTTATATAAAACGAGTTCGGCAGCAAGTTGCCGAAATACCAAAGCTTCCACAAAGCATAAAGCATCAATGGAAGAACGAAGAAGTAGAATGCCGGAATAGCAATTGATAAGAAAGAAGACAAAGCCCCTTCGGTAACTTTTGTCACTTTAGTCCTTGTGCTGAAAGCTAAAACTATAAATAGTACACCCCCAATGATAGCCCCCTCCGGCCTCGTAAGTGCAGCAAGCGTCGCAAAAACAAAAGAAAGTGCTGAGTGCTGAGTCCATCGCCCACGATGGCTGAGTGCTGAGTCCTCCTCTGAATTACTTAGCACTAAGCTCTTAGTCATCGTGGGCGATGAACTTAGCACTGCCAAAAGCAGCCACATAGTAAACAAACTCGTCTCCATCCCCGAATATGCATTAAGCCACGTAAACGGATCAAAAAGAAAAAATGCAACCGCAAAAATACCGTAGGGGCGCATGGCAATGCGCCCTGTAATAGACACATTATCGGGCGCATTGCCATGCGCCCCTACGATTCGATAAATTGCAATAGCCGACACAACCACCGCCACAACGCTTATCCCCTGCGACACAACCACAAGATCCCACCCCATCCAACTGAACGGCGCAAGCAAAAGCATGAAAAGGAAAGTCGTGCAGCCTTCCGTGTGCGCCCCGCCGGAATTCCAGACAATGCCAAACCCATGCGCCAGATTAGCCGCATACCGAAACGTGATATACGTATCATCGAACGGAAACCGCATACGAATTGGCACCCACGCGGCAGCTATTGCCAGCGCGGCAAGGACGATAAGGACTTCTGTGCGGTATCGGCGAAAAAACATTATACAAAAATACCACAACAACCGGCTCCTTCCGCATCAATGCCAAAAATCGTAGCGGTCAACGGCGTTGACCCATCTTGCACAAACACAGAATTCGTCGTTCATCAAAATGGGTCAACGCCGTTGACCACTACAACGCGCGTCGTATTCCGTCGAAATGTAATTTTATGGGACGGTTATTTCAAGTGTATTCGAATAGTCGCGAGTAACATAGCCTGAAACTTCACCATAACCAGTTAACGGCAGCAGTTCAGCGCAAACGAATATCTTTCGCCCACTGGTCAGACTATCTACCTCGTAGCTAATCGGCAACGTTGGATCGGCCACTTGGAAAAACGCTCCTGAGAACTTTCCGTTTTGCACAAACAAATTCAACCCTCCTCCTGCTTTTGTCGCTGAGTCAACTGTCGCAGCCACTTGAAATCTTTGTAATTTGTTTGAAGAAATATGCCCGCCAAAAAAGAGAGCATTCTGATGTATGCCATTAATTGAAGAATCTCTGATAACGGCATAATCGAGCACCATTGTGTCAGACGGCATTCGTGTGATATTCATGGGGTTAAGGAAATCTACCCCTGCTCCGCTGAAGTGATAGTAATCCCATCCAATAGTATCGAAGCCCTGCTTCGCCATATAGACCGAATAAATCCCTGCGGGGACATTCTTCAGTGTGTATTGGCCAGTAGAATCTGTGGTGGTAACGAGGTTCGTACCTCTAAGACCGAAGATCGTTCCTGTCAGCAGACTCGGTAGCGAGTCACCATTTACATCAAGTGGAACAACCCGCCCAGTCATCTCCCCGAGATAAGGCCCAACAACAGGCGAAGGCGAAGTGCTTTGATGACAACTAATCGAAACACCAGCAAGCAGCGCGATAAAAATAAGATATGTTTTCATAGCCATATTGAATATTCGTGATCTGACACGCTTTCCAAAACCACCAATTCCTCTTATCGTTCCTCTCATCCATCATTTTAAGGAACGTCATTGCGAGGAAACCCCGTAGGGGTAACGAAGCAATCCCCCAAGATTAAGCTGAATATGCACGGATTGCTTCTTCGTCACTCCGGGACTCCTCGCAATGACGTGAATACAAAATATACATTTGCACAATGAACCTAATAACATGAATCTAAAACTTGGAAAATATTCCATACAACTAAAACGCGACGCAACAGCCGCTTCTCGCATTCCCGCAGAGCAAGCAGCCACCAGCGCCGGCGGACTCCTTCCCTGGCCACCCGGCGGAGTTCCGATGGTTTATCCATCCGGAAATTTCGGACGCGAGAACACGATGGAAAACCTCCGCATGATCCGCGAAACCGTCGCAATCTGCATGCACGCCCGCAGCGAAGCGATCAGTCAGGGCATCTTCCACGCGTATATGCAGAGCGGTAATGCACCCCGCGTAGGTCGGCGCCTCCGGCCCGACTCCCCCGGCGCATTACCGATTGATCATCCGCTCGAACGCCTCCTCCAAAACCCCAATCCCGTTTTCGACATGAGCGATCTGCTGGAACTATCCAGCCAGTGGCTCGACGCAACAGGAAACTCAATCTGGCTAAAAGTGCGAGATGGAAACGGCGCGGTTGTCGAGCTGTGGCCGGCGAGCGTCCTTTCGTTCCAGATCGAGCGCGGCGCGGACGGACTGCCGGAGTCCTACCGATTTCTTCCATCGAACTCTGTCATCCCCGCGAGCGACATCATCCACATCCGAAGACCCGACATTCGCATGTCACCGTTTTTCGGTCACGGAATTATCTCCGATATTCTCGACACAGCGAAAGCCGAAACCGCAGTGCAGCTTTTTCAATCTCGTTTTTTCGAGAACGACGCAATGCCGCGAGCAGTCCTCAAATGGCCGCCCGGCGCGCTTATCGGTCAGGACGAAATGGATCGCCTGCGAACTGCGTGGGAAGCGAAATACTCCTCTCCCACAAACGCCGGACGCATCGGCATTCTGCCCGACGGCGGCGATGTCCAGCTTCTCGGCTCCTCTGCGAAGGAACTTGATTTCTCCAGATCGAAAGAAGAACTGCGCGATGCAATTCGCGAAGCATTTCGGGTTCCAAAAATCTTCTTCGGCGATATGGAGAACGTCAATCTCGCAAATGCCGAGACGAGCTACACCGTCTTCATGCGCGATGTCGTCGAACACTCGCTCGCAAAACATGCGCGCGCACTCACGCGAGCGCTCGCGCACGAGTTCGACGCGCCCGAAAGATCGAGCGCAACCGGACGCTTCATCGCAAAACAAACTCTAACGATCGAGCACGAATCGGTTCTCACCCAATCCGAAACCGAGTTCTTAGCCCGCGTCACCCAACTCAAGCAATCAATGACAATCGAAGAGCAACGCGCCCTCATTAACCTGCCCCCGCTGCCGAATAATGCAGGGGTTGTGCTTGCTCAACATGCGTAGGAACGCACCGCGCATGTCCGAGGACGAGAGGAATGAACATTTTAACAAAGATTGTGTTTTTAATTAAGATTAAAGGAAGGGTGCTCTATATAGCACCAAATACAACATACCAAAATGACAGCAATTGAAGTTGCAAAATATTTCCTCCGCAAGCAGGTGGGGGGCGAAAACGAGATCACAAATATGAAGCTCCAAAAGCTCCTTTATTATGGTCAAGGCTTTCACCTTGCCCTCAGAGGGAAACCGCTCTTTGAGGACGAGATCGAGCGCTGGGATTTAGGCCCCGTTGTGCCCAACGTTTATCATTATTACAAGAATAGTGGAGGAAAGCCAATTGAGCCCCCAAAGACTTTCGACGCCTCACTTTATCCGGGGGACACCGGGAAGTTGCTCGATGATGTCTATAAGGTTTATGGTCAGTTCTCAGCGTGGCGGCTCTCTGATATGACACACAGTGAGCCGCCGTGGAAAAACACTGCGCCAAATAGCGTTATTTCCCACTCCGCATTGAGAGTATACTTCCGAACGCGCATCAAGGATGGGAAAGCATAACAAAGGGCTGAAGCCAGCAAGCCTTCTGAGCAGCGACCTTCTTAAGAAACCGCTTGAAGCTCCGAACTCTGACTCTCAAACACCCATCTTCTCATTTCGATATGTACATAAGGCATACTGCGGTTGCCAAGCAACTGGCGCGAACCATGCGAAGGTCTGGGATCGCATAGAACGGAATAGTGAGTTGACATGGGAAGAAATCAAGAAGCTTCCCAGATTCAATGGCGGAGCAGAGCCGATCAAAAAGATTAAGAAGCCTCTGCCAGAAGGCGTTACTCCCGAGGTTAAGCTTCTTTCATTCCATACCAACGCTAACTTTGCACGGATTATCGGTTATCGGGCCGAACGGACATTCTACATTCTCTGGGTGGACTGCGACGGAGATGTATATGACCATTGACGCCGACTGTATTAAGGGACTCTTCATCCCACGCAAACCTTACGGAATGCTGGTCGAGTAGCGAAAAGCATCCTCATCATTCTGCCAAAGCTTTTGGCTCATAACCAGAATAGAAGCAAAGCAGACCAAACTCATAAACCGCTGATTCGCTTTCTATTACAGCGCCTTGTGCTGTAACTCGGTTATCGTTCCCTTCCCAAGTAAGCACGAATGAACCATCCTTAAGTTCCTTTTCTGGCTTTCCATAGAGATCGTTATAGTGCAATTCCATCAAGGACAATTGATGTAAATCCAAAGTATAAAGCGCAGATCCTGGTACCCAGGCAGTCTCTACGACCACATCCAATTCGTTAAACACAATTCTTAAATCGCACTCAATATTCCACCTCTTCACGCCACAAATTAGGATTTTACGAGCATGGTGTTTATCGGTAAACGCCCAAAAGGCTCTGGTATCATCATCAAGAGTAGGATTTTCGCTCAATCTGAGTACCGGTTCATCCATTGTAGTATTGCGTGAGTATCTTTGCCTCACTTGAGCTAAGGTCCAGCCAAGTTCAACGTGTTGATCAACGCTTATCGTGTTCGAGGCAGCTACCGATGGAGGCGCAGCGTTCTTATTGTTTTTGCTAAATAGACTCATGTTTTAATCAAAGAAAACTTTTGATATGGTTCCGATAGCTCTTCAATAGACATACCCTTCGCTCATTCGTCATTCTTACCAAATAATCATATCATGGATATAACCAAGATCGTCACAAAACAAATCATCGAAAAACAAGGTGTGGAAATTACTTCTCCATCACCTCCTTCATCCCTCAATCCTCATCATTCATCCTTAACAAGACAGCGCTGGCTAAAAATGGCCACCGGCGATGTCGATCGCGCCGGAGACATTCTCGTTCTCGAAGGAATGGACGCAACCAACTTCCTCAAAAATCCGCAATTCCTCTGGCAGCACGGCGCAAGCGGTTCGCTAATCAGCACAATCGGCAAAGTGCTGGAACTCCGCGTAGGTCGGGCGTCCTCGCCCGACGGTCGGGCCGGAGGCGCCGACCTACGCGCATTAGTTGAATATGCGCCAGCAGAAATCTCCCCACTTGCAGAACAAGTCTATCAATTAGACATAGCCGGTCTCATTCCTGCAAACTCCATCGGCTTCCGCCCCATCGAGTACGAAGCCAATAGTTACGGCGGACACACCTTCACCAAATGGGAACTTATCGAATGCTCCAAAGTCGAGCTTCCGATGAATCCCGATGCAGTCGATAGTGGAAAGTGGATAACGGATAGTGGTAAGTCATTCACTTTAGATGAAACCGCTGATTGGCTCCTCTCCTAAAACAAAATAATGCCCTCACTCCTCATACAAGTCCTTTAAGTCACTTAAGTCCTTTTAGTCCTTTTAACCCAACCAACAACAAACAACCATGAACATCAACGAAACCGAAAACACCCTTACCGCAACCCGCGAAGAATTCAACACAATCATCGACAAAGCCCTCGATAGAAAAATTAAATCTATGCTAGACAGAACAGCAATCACATCCCTCAATAAATCCACATCCGTAGGGGCCATCGGCGATGGCCCATCGGCTAATCACAACAATGGCGTGATTACAAATCGGGTCAACGCTGTTGACCCCTATGCAAATCGTGAGAAAATATTAAAAACCTTCAAATTCTTCAACGCCGTCGCAACAAACGATCACGGAACTTTACGCTCCATCATGCAGACTTACGAGCCGGAATACATCCGTACACTCTCGCCGCAAGTCGAAGGCACAAACTCCGCAGGCGGCTACCTCGTCCCGCCGGAGTTCTATGCCGACGTCATCTTCCTGCTGAACGAATACGGCTTCTCCAGAAAATATTGCGCGCAAATTCAGATGAATTCGAATGTGCTCAATGTTTCGACGCTCACAGGCAAACCATCCGTCTCGTGGGTAAGCGAGAACGCCGCGATACCCGCAAGCAAGGGCACCTTCGGAAGGCTTGTCCTCACTGCGCAAAAGCTCGCCGCGATATATCCGATCTCCAACGAACTTCTCTCCGACGCGAACGTCGATGTATATAACACGATCCTCCGTATCTTCGTCGAAGTTTTCGGCGCGGAGGAAGATACGCAGGTTTTTCGCGGAACAGGTTCGCCGTTCACCGGAATTCTCAATACGAGCGGTGTCGTCACGACGTATCTCGGCGCGTCCTCAAGCTCCGGCAAAACGCATTACACCGACATCACGCTCGACGATCTCATCAATCTCGTCCAGTCCGTCGGCCCAGCACAGCAGCGCGGAGCCTGCCTCTTCATCGAGCAGAACACGCTCACCGATCTGCTCAAGAAAAAAGATTCCCAAAGCCGATACCTGTGGGATCTCGCAACATCCAACGATCCGCAAGTCAACGGAGCAAACGGATTCAGCGCAACCAATCTGAAGTTCCACGGCTATCCTGTTGTGTCGCTGCCGAACGGAGTGATCATAAATGGTTACGACTCTGGAACTCACGCCAGCACGCCATTCGCAGTCTTCGGCAACCTGCAAACTGCCGGCTGCTGGATCGGAACTCGCGGCGGAATGGAACTCCGCATCTCCTACGATGCCACTGCCGACACGGTCAACGCATTCACCAACGATCTCCAGCTCCTCCGCATGACCGAGCGCATCGCATTCGGCGTCGGCCAGCCGGGGTATCTGGGTGTGCTGAGCACAAGCGCGACGTAAACGAGTATTGATGTGAGATTTTCAAATGCTATATTTGAATTCTTATTAACAAGTCGAAGCTTGTCATTCCCGCGAACGCGGGAATCCATACCTTTATCGAAGTGCTAATTATGGATTCCCGCATTCGCGGGAATGACATATTAAAATATTATTGGATGATGAAAAGGAGAGAGTTCTCAAACCCCTCATTTCATTCCTCATCCTTCATCCCTCATCCTTTCCCAATAAATGCCCACTTTTACCAGCCCAGTCAGCGTTGCAAACTTCCAGATATATCTAAAAGATACATCTACAGATTCGACGCTGCTGGCATTCTATCAAACTGTTCTCAACAACGCGACCGAGGCAGTATATACCTGGCTCGACCGCGATTACACTCCGAGCGCCAGCAAGACCGACATCTTCTGGGGCGACGACACCCAGTTCCATGCGCCAAAACATCAGGCCGCAGCTTTCACAAACTGGACATATACAGATCTCTCCGGCGCAACCACCAATCCGGGCGTGAGCGACCTGATCACTCGCGCAAATGGATACCTCATTCAAACCAAAACGCATTCTTTCGTCTCGCAGAACGAGCATACTCTGACATATACTCAGCCCTCGACTCTGACATGCCCCGAACAAGTGATGCAAGTCATCACCGAGATCGCCGCAATTCAGTTCCACGAAAGCAATCAGGGAATGGGCGCGCTTGGTATTG
>Ga0207110_10108_pt2 | contig 21007 bp, 19 predicted proteins | sample Alteio_BWMinHeat_74_FD_153582 | JGI IMG/M metagenome (GOLD analysis project Ga0207110, IMG submission 153582) | Enriched cells from forest soil in Barre Woods Harvard Forest LTER site, Petersham, Massachusetts, United States -... | ecosystem: Environmental > Terrestrial > Soil > Temperate forest >...
GCCTCCACGCGTTTCGGCCGCGGCGCCGACCCGGAAATGGCCGAGCTTGTTTCGCGCCGCGCCGCTGAACTGATCTTGCAGCTTGCCGGCTCAAGTTGGCGGTCGACACCGTCGAGAGTTCTGATTTTTTCGTTTGGCTTCGCGCGGCGGACGACGATTTTGTGATCGCGAACTTTGTCGTAGTCAAATGTGTGCAGCGGGTGGCCCAGTTCGAGCATCACGTAGTTCGAAACGTCAACGACGTTGCTGATGCTGGCCACGCCGGAGGCTTCGAGTTTGTCCTTGAGCCATTTCGGCGAAGGCTGGATTTTCACGCCGCGAATGACGCGGGCCGTGAACCGCCCGGACAAATCGGGCGATTGAATTTCCACTTTTACGGCGTCGCCGGCTTTGGCTGCGCTTTCCGCTGGTTTTGGCGAGACGTGCTTGAGCGGCAGTTTGTAGATCGCGCCGACTTCACGCGCAATTCCGTAGTGGCCGAGACAGTCGGGGCGGTTCGAACTGACTTCCGCTTCAATCACCGCGCCGTGCGGGCCGTTTTCGACTCCACCGATGTTCGTTCCGGAAAGAGCGAGGCGCGAAGCGAGCTCGTTCGGCGGCGCGGTCACGTCCACGAAATCCTTCAGCCAGTTGTAAACGACCTTCATGCGTCAGTCCTTACCTGACTGGAGCTGACCGTAGTAAAGACGGGTCAGATACTCCATGCGAACGGCGCCCTGCTGCTGGTGCGCGTCAAAAATGGTTTGCAGCTCCACCATCATTGGCGGGAAGTTCGGGTGGTCCTGCGCGGGCATGTAGGAGCTGCTGCGGACGCGGCCGGCCAGGCCGGCGAAATCAAAAACCTGCACGTTGGGAATCTGCTGCTGGCGATACGCGCTGCTTTGGAAAAAGGAGCGCATCTGTTCCTCGCGCGGATAGCTTTCATTCACTCGCGAATAGTCCGTTCCAAATTTGCGGAGCAGCGCTTCGAAGGCGCGCAAGAAGGGAGTGGTGCCGGTCAGGCGTTCATTCCAGAGAACGACGATCCAGCCGGTGGGCTTCTGGATGCGCGCAAATTCTTTTCGGGCGGCGTTTTGGTCAAACCAGTGGAAGGCCTGGCCGGCGGTGACAAAGTCGATGGTCGCGTCGCCAAGTGTTGTGGCTTCGGCGGAGCCTTCGATGCTTGAGAAGCCGTCGTAAGCGGCGAGATACTCTTCTCCGGCTAGGCGCATTTCGGTGTTGGGTTCCACGCCGAAAACGCGATTGCCATTCTTCAAAAAGAGTTCGCTCAAAAAACCAGTTCCTGAGCCGATGTCGGCGACGACATGGCCGGGGCGCAGGCCGCACTCCGAGCGGAGGATATCGAGCGTGGCCGCGGGATAGCCGGGGCGGTAGCGGACGTAGTCCGCGACGCGATTGGAGAAGCGTTGTTTGGCGTCGGTGAAAGTCATTGAACTAAGTTTTCAGTCCTCAGTGTTCAGTTGTCAGTAAGAGTAAAACCGGGCCGGGCTAAAGCCCGGCGCCTACAAATGCTTCCTACGGGAACTGGCGGAGGAAGCGGACGTCGTTTTGAAAAAAGACCTGGATATCGTCGATGCCGTATTTCAGCATGGCCAGGCGGTCTATGCCGATGCCGAAGGCGAAGCCGCTGACTTTTTTGGCGTCGTAGTTCACGAAGCCGTAGACGGCGGGGTCGACCATGCCGGCGCCGAAGAGTTCGATCCAGGCGGCGCCTTTGCATTTCGAACAGGTGGCGCCGTTCGAAGAGCCGGTTCCGCCGCAGAAGGGACAGGAGACGTCGAATTCGACGCTCGGCTCGGTAAATGGAAAATAGCTGGGACGGAAGCGCGTTTTGACGCTGGGGCCGAAAAATTGTTTCACGAAGTATTCGATGGTGCCGGTGAAATCGCAGAAGGTGATGTCCGTGTCCACGGCGAGGCCTTCGATCTGGTGAAAGGCGAAGGAGTGGGTGGCGTCGGGATTGTCGCGGCGGTAGACCTTGCCGGGAACGATGACGCGCACGGGCGGCTTCCGCTTTTCCATGGTGCGGATTTGCATGGGCGAAGTGTGCGTGCGCAGCAGCAGTGGCGTCGGCGCGCCCTTGGGAAGATCGATGTAGAAGGTGTCCATGTCGTCGCGCACGGGGTGGAATTCCGGGATGTTGAGGGCTTCGAAATTGTAATAAGGCGTTTCAATTTCGGGGCCTTCGACGACGGAGAAGCCGATGGAGAAGAAGATGTCTTCGATTTCCTGGAAGACCTGGCGGATGAGGTGATGGGAGCCGATGGGGCGGAGGACGCCGGGGAGGGAGAGATCGACGCGGTCGCGGGTCAGTGCGCTCGCTTCCGTTTTCTCTTCAATTCGCTTTCGCTGTTCCTCTAGTTTCGTCTCGATGTGCGTCTTCAGTTCGTTGAATTGCTTTCCGACAACGCCTTTCAGCGATGGGGGCGATTTTTTGAGCCAATTTTCGGTAATCAGCGTTAGTACGCCAGCCTTGCGACCAATCCAAAAGTTCCGCAGAGATGTGACAGGGTCGGGGTCGGAACCGAGCCAAGCCTCCTGAAGCATCAAGTTACGGATTTCGTCAGCGTCGAGCACGACCTGACGGTCGAACCGCGCACGAACTTCGGCGAACTTTTCCGCGACCCCTTGCGCGTTGTTCACGCCAAGTTCGGCGAGAGTCTTCTCGGTTGGGTTGTCCAAAGTCGGCATGATCGCGATGTAGATTACACCGAGGTGCACGATATATCGTGCCCCTACGAAAGAAATTGCGCCCGCATCGGAAGGTGGCCGCCACGCTCGGGATGACGGACCTAACTACAGTTTGCCAGGCCGCCCACATCCTGCCGAGAAAGGGCGCAGCGATGCTGTGCCCCTACAAAGAACTAGCGTCGTGCGCCTAGGACCGTTTCGCCTTGGCTGGAGGCGGGGCGGCGGCTTTGGCTGTTGCTACGAGCGCGGTGAATGCGGCGGCGTCTTTGACCGCGATGTCTGCTAGGACTTTGCGGTCGAGGGAGACGCCGGCGGCTTTCAGGCCGTGGATCAGCTGGCCGTAGGTCAGGCCGTTGTTCCGTGCGGCGGCGCCGACGCGCTGAATCCAGAGCTTGCGATACTCGCGCTTTTTGACGCGGCGGTCGCGTTTGGCGTAACGATCGGCGCGATTGGCGGCTTCCTGGGCGGATTGGTAGAGCTTGCTCTTTGTCAGGAAGAAGCCTTTTGTTCTCCTAAGGTACTTTTTGCGCCGTGCACGGCGCTTGGTGCCGCGTTTTACGCGAGCCATGGGGTTTCTCCTTCAAGTTTTGCCGGGGCCGGGGATGGCGGAGTGGGGGGATTTTGTTCGGACGGGTCTGAAGACCCGCCACTACAAAACCTCGGCGCTCTGCAAACAGCGGCCACGGATTTTAATGGGAAACAAAACGGGTTGCGTGAACGCGCGAAAACACGCGTTACGCAACGGGTTTGTTTCCGGAGTACTGCGACGCCGGGCTAAAGCCCGGCCTCTACAATTGCCCCGACAATTTCGCGGGGCTTATCGGCCGGCAGGCACCCGTGAAGCGCTGCCTGGCACGATTTGCGAAACTTTCGTTCCGCATTTTCTTCGCAGGACACTAACTACAGTGCCTGTGTTTCAAAGAAAGTCTTTAGCCGTAGGGAAGCATTTGCTTGACGCTGGCCACGTCGGCTTTGTTTACAAGCGTTAGCTTCTTTAGTTTGCGCATGCGGCCGGGGGCTTTGGTGCCCATCAAGTGGCGCTTGCCGGAATGGCCGCGCTTGATCTTGCCGTTGGCGGTGATCTTGAAGCGCTTCCTGGCGCCGCGGTGCGTTTTCAGTTTCAATTTTGGTTTCGATGCGTTTCTTGGCATTGCTGTGAATCCTCTCCTAAGCTCGAAGCGGTTGGCCTCAGAAGGCCGCCCCTACATAATCCATTTCGCGGTGAAGCGCGCTGATTACTGCGACTGCTGGGCGCTGGAGGCCGGTTGGCCGGCCGGCTTGGCCACGCTGACGCCTTTTTTGGGCGCGAGCAAAGCCACGAGGACGTTGCCTTCCATGCGCGGCATGGTTTCGATCTGGCCCTGGTCGCCGATCTCCATGAGCAAGCGGTTCATTTTGGCGCGGCCCACTTCCTGATGCGCCATTTCGCGGCCACGATGAAAAATCATCGCGCGCACTTTGTGGCCTTCGCCGAGGAAGCGGATAATCTGGTTCTTGCGAACCTGATAATCGTGCTCCGCGGTGGCGGGCCGAAACTTGACTTCCTTCAACTGCGAGCCACGGCTGCTCTTGCGCTGCTCGTGCGCTTTTTTATTGGCCTGGTACAGATACTTGCCGTAGTCGGTAATTTTACAAACAGGCGGATCGGCCGTGGGCGAAATTTCCACCAGGTCGAGCCCTTTTTCCTTGGCCAGCTTAATGGCTTCAAAGGGCTGCATGACCCCGAGCTGGCCGCCTTCTTCATCAATCACCCGAATCTCGCGAGCGCGAATCCGCTCGTTGACGCGGATGCGGTCGCTCTGCCGGAAGCTGCGTTCTGCGATAAATCCCCCTTGGACGCTTTGTTAATCGCGGCTGCGAATCGGCTGACCCACACGGGCCGCAAAGCGGTAACCCCACTCCCATCCCACACAGCGCAAAATCGCCGGGGGACGGGCTTCAAAGTATAGCACGCACAAGGCGGGAGGCGACAAGAGGCAAGAAGGCGGAAGGAAGGGCAAGAAAGGGCTGCGCTGCCCGACTGGAGCAACTGCAAGGAAGTGATATCACCGAGCAACCAGACCAGTGCCAGGCATCATGTGCATGAGGGTGCCAAGGGCAGCGAGCACGCCAACAAAGTAAGCGGCGGTGATCGGACTGGGTTGCGGAGGCAGGTCTTTGGTGAACAGGCGGTAGGCGAAGCCCGCGGCGACCAGAAAAAATAGACCTTCGCCGGCAAACAGCCATAGGAAAAGACACGCAGCGAGGAGAACCAAGCGTTCGGTCTTACTGAGTGCTTCCGCTGCGCCACCGCCGTCAAGGATCCAGACTGGAATGAGATTCAGAACATTAAGCCCCGCGCTGGTGCGTGCAAGCGCAGCCCAAAGACCGTTGCCCGTGCGGTACCAGAGTGCCGCGCAAACGGCGGCACCGATAAAACCTGCCAGCGGTCCCGCGAGGCTAACTGCCGCGCGTGTCTGGCGCGTGACACCGAGAGCCTGCCAACGAACGTAAGCGCCGAGGCCGGGGAGAAACACCGGCATGTCCGCAGGCAAACCGCGGCGGCGAATATCAATGTAGTGGCCCATCTCGTGAACAAGGATGAGAACAGCGAAGCCAACGCCGAACGCGGCGCCAAAGAGCGCCCAGTAGACGCCCATGAAAGCGAAGAGGCTGAAAATGAATTTGAGTTTAAAGATGGCGAAGAGGAGCGTCTTGCTTTTTGCGAGCAGAATGGCGATCGGAGCCAGAGGGCCGAGTCTGCGAGCCCAGTTATTTTTTTGCTCTGGAGGAGGGGCAACCTTGGCGGCAAGTTCGAGCTTGTAGACGTGGCCGCGAATCCATTCCGCCTGCGTCGAGTTTTGTGGAAGAAGCGGGAGTGCCTTGAGCCATTCCTCGCGAGCCAAGGAGATCTGTTCCTGTTCTTCAAGAGACTTGGCGCGCGTGGAGATGCGCACCAACTCTTCACTGTGAACCAAAGAATGGCACTGCTCGCAGGCTAGAACTCCGAGAGGCAAAGCCGCGCCGCAATTGTGGCAGTTGCGAATGGGTTCTGAGGAGTCGGTGGGCACAGTTGGCGTGTGGAAGCCGGACTAGGCGGGTGTGGGCGGCGGCGACGATGCGCCTGCGACAAAAGGGCCGAGGATTTCGATTTTTGGGCCGGCCGTCAGCTTCCAAGCGATGTTCATGCCGACAAACAGGATGACGAGGCCAATGGCTCCGCCCACTGGATTCTCCAGCGCGAGAAATGGCGAGGCGAGACCGATGAGCAAGAGAAGCCCTAGCGCACTGCCCAGACTTACTTTTGGTTTTTCCGATGGGACCGACCCGGCGGCAGCGTCGGCGTCCGATGGCGAGGAGCCGTTGTCCGGCGATACAGGCGCGGGGGCAGTTTGAGTCCGCGCCGGTTTCCGGGCCTGTTCCTTGCTTATCGCTGAGAAATAAATGGGAACGGCTGCGAGGGAAACGGCAGCGTAGGTGAGCGCGGCTGCGGCAAACTGGTAGCGGCGGCCACCGATTCCCCGCGAACCCATTTTGAAAGCCTTGGCGATGATCCAGCCAACGGCGAGCGAGACGTAACCAATGACGATTCCAGTGATGATGGTGAACGCGGAATAGAGGATCAGGCCAATGACCGCGCCACCGATGCCAAAAACCAAGCCGCGAACAAAGGCAGAGTGGGTGTCTTTCGGCAACTGGTCCTTGAGCTGACTGACGCAGCGATCGCAGGCGAGAGATCCGTTGACGCGATAGTAGAGGCCGGTGATTGCCTGCTTGCAGGACTTGCAGACATCTGTGCCAGGTTTTGCCGCGTATTCCGCGGTGCCGAATTGAGGTGTGGGGGCGCCGAAATTCGTTTCCGACATGAGCGGGAGGTTAGCACAGGGGATATTGCCCTAAAAGCGAAATTGTTATTCGCGTTGGAAACGCGTTGCGCGGCTTGCTTTGCGTTCGATTGCGCCACTGAGCCCGGGATAGAGGTGCGAGATCCGACGGTGTAGTGCATAGGATACAGATTCGAAGAATCGCCCAGCGAAGGAACTGCTGGGCGTGTTTAAGTGTGGGTATGACGAGCGTCGCGCTTACCGCTGCCGCAAAAAGGATCTGCGTTCTGTTTTTTCTCGCGCTGAAATTTTTATTTCTAATTACTTCCAGCGGGCGGGTGCGGACGATTGATGAAGTGTCGGTGGATTTGCAGACGGAGAGTTTGGCGCTGCACGGGAATACGGCGGTGCCGCAGGCGGAGGCGCTGGGGACGTTTTATGGAAAGAGGGATCGATGGGGGCAGCCGCGCGCGCCGTACGGGACGGCGCAGGCGGTGCTGGTTTTGCCGTGGCATTTTGCGGGGCGGATGTCGCGGGCGGTGCTGCCGGGGATTCCGGCGCGAGCGAAGGATCTGTTTTTGGACGCGGTAGTGGCTTCGAGCAGCGCGACGTTTGCGGCGCTGGGGGCGGCGCTGGCGTTTCTAATTTTTTGCCGGATGGGGATGGATGTGAAGCCGGCGCTTTGGGCGGCGTTGATACTTGCGCTGGCTACGCCGCTGTTTTCGTATTCGGCGTGGTTTTTTTCGGAGCCGCTGGTGGCGATGCTGTTCCTGGCTGCGGCGCTAGTGCTTTTTACGGGAGAGGCAGCGGCACCAACTTCGCCGAAGCTTGCAGCGATCGCGGGAATATTTCTCGGGGTCGCACTGTGGGTGCGGCCGTCGCATCTTATTGCGGCGCCGGTGTTTCTTCTGGGGCTTTTGATTCGCGACCGGAGGAGGAGTTTGGCGGCCGCGATTGCTTTGGCGGTGGTGGTGGGGATTTTTGGCGGGGCGTATCTGTTGCGCAATCAGATTTATTTCGGGAGTCCGTTCGAATTCGGGTATCCAGATGTTGCTGAGGGCGGCCGGCATCTCAATACGTTTCGAACGCCGCTTGTTACCGGGCTATTTGGTTTTCTTTTGTCGCCGGGGAAGTCGGTGTTTCTGTTTGCGCCGCCGATTGTTTTGGCGATTGCGGGGTTGCGGCGCTTGTGGAAGCGGGATGCGGGGCTTGCGGTTGTGGCGGTGGGGCTGCCAGTGATTTATCTTTTATTTTTCGCGCGGTATACGCAGTGGGAAGGCGGGTACTGCGTCGGGCCGCGGTATCTTGTTCCTGCGCTGGTGGCGCTGTGCCTGGGGCTTGGGCCGATGCTGGCGGAGGCGGGTCCGCGAGTGCGCAAGCTGGCGGTGGTTCTTTTTGTCGCGGGCGTGTTGGTTCAAGTGATCAGCATCTCGACGAGTTTTCTGGAGGACCAGGCGACGGGCAGATACTATGATGCGCAGTGGAATTACCGGATGGAATACTCGTCGATCATGGGCCAGGGCCGCTTGCTGCTGCACTATGTGACGACTTCGCAGCCGGCGCCCATCGGACTTGGGTTTGACCGGTGGTTTGTATTTCTTCGGAAAGCCGGAGTCTCACGGGGATTGCTGGCGATGGGATTGTGCTTGGAAATTGCAGGGTTGATTTTTTTCAGCTGGCGCCTGAAAAAAACTCTCTCGCTCACCGCGGGGGCAGCCCGGCCTGATTTTCAGAAGAAAACTTCTACAAGCTAATGGTTTCGCTGCGCTTGCCTCGCTTGCTCAGATAGTGGTGCCAGAAGAGGCGGGCGGCGACGGCGCGCCAGGGCTTCCACGGTGCGCTCATCTTCTCGAGTTTTTCGGGGGAGGGGCGCTGGCGGAGGCGTTTTACTTCCTGCACGGCGGTGGCGAGTGCGAGGTCGCCGACGGGCCAGATGTCCGGGCGGCGCAGGGCGCTCAACAAATAAATGTCGGCGGTCCATGCGCCGATGCCTTTGAAGGCGACCAGCATTTTGCGTGCGGCATCATCGTGCAGGTCGTGAAGATTTCGTAGGTCAAAGTAACGGCGCGCCAGAGATTCTGCGAGCAGGCGTGTATACAAAGTCTTTTGGCGGCTGAAGCCGATGCGCAGGAGCTCATCGTCAGTGAGCTTCAGAAAACGGCGCGGTGTGAGCGGACGAACGACAATGTTCAGGCGGTCGAAGGCGGCTTTCGCCGAGGCGAGCGAAACTTGCTGTTCGAGGATGATGTAAACGAGCGTACGGAAGCCCGGCTCGCGAACCCAGAGTGGCGGCGCGCCGTATTTTTGGACCACTTCCGCCAAGTGCGCATCGCGATCAACTAGAACGCGCACACCTTGAGCGAAGGCATCTTCGTTCAGGATGATTTGTGGGATTTGCACGGCGATTGGGTCAGGCGCGGGAAAATGCTCAGGTCGTGGCGCGGGAATCGACTTCTTGGTGAAGCGATTCGATAACTTCGGCGAGGGGTTTGGGGCCGAGGTCACCTTTCGAACGGTGGCGGACGGAGACGGTGCCGGCTTCGGCTTCTTTGGGGCCGACGACGAGCATGTAGGGAATTTTCTGGAGCTGGGCGTCGCGGATTTTTGCTGGCAGCTTTTCGTTGCGGTCGTCGAGATGGACGCGGAGGTTGTGGCGCTTGAGAGTTTCGGTGACGTGCTTGGCGTAGTCGGCGACCTTTTCGCTGACGGGGCAGATTTCCACTTGGACCGGAGCGAGCCACAAAGGGAACGCGCCGGCGTAGTGCTCGATCAGGATGCCGAAGAAGCGTTCGACGGAGCCGAGCAGGGCGCGGTGGACCATCAAAGGTTGATGCTTGGCGCCGTCTTCGGCGACGTATTGCAGGCCGAAGCGCGCGGGCAGATTGAAATCGAATTGCACGGTGGTGAGCTGCCAGGAGCGGCCGATGGCGTCAATGAGCTTCACGTCAATCTTCGGGCCATAGAAGGCGGCTTCGCCTTCCATTTTTTTGAACGGGATGTTCATGCGCTTCATGGTGTCCGCGAGGGCGGCGGTGGCGCGGTGCCAGTCTTCGGGTTTGCCGGCGTAGTTTTCCGGATGCGATTCGTCCCAATCGGAAAGCTCGACTTCGAACTGGTCGAAGCCGAAATTTTTCATGACCGCGAAGGCGAAATCCACGCAAGCTTCGACTTCGGCTTCGATTTGCGAAGGCATACAGAAAATGTGGGCGTCGTCTTGCGTGAAGCCGCGCACGCGGAGCAAGCCGTGGAGCACGCCGCTGCGTTCGTAGCGATAGACGGTGCCAAGCTCGGCGAGGCGCACGGGAAGATCGCGGTAGCTGCGGAGCTTTGATTTGTAAATCAAAATGTGGCCCGGGCAATTCATGGGCTTGAGCTGATAGTCGGCTTTCTCGACTTCGACGGGGCCGAACATGCTGTCTTTATAAAAGTTGGTGTGGCCGCTGGTTTTCCAGAGGTCGAGGCGCATGATGTGCGGGGTGTAGACGAGGTCGTAGCCGCGCTTGAGTAGTTCCTCGCGGAGCCAGTCCTCGACGATCTTTCGAATTAACCCGCCTTTGGGATGCCAGAAAATCAGGCCGGGGCCGGCTTCTTCCTGGATGCTGAAAAGGTCGAGTTCGGTGCCAAGCTTGCGGTGATCGCGGCGCTTGGCCTCCTCGAGGCGATGCAAATAGGCGTCCAGATCTTTTTGATTGAAAAAGGCCGCGGCGTAAATGCGCTGCAGCTGGGGATTGCCTTCCTGTCCCTTCCAGTACGCGCCCGCGACGCTCATCAATTTGAACGCCTGTATGCGTTTGGTGGAAGGAATGTGAGGCCCGCGGCAAAAATCGATGAATTTTCCCGTGGTGTAAAAGGACACCATGGGTTCGGTAGCTTTTTCTTCGATCAGCTCGCACTTAAAAAGCTGGTTGCTCTTTTTGTAGAGATCCAGGGCTTCGGGCTTGGGAATGAGTTTGCGCTCGTTGGGCAGGTCTTGGGCCGCGAGTTCGTGCATCTTTTTTTCTATTTTGGCGAGATCTTCCGGGGTGAACGGTTCCTCGCGCAGAAATTCGTAGAAGAATCCGGTGTCAATCGGGGGACCGATGCCGAGTTTTACATTTGGATAGAGTTCCATCACGGCGGCGGCCAGCAGGTGCGCCGCAGAATGCCGGAACACAAAAAGCGCGTCGGAGTCCTTCTCGGTGAGGATCTGAAGTTTGACGTCCTGCTCGAGGGGCCGGCGCAAATCAATCAGCTCGCCTTCGCCGTCGTTGGGCGCGGCGACACGGGCAACGAGCGCAGCATCGGCCAGGCGCGGAGAGATGCTTCGGGCAACGTCCGCGGGCGTGGTCCCCTTGGGGACATCTTTAACGCTGCCATCCGGCAATGTGATGTGAATCTGCTCCATGTTCGTGTTCACCCGGAAGGAGAAACACTAAGCTTATCGGCGGCTTCCCGCGGGGTCAAGGAGGGCCGGTACCGAAGACAAACTGCCACTAATGAATAGTCACTCCCGGCAGGCCGCCGAAATGCGCATCGGAAGTGACAATTCGCGCATTGCAGTGCCGCGCGGTGGCATAAATGATGGCATCGGCCATGGGTAGCCGATGGTCGATGCTCAAGGAAGCTGCAGCAAGCGCTATCGTATCCGTCAGGTCCACGACATGACGTCGCAGGGCCTCGGAGAGAAACAGATCTACGTGCGATTTGCTCCCGCGAAGAAGCAGAATTTTTACAACTTCGTAAAGAACAACCGTGGGAACCACGACCTGAGCCGTGCCTTGGAGATACGCGCCAAAGGCATCGGCCTTCTCATCCGCAGTGAGGTATTCCAACCAGCCAGAAGAATCAACGAGAACGAATTCAGAATCGATCATTGCGGTCGCGATAGTCATCTTTCCATTTCATACCTTTGGCTATGCCGCGGAGATCCTTAATGGAGCGCGGTTTGGTGAATCGGATGGTGCCGTCAAAGACGTAGACATTCAGTTCCTGACCGGGCCGGAGCTGGAGTTGTTCCCGTACGCGTTTGGGTATGACGACCTGAAATTTGGGAGAAACCTTGACGGTATCCATAGTTATCCTGCTCCCATGAGTATATCGATACCGACTTGGTATGTCAAATGTACAATCGATATAATTGTGTGGTACGGCTATTCAGATCGATGGTAAGGTTGGCCACAACGAGGACTAAAGCACAGATACTAAAGCTATTATTGGATCTCAACGGTGGTTGCTTTCACGAACTGGCTTGCTGGATTCACTGCCACTTGTTATGGCAAAGGCAGTGAATATCTCTCAAAGATGCGGAGCGGGTTCGAGAAGGGCATCGAATTCAGGGGTGCCACGGAGCTTCGCAAAAGCGGCTTCCTCTTTTAACCACGCAGAAAATTTGGCGGAATCCTGGGTCTTTGCGCGGGCGTGGCGCAAGGCTTCCAGTGTTCCTTTTCTGTCGCCGTCCATCGCTCGGACCACGGCGATGTTGCTCAGCGCCCAAACGGAGTCCGGATTGGCGTCGCACGCCAGTTCAAAATAATCTCTTGCGCCATTGACATCCTTTTGATCGAGGCGCGCGATGCCCATGTCCATGGCCTCGCCCAATATTCCTGCGAGAGCCCGTTTCAGGACTAGTAGCTTGTCCTCCTGCTTCTCGTGCTGGGCACTGCCGCGCAACGAGACAATCTGCCGCTCCAACTGAGCGCGGATGTCGCCGCGATTTTCACGGTTTTCCTGAAGCGCGGAGAGCCCCGAGTCAATTTCCCGCATCAGTCGCTGCTGCTCCTCCAAGTCCTGCTTCTCCCGCTTCGCGCCTTCGCGGATTGCTTTGTCTTTTTCCAAAACTTCGGCCCGAGCGCGAAACACCGCAATGTCGATCAGCCCGTCGAACATTTCCGCGCCTTGACGGTACTCGTTCCAAGCGGCATAGAGATCGCCGGATTGATCCAGGGCGCGAGCACGCTCGGTTTCCTGGGCGACTTGCACGGCGATGAAGGAATCGTCGCGGAGTTCGCGGCCGCTTTTCATGGCTTGCAAACGAAACCACGCTAGAGCTTCCTCCATGGTGTTGGCTGGGGCCCATTGATGAGGACCATCGAAGCGGCGCAAAAAGTGCGGGTAACCTGATTTTTCCAGCTCTTCGTCGGTGCGAACGATTTCTCCATAATTGAAATCGTACGTGCCTGTGGTGGCGAAGACTGCGAAGCGCTCCTCGGAGGGTGCCGCCGCCTTCGGCTGGAACCCGGCGCCACTCAGCAGCACGCCCGCGGCACATTTGCAAACTTGGGCGAGTTGAGCGGCCACTCGCGCGCCGCCGGAGAAACCCGCAAAGTACATGCGGCGATCATCGAGGGACAGGCGCTGATGCGTGTCTTGCAACATGGCTTGCGCGGCGTCGGCGGAAATCTTCCAAGGTCCGTTGCGAGAATTGTTCGAGCCCACAACAATGTAGCCGTGGCGTTCCGCGGCGTCTTTCATCAATTCCACCGGCCGGCTGCCGCTTGCACCGGGGTCGAAAGTGTAGACGATGGGCCAACGTTTTCCGGAGTTATACCGAGAAGGCAGATAGAGGGCGTAACTTTGTTCGGGATGTCTGATGGCACTGACCGACGGAAGAACTGTGCCCGTTTGCAAAATCTGAGGCTGAGCGCCGGTAGTGGAATTCTCTTGCGCCAAGAGCGGGCTGGGGAGGACGGGCAACGCAACGAGTAATAGGGTGTGGAGGCGCAAGAGATTTCTTGCTTAGACGCGTCTAACGAGCATTCGAAAGCGGTGAAGCGCCGCCGACTACGGCGTGCAGCGCGTTTCGTTCGCGCTCTGTTACAGGGTAAACTCATTGATCTCTTTCGTAGCGTTCGAAACTTCAGGGGCTTGTGAATGAAACGATTCCCGATACGTCTAGTATTGACGACTTTTCTATTCTTTCCAGTCCTGGCGAGTGTGGCGCAGGAACCCAAGGCGCTTCCGCAGGCGGACTCGCGATACAAGGCGGACATTCTGGTGGTTGTTGCGCACCCGGACGACGAAGCCGGGGCGACGTCCTATCTGGCGAGGGCCCTCGACGAGGGCAAGCGCGTGGCGGTGGTTTTCACGACTCGGGGGAGCAACGGCGCGAACAGCGCGGGCGGGGAGCAAGCCGGAGCGCTGGGAGACATCCGCGAAATCGAAGCGCGCCGTGCGCTCGCGACATTCGGGATTGCCAATGTGTGGTTTCTGAGCGGCAAGGACACGCCCTCGCAAAACGTACTGCAATCGCTCGCCAACTGGGGACACGGGGCTTGCCTGGAGCAGTTGGTGAGGATTGTGCGGCTGACGCGCGCGGAAGTGATCCTCACGGTTTTGCCGGGAACTTTCATTGGAGAAAACCACGGCGATCACCAGGCGGCCGGCGTTTTGGCGACCGAAGCGTTCGAACTGGCGGGCGATCCAACGGCATTTCCGGAGCAGCTTAGCGGACCGACCAAGCGCCTGGAAACTTTCCTGGAAAACCTGCGGCCCTGGCAGCCCAAAAAAATCTATTACTCTCCCGACGCGGACCGGGAGGACATTTTCCGCGGACTAGGTCCCACGTATTCGGGCAAGGACATCTCAAAAACTACGCACAAATCTTACGGACGCATGGCGCTGGAGGGGTTTCGCACACATGAAACCCAGGCGAAGAGTTATCTCGATCGAATCGCTGGAATGGACGATGCACAGATCCAGAAATTAGCGGAGTCGGATGGATGGGAAAGCGCGCAGCAATTTGTACGAGGGAAATCGTTAGTGGGCGGGAGCGTGACCGGGGACATTTTCGAGGGCATCACGGTGGGAGCGATTCCGTTCGTGCGGCCGGAAGGATCACCTGAGCCGGCGCACCCTGAACTGTCCGTGGAACTCGACGGGCCGTGGAGTTATTACGCCGACTTTCGGCGGCTGCATGGCTTGGCACACCTGCCGCATCCGGAACCCCCGGAAATCGCACTGCAGGGACATACGACCATGGTGATTCCATTGTGGGTGCGGAACGGGACGGGCAAGACGCAGGAAATTGCGCTGTCGGCCGCGTTACCTGCAGGCTGGACGATACTGAGCGGCACGGGAAAATTCACCGTTGCAGCCAAACAGGTAGCGGCCGCACGGATCGAAATCCTGCTGCCGGCTGTTCCCGAAACCGAAACGAAAAAGGCCGAGGCACAAGAAGTAAGCGTTCATGCGGAAGCGAATGGACAAACCATCGGTGACGTGAAACTGCGCGTGGAACTCCGCAAGCGCGCACTGCCACAATAGTTGGACTCAGGATTTTTTCTGGCGCGCCGCTTCCATGGCTTCCCAGGCGGCTTCCGGGAGCATGAGCAGGTCGTTGAATTCGCCTGCGCCTCGCAGCCATTGCCCGCCGTCAATGACCACGCATTCACCGTTGATGTATTCCGCCATGTCGCTGAGTAGAAAAGCCGCGAGGTTTGCCAGTTCCTCGTGCTTGCCGAAGCGCTTCATCGGATGCTTGTCCTTGGCGTGTTCTTCGAACGGCTTTGACGGCATCAAGCGGGACCACGCACCCTCGGTCGGGAATGGCCCCGGCGCGATGGCGTTCAAACGAATGTGATATTTGGCCCATTCCACGGCCAGCGAAGTTGTCATGGCCAGCACTCCGGCCTTCGCGCAGGCGGATGGCACCACAAAACCCGAGCCGCTGTTGGCGGCCGCGTAGGTAGTCACGATGTTGAGAACATTGCCGCCCAGCTTCTGCGCAATCCAGCGTTTGCCGAAAACCTGCGTGCAATTGAAGGAGCCGTAGAGCACGATTCCGACGACGGCGTTGAACGCGTTGGGTGTGAGATTTTCCGTTCGTGCCATGAAATTTCCCGCCGCGTTATTCACGAGCGCGTTGATTTCGCCGAACTGTTCCTCGGCTTTCGCGGCGGCGGCTTCCACGGCGCCGTACTCTCGAACGTCGCAGGCAGTGAATGCCGCGGAACCACCGGCGCGATGAATCTCATCGCACGTTTCGCGCAGCGGGTCTTCGCGGCGGCCAACAAGAAACATTCGCGCGCCCAGCTCCGCAAACCGCAAGGCCATCGAGCGGCCGAGCCCGGTTCCGCCGCCTGTCAAGAAAATCGCACGGCCCTTTAACAAGTTATCCTGGAACACCGTTCACCGCCTCCTACAGATGGTCGAGAGTTTTCTTCCGTGCAAGCGCGATTCTAGTGCATCGGGGAGAATTTCGATGATTATTTCGCGAATGCGGAGCGAAAGGCACGAAATCAAGGTGTCGGATGCATCTGCGCCGGGATGATGCGGCCCATGGCTTTTGCATATTCGGCGGCATACAGGGGGCTGTCCGGATATTCCTCGCTCAGTTCACGGAGGAGTTTTTGCGCCACGGGGTCTTGTTTTTCTCTTCGCGCGGCCAACGCCAACAGAATCTTTGCAAAAGGTTGCAGGTACAGCCCGCCGTCAATCGTTTTTCGAAGTTGCTCCATGCCGAGCCTCTTGTCGCCGTGGATCCCACCGAACCACAGCATGAAGCGCGTGCCGCCGGACAAGCTGCCGATGATGTAATTGGCCGAGCCCAGGGCAACATAAGCGTCGTTGGCGTCGGGCCGCTCTGTCAGCAATTGTTTGGCGTATTCGTTGGCCTCTTTGAGCCGCTTCAAGCTTTCGACGTGCTGCTTCTTCAGCATCATGTCGGAGTTCGATTCCATTCCCGAGGCCAGGGCCAACGCGAAAAAGGCTTCCGCATCCCTGGCGTTTCTGGACTGGCGCTTTTTGGCAAGTTTTCGCGCCTTTTCCAGCGCTTCCTGAAAACTCTTCATCCGCCCGGGATCGGGTTTCCCTTCAATTCCATGCAGAAATCTCTTTTCGTTCAAGAAGAAATCGCTGGAGAGCACGCCTTGACGGTAGAGTTCCTCGAAGAGATAGCTGGCGGCAACGGCAATTTCACCAAACGGCTCTTCCGGATTCTGCGATTCCCAAGTGTCAAATTGTTCGCGCGCTCCGGAAAAGTTGAGTGTGTAGAGCGAATGAAATCCCGCCGCAAGCTCCGGAACGGAGTTGAACGCCGGAGTGCCGTCTCCTTCGTTCGAGGAAGCGGGGCAGGCTGCCGCCGCGAGAAGCAAGAGACATGCCGCGGTGTAAACTCGAAAGTGCATTCGAAGCTTTCTTGTCAGAAGAGTCCGGGTAAGAACCTCGGCTTGCCGGTCATCGCCGCGCGATAGTCGGGATTGGCGAAGAGCACGCGTTCTTCCGTGGAGAGACGTTGCGCCAGGACTCCCATGTGCGCAAGCGCTCCTGCGGCGGCGGTGATCCAGGCCGTGTGAATCAGAGGCAGGGCCAGCATCTCGGCAAAAACCGCCGCATAATTAGGATGCCGGACGTAGCGAAAAGGTCCAGAGGTCACGACGCCGAGGCGCGTGGAGTCCATGACCTGCACGTTCCAATGCTCGCCGAGCGTCCGGATGACCCACCAGCGCACCGCGTTGGCGGCGAGAAAGACAAGGAACATCGGGACAGCCAGCCACGGGAGGAAGGGACGCTTCAGGACGACGACCTCGACGGCGGCTCCTGTTAGCACGGCGGTGTGCAGCAAAACCATCCAGCGATACAGCGGTTCATCCACTTTAGCGGCGCCGCGCGCGATCATTTCTTGCTGGTGGCGCTTGGAGATGCGCAGCTCCGCGAGCCGCAGCAGCGCTACAAGAAGAAGCAACGCGAGAAACGCGATGGTGCTCAGGTCCATTGCAATAGCAGAAACTCGGCGCTGAAGCCGGGCCCAAACGCCGCGGCTACGGCGTACTCACCGGCCTTGAGCGGGCGCTTCTCCAGCCACTCCTGCAAGATGAAAAGGATTGTGGCACTGGAGAGATTTCCCACGTTGCCGAGAATGTCCCAGGAAGGCTGGGTGTCGCACTTCCTCAGGCCCAGCTCAGTTTCCACGTTTCCCAGCAACCGCGCGCCGCCGGGGTGCAAGATCCATCCTTTTATTTCCTCGCGCTTCCGGCCGTGGCGCTCCAGGAAGCCGGAAACCAGGCCGCCGATTTTCTGACCGATCATTTCCGGGACGTCCTTTGCCAACAGGATGTGGAAGCCAGAATCTTTCAGGTCAAAGCCCATGGCGCCCAGCGAATCGGGAAACGTGTAGGTTTCCGAAACGAGAATCTTTGGACCGCGAGATGGTTTTCCGCTGACGATCACGGCCGCCGCGCCGTCGCCAAATAGAATCGAAGAAATCAGGTTGGCCTGCGAAATATCTTTTCGCTGGAACGTCAGCGATGGCAGCTCCACCGCAATGATCAGGACGTTTCCGCCTGGGCGTGCGCCCAGGAATTCCGCGGCGCGTCCCAGAGCCATTGCTCCCGCGGCGCACCCTAGTTCGGTGAAAGGCATTCGCCGCACGTCCGAACGAAAACCCATCAGATTGATCAGGTGCGCATCCAGAGACGGAATCATGAAGCCGGTGCAGGAAACCGTAATGATCAGGTCAATGTCCTCCGGTTTCAGGCCGGCGCGCTCCAGGCATTTCTCGGCGGCCTCGCGCCCGAGCTTTACGGCGTGCTCGATGTATTCGTTGTTTGTCTTTTCCAAGGGGCGCGGTTCGATGGTGTAGTCGAGGGGGAAAATCGAGCGGCGCGTGTGCACCTGCGCGTTGTCCACGATGCTCATCATCGCTTCGAGCCTACGCTCGGGAATATCGAACACGCGCCCCATGTAGACCTTCACGTCGTCCCGGGTGATCGTGTGGGGAGGAAGCGCCGTCGCCGTCGCGACGATGGTGGGATGCGTTGCTACGGCCGTACCTGTGGGTCGATCACTCGCGGATGCCATCATTCTCCTTGATGAACTATGCCGGAAGCGGCTGCCGCACCGCGCCATGAGGCAATTGGATGCGGCGTTTCCGGCGCCCCTGCACTCGAACCCATGACTTTACATCATTCTTTGCAGGGAGTGCCAGTTTGCAGTTGTACAGTACGGGACTGTTCCTCGGGATATTCTCACAGTTGTTTGCCTTCTCCTGTCCGCCGTTCAGGGGCAAGGACTCCCGCGCGGAGTGTGCTAGATTCTTTGCCGAAAGAGGGGCCCAATGAATGCATCCTTGTTTCGTACTTCGATCTTATTCGCGGCCATCTGTGTTTTAACAAGTCTTCCTTCCGCTGGCCAGCAAGCGGCAATTCCCGCCACTACGGAAGGCGATTACGTCGTCAAGAATTTCAAATTTCGCTCCGGCGAGTCGTTGCCCGAATTGCGGCTTCACTACACCACGCTCGGCAAGCCCGCGCGCGACACGCAGGGCCGCGTCACCAATGCCGTCTTGATTCTTCACGGCACCGGTGGCACCGGCCATCAGTTCCTGTCGCCTATCTTTGCCGGGGAATTGTTCGGGCCCGGCCAGCTGCTCGATGCCACACGCTACTTCATTATCTTGCCGGACGGCATCGGGCACGGCAAATCGTCGAAGCCCAGCGACGGATTGCACGCGCATTTTCCGCAGTACGACTATGACGATATGGTTCTGGGCCACTATCGCCTCTTGACGGAAGGACTAGGCGTAAACCACTTGCGCCTGCTCTTCGGAACGTCCATGGGCTGCATGCATTCCTTTGTTTGGGGAGAAACGTATCCGGATTTCATGGATGCGCTGATGCCGATGGCGTGCCAGCCGGTGCAGATTGCCGGGCGCAACCGCGTCTGGCGCAAGATGGTGATGGACGCGATTCGCAATGATCCGGATTGGAAGGCAGGAGAATACACCTCGGAGCCGGAGCAAGCCCTTCGTACTGTGCTGGATTTTCTTCTGATCGCCGGGAGCGCGCCGCTCTATATGCAGAAAACCTTGCCCACGCGCGACGCCGCGGACAAATACCTCGATGAGTACTTCAAGGCGAGAATGCCAGGCCTCGACGCCAACGATACCCTGTACCACGTGAACGCTTCGCGCAATTATGACCCCTCAGGCCAGCTCGACAAGATCAAAGCGCCGGTCATGTTCATCAATTCCGCGGACGATTTTATCAACCCGCCGGAGCTAGGCAATGCCGAGCGCGAAATCAGGAAGGTGAAGAACGCACAATTCATTCTTCTTCCCATCAGCGACGAAACCCGTGGCCACGGCACACACACCCGCGCCGTCGTGTGGAAGCAATACCTTGCGGAACTGCTCGAAAAATCAGCGCACTAGCAAGTTTTGGCGGAGCTTGGTTAGGTTGTGGCCTGGCTGGCGCGGATTTCTTGCCAGCGGCGCGGGCGCTTGTTGGCCTGCAAAACTTTCTTACGAAGACGGATGGATTTCGGCGTGATCTCCACGAATTCGTCGTCGGCGATGAATTCGATGGCTTGTTCGAGACTGAGTTCGCGGTGCGGAATCAGGCGGATAGCTTCGTCGGCGCTGGAGGAACGCATGTTGGTCTGCTTCTTTTCCTTGGTGACGTTGACGTCCATGTCCTGCTCTCGCGAATTCTCGCCTACGATCATGCCTTCGTAGACTTCAATCGCGGGGCCGATGAACAGTTCGCCGCGCTCCTGGATGTTCCACAGCGCAAACGCGGTGGAGGGGCCGCTGCGGTCCGCGACCAACGCGCCCGTTGGGCGGAGCGCCATCTCTCCGCCGTATTCCATCCAGTCTTCGAAAATCGAATGAATCAGCGCCGTGCCGCGCGTGTCCGTCAGCAACTGGCTGCGAAGTCCGATGAGCCCACGCGAGGGAATTTTGAAGTCCAGGCGCACGCGGCCGGAGCCGTGATTGCTCATCTTGATCATCTCGCCGCGGCGGCTGCCCACGGTTTCCATGATGATGCCGATGAAATTCTCCGGGACGTCGATGACCAGACGCTCCAGCGGCTCCAGTTTCTTGCCGTTTTCCGTGCGCGTGACGATTTCGGGCTTGTCGACCATCAATTCGAAGCCTTCGCGGCGCATCGTCTCGATCAAAATGGCGAGTTGTAACTCGCCGCGACCGAGCACGCGAAAAGATTCCGGCGTGTCCGTGTCCTCGACGCGAATGGATACGTTGGTGAGGAGTTCTTTTTGCAGGCGGTCGCGCAGGTCGCGTGAAGTAAGGTAGCTTCCCTCTTTGCCGGAAAGCGGGCTGCTGTTGACGGTAAAAATCATCGCCAGCGTGGGTTCGTCGATCAACAGCGGTTCCAGCGGCATCGGGTTGGCCAAATCGGTGATGCTTTCCCCGATGTTGATGCCCTCGACTCCGGCAATGGCCACGAGATCGCCGGCCGGGACGGCTTGCGCTTCGTCGCGTTCCAAACCGCGAAAGGTATACAGCTTGGTGATGCGCGTCGGCACCAGCTTGCCGCCCAGCTTGACGATGCCCACGTCGGCGCCACGCTTCAGCGTGCCGTTGAAAACACGTCCGATGGCGATGCGGCCGAGGAATTCGCTGTAATCCAGGTTCATGACTTGAATTTGCAGCACGCCTTCCGGATCGCCCGGGGGCGCGGGGATGTGCTTCACAATGGCTTCGAAGAGCGGCAGCAAATCTTTCGAACCGTCGCCCGGTTTCGCATGCGCGACGCCGTCGCGCGCGTTGGTGTAAATCACCGGAAAGTCGAGCTGGT
>Ga0207110_10097_pt2 | contig 20618 bp, 22 predicted proteins | sample Alteio_BWMinHeat_74_FD_153582 | JGI IMG/M metagenome (GOLD analysis project Ga0207110, IMG submission 153582) | Enriched cells from forest soil in Barre Woods Harvard Forest LTER site, Petersham, Massachusetts, United States -... | ecosystem: Environmental > Terrestrial > Soil > Temperate forest >...
AACCCATGCACGCCGGCGCCGATGATGACAACGTCATAGACGGGCTTCAGGTGTAGCCGGAGCGGGCGCTGTACAAGCCCTGGCCGATCTGGAGGCGCTTGTAGCAATTCACAGTTGGCGAGGTGATAGCGCACAAGGCGCGAGCATGGGCCAGCACGCCACCGAGGAAGTGGTACGCGATCTCCGACAGGCCGAGGTTGCGGGCGTCCTTTTCTGCGGTGAACAGGTTCTTCCCACTCTTCGCATCGGCCAGGTGGTAGTGCATGTGAGCGCCGGAGCCAGTGCGGTCGGTGAACGGCTTGGGCATGAAAGTGGCAATTGCCCCGTATTTTCGAGCCGTTTCGCCGGCCAGCATCTTGAAGAAGATGAAACGGTCGGCTGTGACCTGCGCATCGGCGTATTTGTAGTTGATTTCGTATTGAGCGTTGGCATCCTCGTGGTCGGCTTGATACACGCCCCAGCCGAGCTTGCGCAGAGCGTCATTCATATCGCGCAGGTAATCGCAAGCGCCGGCCAGCCCTTTGAAGTCGTAGCACGGCTTGGCCAGGTTATCGACGCTGGCCGGGTCCCAAGGCTGGATGCGGCCGTCGGCACTGCGCGTGACCAGAAAATGTTCCGGCTCGATGCCGACGTTGAATACGTACCCGGCGGCCTTCAGCTCCGCCAGCACCCGTTTCAGGTTCACCCGCGGGCAGAACGGGTGCGGCTGGTTATCCACGTGAAGGTCAGCCGCGAATCGCGCCAGGCCCGGCTTCCAGGGCAACGGCGTGTAGCTGCTCGTGTCGATACGGGCCATCATGTCATGCGACGACGCATTCTGGCCCATGCCCCAGACGGCCCCGCCGGCGAACCCGGCCCCGCCTTCTACCATGTCGTCGAAAGCGCTGGCCGGCACCATCTTGCACTTGGCCGCGCCGTGCAGGTCCACGAACTGCACCAGGAGGTAATCTACGGCGTCTTTCTGAAGTTGCTGCTTGAGGGCGTTGCGATCCACGGTGAAACTCCGGCAAAACAAGGACGGCGTATTGGGGAGAATTCAATATCGTGTATAATCTTTTGCAACGTGGTCTGCAAGCACCGCAAACCCGAGAGAGGGAAATCATGGCTCAAACACAAACACCCACAGGCTTTGTCCAAGAGCTCGCGGGATTTTTGTCCTCGCAGCCATCGCGCCGAGAGCTGCTGGCATCCCGTCCTTCAAAGTCCGTTCAGAAGCGTGCGCGCGAGTTATTGCTCAAGCAGAACGAGGGCGATATCGCTTATCCGGAACTTCAAGAATTGGAGGAATTCGCTGTAGCCGAGCGTCTCATGCGCTTAATCAAGGCCCGGCTTCGCACCAAGAAGGCCGCTTCATGAGCAAGCGAATTCCCGAGTACCTCCGCGCCAAGGTCAGAGAACGCGCGAATGGGTGCTGTGAGTATTGCCTAATTCATGACAGCGATGTCTTGTTTCCGCACGAACCAGACCACATCATAGCTCGCAAACATCGTGGCAAGACACGAATCGATAACTTGGCATGGGCCTGTTATCTGCGCAACCATCGTAAGGGAAGCGATCTTGCCTCGATAGATTGGAGAACGGGTCGAATCGTGCGTTTGTTTGATCCGCGAAGAGATTCTTGGGCCCGACATTTTCGACTGGGCGGGCCCAAAATCGTGCCACGAACCGCTATTGGGCGCGCCACGGCTCGCTTTCTGCAATTCAACCGGGAGAGTGTCGTGGAAATGCGACATGAATTGATCGAAGCGAAACGATATCCGCGAGAATAATCATGTGCGGCATCATCGGTTTTCTGGACAAACGCGGCCGGCCTGACGCCCCGGTCGGGCAGACGCTGCTGGCCATGCTTCAGGCCCTATCGTGTCGTGGTCCGGATTCCGCCGGGGTGGCGGTGATCGGCACTGCGTTGCCTGGCTGGGCCCTTAACGTCAAGCTGCCCGAAAGAGTGCCGTGTGAAAAAGCCGCTGCCGCTATCCTGGAAGCGCTGAAAGAAATCGCCCTGGTAACGCGGCATGAAATTCTAGGCGCCTACCTGCGTCTGGAGATGGAACGGACTGTAGAGGCAACGGAACTGGAAAAACACTTGTTAGCCGGGGTTCCCGGCGTAGAGGTCGTCAGCTTGGGCCATCAACTGTCGGTATTCAAGCAAGTGGGATCGCCAGCGCAGCTCGAACAGGTCTATCATGTTGCCGCCATGACCGGCAGTCACGGCATCGGCCACACGCGGCTATCCACTGAGAGCCGGGTCGATCTCAGCCACTCGCAGCCGTTCTGGGCGCACGGCGTGCCCGACCTGGCCACAGTCCATAATGGCCACATCACCAATTACCACAAGCTCCGCCGGCACTACGAGCAGCGCGGCTACCGTTTTTACACCGAGAATGATTCCGAAATCATCGGCGTCTACCTGCGCGACCGAATGAAGACGGGGCTGTCCCTGGCTGATGCTTTGCGCTCTTCGCTCGACGATTTCGACGGCTCGTTCAGCTACCTCGCCGCCGCGGGCGATTGCCTGGCCTATGTCAAGGATCGCTTCGGCTTCAAGCCACTGGTAGTGGCGGAAACCGACGACTTCGTGGCCATCGCCACCGAGGAAATCGCGCTGCGGCAAGCGCTGGGGCGCGATTTTTTGGCCCGCGAACCTGCGCCGGGGTCAATCGCGGTGTGGTCGGTGGTCCCAGCGCCGAGCCGAGCCGCGTAAGCGGCCGGGTTGAGATGCAGGGTGCTCAACCCGGCCGTTTACGCGGCTCGGCTCGCCCTGCTTGATGTTTGCCAAGAGGATTCACCGTGCCCTTCTCCATCGACTGCCACGGCAAGACCACGCGCGAGATCAACCGTCTCCTGCGCCAGGCCATTGCCGATGGTCATACAGAGTTCCAGGTACTGGAACCCGACGCCCGCCACAACCTTGCTGTGGCACTATTGCGGCCGGTCCGCGTTATCTTCGAAGGCAGCGTCGGTTACTACTGCGGTGGTATGATGGATGGGGGCATCCTCGAAATTCGAGGCAGTGCCGGCTGGGGAACCGCCGAGTCGATGATGAACGGAACGGTGGTGATCGATGGCAACGCGGGCAGTGGTGTCGCAGCTTCGATTCGCGGCGGCACCGTGGTGGTGCGCGGCGATGCCGCGGCCCGCGCCGGCGTGTCCATGAAGGGCGGAACGCTTCTCATTGGCGGCAACTCTGGCTACATGACGGGCTTCATGATGCAGAAGGGACGCATCATCATCTGCGGCGATTCCGGCGAAGCACTGGCCGATTCCATGTACGAAGGCGTCGTCTTCGTCGGCGGCAAGATCGCGGCACTCGGCAATGACGCGGTGATCGATGAACCGACCAAAGAGGACCGCGCCTCTTTGCAAGAACTGTTCGCCACTTATCGCATGCAGGCGCCGGCGGCATTCAAGAAGATCGTCTCGGGCCGAAAACTGTGGAACTTTGACAAGAAGGAACTCGAAATCTGGAAGGCGGCGTTGTGAGGCTGGCTAAATTATTGCCTCAAGCAGTTTTGAAATTTGGCTAAACTTGAAGGATCTGCCCATGATTGAACTACATCAGACCGACGAAGACGATATCAACTTCACGAATCGAATGCGCAAGATCGTGCTCGGAGCTTTGCTTCTCTACAAGCCCCAGGAAGTTTACGTCGTTCACATCGACAACTGGTTTGATTGGAAATGGCTGCCTTTTTCGCTGGAAGAGCTGCCGCCGTTCAGTCCCAATCGCGTTCTCGATCAGCAGCACTTTACTTGGGATGCGACGACTTCAGCCTATCTTCCAAGTGAGCGCGGAGAGATCCTTCACAAGGCCCAGGCGACGTCCGAACACCGAAACCAGCGCCGCTTGAGCAAAATTTCAGCGCCAACTTCTTTTGTGTGGTACAGCGGCAACACACGGAAAAATGATGCCGGAAGTCTGTTAGCGTATTTTCGGATTCCGGATGGCGAGGGTAGCTATGTTGCATTCAAGAGGAAATCCGACCTCTGGGAGATCAAGCGAGTGATCGGGACAACAGAGCCCGAGTTGCTGAGATTCGAAGAGCACGGCCAACAACAGCTGGACGCGGTTGATGTACTCGGATCGCGACCAAATTCCGCTTGTCGAACGCATTGAAAGGTAACATCGTGACATCCGAAAACGAAGTTCCACCACTCACCATTCACGACTCACCACTCACTGCCAGTGGCACCTACACACCTGCCGTCATCGAAGACATTCAGATGAAGGCCGAACTAGGCCGCTACCGCATTCGCGGGTTTGGCACATTGCGGCCGCGGACATGGGCCACCTTCGATGATTTGACTTTCCTCCCCTGCGGTCTGACGCGCATTCCGTTGGAGGGCTATCGCGAAGCCTGCTCGACGAAAACCTTGCTGGGAACACGTTTTGCAGAGAAGCCGATCCAGCTGGAAATCCCGGTCATGATTACCGGCATGAGTTACGGCGCGTTGTCCTACAACGCCAAGGTCGCTCTTGCGCAAGGAGCGACCAAGGCCGGCACTTCCACTACCACCGGCGACGGCGGCATGCTGCCGGCCGAACGCGAGCATTCGCGCGTGTTGATTTACGAAGTGTTGCCCAGCCGCTATGGCATCAACGTCCACCACCTGCGCCAGGCCGACGCCATCGAGTTGACCATTGGCCAGGGGGCGAAGCCGGGCACCGGCGGGTTGTTGTTGGGTTCGAAGGTGTCGCCTGAGATCGCGCGGATTCGTGACTTACCGGAGGGAGTCGATCAGCGCAGCCCGGCCAGGCATCCCGATTTCCTTGGCCCTGACGACATGATTATCAAGATCGAGGAACTGCGCGAAGCTACGGATTGGAAAGTGCCGATCTTCGTCAAGCTTGGCGCGGCCCGGGTTTACGACGACGTAAAGCTCGCCGCCAAGGCCGGGGCCGACGTGGTGGTGATCGACGGCATGGAAGGCGGCACCGGCGCTTCGCCTGATCTTTTGCAAGAACATACGGGCATCCCCACGCTCGCCGCGGTTTGCGAGGCGCGGGCTGCGCTAGAAGAAATGGGCCTGTTCGGCGCTGTGCAACTCATCATTGCCGGCGGCATCCGCCACGGCAGCGACGCGGCCAAGGCCATGGCCCTGGGCGCCGATGCCGTTTACGTGGGCACCGCGGCCCTGATCGCGCTCAATTGCAACAAACCGTTGTACGTCGAGGACTATCACGCCATCGGGGCCGCTCCGTATCATTGCCACCACTGCCACACCGGGCGTTGCCCCGTCGGCATCACCACGCAAGACCCGGAACTGACCAAACGGCTGGAGATCGATCCCGCCGCCGAGCGCGTGGCCAACTGGTTGCACGCCGTGGCGTCCGAAATCCAGATTCTGGCCCGCGCCTGCGGCAAGCGCGACGTTCACGATCTCGAGCCGGAAGACTTGCGCGCGCTCACGGCGGAAGCCTCGCTCATCACCGGCGTGCCGCTGGCCGGAACCAACGTCGTCTTCGGCGGCGGCCCGGGATGGAAGCGCGCCATTTCTTCATAGATCAATCCCATGAGCCTAGTCATCGAAACCCACAAGCTGACGCGCTTCTTCGACGATTTCTGCGCCGTCAACGGCATCGATCTGAAGGTCGAGCGCGGCACATTTTATGGCTTTCTCGGCCCCAACGGGGCGGGCAAATCGACCACCATCAAAATGCTCACCGGATTGCTGGCGGCGACGGAGGGCCAAATCCTGCTGCTGGGCAAGGACATGCTCGACCAGCGCCAGTCGCTTGAGGTCAAGAGCAAGCTCGGCGTGGTCCCCGAGGAACTGGCCCTGTTCGACAACCTAACGGCACGCGAGTATCTCACATTCGTGGGGCGCATGTATCTGATGCCGCGCGACACGATTCGCGATCGCATTGATGAGATGCTGCCGGTGTTCGGCCTGCAGGACGACGAGAAAAAGCTGGCGGTGGAATACTCACACGGCATGAAGAAGAAGCTCGCCCTGGCCGCGGCCCTGCTGCCCAACCCGGATCTGCTGTTCCTCGATGAACCGTTTGAAGGCGTGGATGCGGTGACTTCGCGCGTCATTCGCGACCTGCTGGCCGGCTTCGTGGCCCGCGGTTCGACCGTCTTTCTTACATCGCACGTGCTGGAAATCGTGGAACGGCTCTGCACACACGTGGGCATCATCGTCAAGGGGGAACTGGTCGAGCAGGCGTCGATGGAAGACATACGCCAGGGGCGTTCGCTGGAAGACCGCTTCCTGGAAAAAGTAGGCGCGGACCTGGAGCCCACCGAGAGACTGCGCTGGCTTGAGGAAAACCCCACGTGAACTGGCAACACTTTCGAACCTTTCTTTGGTTGCGCTGGCGGCTCGGCGTTAATCAGATCAAGAAAGCCGGGCCATGGAACTTCGCCTTCCTGGCAATCATTACCATTGGCGGCGTCATTTTCAGCGTCTGCTTGTTCGTGGTCGCCTTGGTGGTCGGGCTGTTCACGCTTGGCGGCGCCTCACCCGTTATTGTCATGACCGTTTGGGACGGCGTGATCGTCGGCTTTCTCTTCTTTTGGATGACGGGCCTGATGATCGAGTTGCAGCGATCCGAACTCCTTTCATTGGACAAGTTCCTGCATCTGCCGGTTTCGATCAAGGGCGTATTCCTCATCAACTACCTCGGTTCGCTGATCAACCTGCCCACGATCGCGTTCCTGCCCGGCATGATCGGGTTCTGCATCGCGCTGGTCTACACCAAGGGCGTTGCACTGCTTGGCATGTTCCCTTTGTTGGCGGCGTTCTTTCTGTTGGTCACGGCATTGACGCACCAGTTTCGCGGCTGGCTGGCATCGATGATGACGAACAAGCGCCGCCGGCGCACCGTGATTGCCGTGCTGACCCTTGTGTTCGTCGTGATAGCCCAGACTCCACAACTCATCAATGTTTACACTCAACGCTGGGCCCGACAACATACGGCGGACGCGGGGGCTGGATTGCGCGAAGCATTAGCCGAAAATGATCGCGCCTTGCGCGAAGCACTGGCCGAAAATGATCGTGCGTTGGCGGAAAAAAAAATCGACAACCAGCAATGGGCGCAGCAACAACAGGCCATTCTTCTAAAGAATCAGGCCAATGCCGTGCAGAACGTAGAAGAGGGGTGGCAGCAATTCGAGCATTGGGCCACGATCATCAACATGGCCGTGCCGCTCGGCTGGCTGCCCTATAGCGCCATGGCGTTGTGCCGCGGCAACGTACTGCCGGCTTTGTTGGTCACGTCGGTCATGACCTTGATCGGTGCCGCCAGTTTGCGGCGATCCTATCGCACCACTCTGCGAATGTATCTGGGGAAATTCACTTCGGGCAAAGCTCGGCCCATGAAGGTCACGGCCCCGGTCAAGGGCGAGAAGCCTTCCGTCAAATTGCTGGAAAAGCGGCTCCCCTGGGTGTCCGAGCCAACGTCGGCCATTGCCGTGGCCAGCTTCCGGTCGGTCACACGCGCCCCGGAAGCCAAGCTGATGCTTCTCAGTCCGATCATTCTCGCCATGGTCTTCGGCGGCATGTTTTTCGCCAACCCCATGGAACCACCGGAGTTTGCGCGGCCACTGATGGCTACCGGTGGAATCGCCTTGATGCTGGTAACAATGATTCAGCTCCTGGGCAACCAGTTCGGCTTCGACCGCAGCGGTTTTCGGACGTTTGTTTTGTGCGCCGCGCCGCGGCGGGACATTCTCCTGGGCAAGAACCTGGCCTTCGCGCCTTTGGTCCTGGGCTTGTGCCTGCTGATGGTGGTCGGTTTGCAGGTCATTTATCCCATGCGCTTCGACCACTTCCTGGCCCTCTTGCCGCAAATCGTTTCGACATATCTCTTGTATTGCATACTGGCGAACTGGCTGTCGATCCTGAACCCCATGCCGATTGCTGCGGGTTCCCTCAAGCCGGTCCAACCGAAGGGCAGCTCGGTCCTCCTGCAATTGCTGTTCATGATGCTGTTTCCACTGGCGCTTTTGCCAACCATGTTGCCGCTGGGCATCGAATTCGCGCTGGCTGGCCTGGACGTGGTCCATGACCTGCCCATCGGCCTGGTCCTGGCTCTGGCTTTATTGGTTGGCGTCGTCTTCCTGTACAGGGTTGTGCTGACTTGGCAAGGCCAGGCGCTCCAGGCCCGCGAGCAGAAGATTCTGGAAATCGTAACGACCAAGAATGAGTGACTCACGGTGAGCAGCGCAATCTTCTCTGTGTCGCCCGAATGTGTCCAACTCGGCTTGCTGTCGGGGGTAGTGGTGTTCCGGAATGTCCGCGTCGCGGATGCTTCGCCGGAGCTCCGAGCGGAGATCGCCAACGAGATTGAAGCGGTTCGCGATCGGTTTGCCAATCCCGAAGCGGTGCGCATGACCTCTGAATTGATTGCCTTCCGAAAAATCCTCGATGCCGCCGGCGCCCATCCACGCAAGGTGCAGCCATCGGTGGAACGATTGCTCACCTATGCTCTCAAGCGCGGCACACTGCCAGCCATCAACAACCTTGTCGATTCCTACAATCTCGTCTCCATCCGCTCGCTCTGCTCACTCGGGGCGCACGACCTGGACCGAATCACCCCGCCGGTCTCTTTGCGATTTCTAACTGGAGAAGAAACATTTACGCCGCTGGGACAGGAACACGCTGTGCCTGTAAAGCCCGGCGAATTCGGCTACGTCGATGCCGCCGACCGCGTACTTTGCTGGCTCGACGTGCTGCAAGCCGACTTCAGCAAAGTGACCGTGAACACCGTCAACGTATTGCTTATCATCGAAGGGACGCGGGCGCATGCCGCAGAGCATCTGCAGCAGACATTCGAGGAGGCGATCAATATGGTGACGCGCTACTGCGGCGGCACCGCCGCTGAAGCGATTGCGATTCCGGTGGGATAAGATTCCAATCTTGTCCCAGTAAAATGAATTGGAACAGTAAGTGACAAGAGAATCGACGAGGATAACCAATCATGCGGTGCAAATTGGCAATCATTTTCAATTGCACGCTGTGCACAGTGCTGGGCCTTTACTCCCCAGCGCACGCGCAGGAATCGAAGCCCCCAGAGCCGACCGCCGAGCAATTACGCGAGGCTGTTGCTGCCATCAAGAAAGCTGGGGCAACCTACAAGCATTGGGAGGAGCCATGGGCGAAAGAGCGGCTTCATCGTATTGTAATGCCCCTTACGACGACGGACAAAGACTTGAAGAAAGTACCCAATCTTCCTTTTTCATTCTGCGTGGATCTCCGATACTCGCGCGTAACAAATGATGGTCTGAAAGAACTCAAGGAACTCCAGAATCTGACAGCACTGTACATCGGTTCATGGAGATTGACCGATGCAGCCCTGCAAGAACTCACGGGACTGCGGAATCTCACGATTCTGAGTATCGGCGAAGAAATGCGGCTGACAAATGCCGGGTTGATGGAGCTCAAGAACCTCAAGAAACTCACAATGCTGGAACTATATGGTGCGAAGTTGACGCTTGAGGAAATCAAGGAACTCAAAGAATGCCGGAATCTCACCGGATTGAGTCTGGAAGGTAGCCGAATATCCGATGAGTGCGTTAACGAAGTCAAGGAATTCAAGGGCCTCACAGGTTTGTATCTCGGCGGAACCAGAGTTAATGACGCGAGTCTTAAGGAACTCAAGGATTTGAAGAAGCTTACAAGATTAAGTCTTTACAGCACCCAGGTTTCTGACGCGGGGTTGGCCGAACTCAAGAGCCTAATTCACCTCACCGATCTGTATCTCGGCGGCACCCGAGTGACAGACGCGGGTATCAAGGAACTCAAAGAAATGAAAAACCTCAAAGAGTTATGGCTGGAAAATACCAAGGTTACGGAAGCCGGGGTGAAAGAGCTGAAACAGGCGTTGCCCGATTGCCAGATTAACAGGTGAAGAATAGTAGTTGCAAGTTCGCATTTCGCCGCGCGTGGCGCGTGCACCGGATGTGAAGATTCACGTTGTCTCACTGAAAGTTCCAATCCGACGTAATCTGCCGGCTCCGGAAGGCAGAATTTCTGCTTCCGTGAGTTCATCGATCAGCCGGTCGCGTTCTCGCTTGGGTGGGACCGGGCGTTCGGCAATCGCCGGCATGTCATCGTGCGTGCGGCCGTCGAGGACTCGGCCGGCGAGTTTCTTCCGCGTGCCGCCCCATTGCTTGAAGAAGAAGGGCACGCTGGCACGCTGGCACTGGTCGCGAACGGAGCGGACCCAGTCGGGATGCATGGGCCTCGGTTTCGCTCCGCTCTCACCGCCGGCAATGACCCAGTGAATGCCTGTGAGGTCGATTTCGCCCAGTTCTTCGAGGAGCGGTTCCACCGACAGGAAACGGACCGCCGCAGGCGTCTGGCGCAAATCGTCGATCCGGGGAAAACCATGCTTGCGGTCCTCGACGCTGACTCCCCACCAAACGTGCGGAAGCCGTCCGGCCTCGTGCAGCGGGCCGGACAGAAGTTCGCGCAACCGTGTCGAGCGCTTGGTCAGCACCTGGTAGGTGTGCCAATTCGCGGCTTTCATGACCGCGATCACGCGCTCGACATAACTCAGCGGGAAGTCGTCAAGGAATAGGTCGCTCATGGAATCGACGAACACGCACTTGGCCGAGGCCCAATGCAGCGGTTCGATCAGCTTCTCCGGCACTAGGATTGGATCGAAGCCTTGCTCGTAGGGGTGTCCCGGCACACCGCGAAAGCGTTCGGCAAAACGCTCGGCATAGCACCTGCTGCAGCCGGGGCTGATTTTCACACAGCCGCGCGTGGGGTTCCAGGTGGCATTCGTCCATTCGATGGTGCTGTTTTCGCTCATGGAGCGGGGGCCTTGTCCAAGTGAGAACTCCGGCTGGGCCATTCTATCATTTATCGGACCTATAGGTCATCATGGGACGAATGGCCTGACTTCGGCCATAGCTGTCAATCAATTGCACGGTCTTGCCAAAACCAACATTCGCGCCGGCGGGCGGATACGCTACGATGTGGGGAACAGATGCAAGGAGATTTCGCCATCGACCTGTTTGCCACGGTAACTGACGCCAATCGCCGCAAAGCCCAGCCGCTGGCCGCGCGCATGCGGCCGCGCACGCTGGACGAGTTCATCGGCCAGGAACACATTTTGGGCGAAGGCAAACTGCTGCGGCGCATGCTGCTGGCCGACCGGCTTAGCTCGCTGATCTTCTACGGGCCGCCCGGCACCGGCAAGACGGCCCTGGCCCACGTCATTGCCCAGCATACTCGGAGCAGGTTTTGCGCAATCAATGCAGTAGCCGCTGGCGTGAAGGAAGTGCGCGAGGTCTTGGCCACCGCCCGCAAGGATCTGGAGACCACCGGCCAGCGCACGATCTTGTTCCTGGATGAGTTGCACCGCTTCAACAAGGCCCAGCAAGACCTGCTGCTGCCCGACGTGGAGGAAGGCATCATCATCCTGATCGGCGCGACCACGCAGAACCCGTTCTTCGCCATTAACTCGCCGCTGCTGAGCCGCAGCCAGCTATTCACCTTTGAGCCGCTGACAAAGGGCGATGTGCGGACGCTGCTGCAACGTTCCCTCTCGGACCAGGAACGCGGGTTAGGGAAACTGAACGTGGCCGCCACGGATGAAGCGTTGAACTTCCTGGCCGAGATGAGCGACGGCGATGCCCGGCGTGCGCTGTCGGCGCTGGAAATCGGCGTGCTGTCGCTGGTCGGTACTCCGGTCGCCAACGCTCCCGGCTCATCAATTCAGTTCACTCTCGAAGTCGCCCAGGATTCGATCCAGCGCAAGGTGCTGGACTACGACGGCACCGGCGACACGCATTACAACGTGGCTTCGGCCTTCATCAAGTCGATGCGCGGCAGCGATCCGGACGCGGCCATCTACTGGCTGGCGCGAATGCTGGAATCGGGCGAAGATCCGCGCTTCATCGCCCGACGTGTGGTCATTTGCGCTTCGGAAGACGTGGGCAATGCCGACCCACAGGCGCTGCTGGTGGCGACTGCCGCCTGGCACGCGGTGGAGTTTGTCGGCCTGCCGGAATGCCAGTTGGCGTTGTCCCAGGCGGTAACGTATATTGCCACGGCCCCGAAATCGAACGCCTGCACCACGGCCATCGGCCAGGCGCTGGCCGACGTGCGCGAGGGCCGCACTTTGCCCGTGCCGGTGCATCTGCGCGACCGGCATTACGAAGGCGCCAAGAAGCTCGGCCACGGCGAAGGCTACCTGTACAGCCACGATTACGAGGGCGGACACGTTGCGCAGGCGTACCTTACCGAGGAACGCCGATATTACGAACCGACGGATCGTGGATACGAACTGGAAATTCGCGAACGCATGGAGGCGTTACGAAAGAAGAAGACCGACGATCAAGAATGACTGTTCAACCGTGGGGGGAGCGCCAGCGACCCGAGCGCAACGCAATCAATCACGATTATTGGAAAGGATTCCCATGCACATAGCCATACTCGACGAGGAACTGCCCTATCCGCTGACTTCGGGCAAACGCATTCGTACTCTAAACCTGCTTCGGCGCTTGGCCGACCGGCACCAATTGACGTACCTGTGTCACCGCAATGCCGATGCCGAAGAATCCCGTGTCGCGGAAGACCACTTCGCGGAGCTCGGCATTGAAACGATCGTGGTCGATCGGGCCGTGCCGCCGAAATCGGGACCGAAGTTCTACGCCCGACTGGCCGGCAACCTTTTGTCGGCGTTGCCGTACTCGGTGGCCACACATGCCAGTCCGGAATTGCGGCAGGCTGTACGCCGGTTTGCTTCGAAACACCACTTCGATCTCTGGCACTGCGAATGGACGCCGTATGCCGAAACCATGCGCGACCTGAACGTCGGCCCCTGGGTGGTGATGGCCCACAATGTCGAGTCGCTGATCTGGCAACGTTACATGGAGACGGAGCCGAACCCGGTCAAGCGCTGGTATGTTCGCCGGCAGTGGCACAAGTTCGAGCGTTTCGAGCGCTGGGCCTATTCCGCCGCCCGGCGGACCATCGCCGTCAGCCCGGACGATGCCCGGCTGATCCGCGAGCGCTTTGGCGTCTGGCACGTGGACGTGGTGGACAACGGCGTGGATACGGAGTTTTTCCAACCAGTGGAATCGCCGCGCGAGCCGAAGACGATCCTGTTCCTGGGCAGCCTCGACTGGCGGCCCAATCTAGATGGCGTCCGGTTGCTGCTCGACGACATTTTCCCCACCGTGCAGGCGTTCGAGCCCGAAGCGAAGTTGCTGCTGGTCGGCCGCAATCCGCCGGAATGGTTGCGGCAGCAAGTCGGCAACCGCCCCGGCATCGAGTTGCACGGCAGCGTACCGGATGTTCGGCCTTTCATCGCCCGAGCGGGAGTAATGGCGGTGCCGCTGCGCATCGGCGGCGGCTCGCGGCTGAAGATTCTGGAAGCGCTCGCCAGCGCGTTGCCGGTTGTCTCAACGAAAATCGGCGCCGAAGGGCTGGAACTGGAGGCAGGTCGGCATTTAGACATTGTCGATGGGATAGAGCCGATGGCCGAAACGCTGATCGCCGCAATCCGCAATCCGTGGCGCGTTCAGAAACAGGCTGAAATCGGCCGCCGCAGGGTCCTGGTACGCTACGACTGGTCAACACTGGCGGAGCGGCTGGATCAGGTTTGGCTTGATTGCGCGAGCAAAACCACGTTGGCGCGCGCGGCGTAACGGTATTGCCGCTTGCGGATTCGCGTTCGCGGACTGCCAACGTGAACGCGTTGCCGCAAGCGGCGTCAATGTTTCGTCCACGCCTCGCGGAAGAAGCGCAGCCAATTGCCGTGTATGATGCCCTCGACGTCGGCTTCCTTGTAACCGCGCTTGCGCAGCAGCTCCGGCAGGCGTTGCAAATCCGCGATGGTGTCGAGGTCATTCGGCGACTGTTCGCGGCCGAAGCCGCCGTCCAGGTCGGTGCCGATGGCGGAATGTTTCGCGTTCCCGGCTAGCTGGCAGACATGGTCGATGTGATCGACCACGCGCTCCAGGTTCACGCCGGCCTCCTCGGGCCGGGTCGTGCCGCGAATCCATCCGGCGTGCAGCATCCAATTGTCGAAGGCCGCGCCGATGACCGCTCCGCGCGAAATCAGCAGCTTGATCTGGGCGTCGGTCAGTTGCCGTTGGTCCGGGACCAAGGCCCGGCAATTGTGATGGCTGGCCAGCACCGGGCCGCCGAATGCGTCCATCGCCTCGTCGAAGCTCTGGTCGGCCAGGTGGGTCACGTCCAGGATCATGCCCACCCGCTCCATGGCCCGCAGCAGCGGCTTGCCCTGCACGAACAATCCGCCTTCGGTGCCCGTGCCACGGGCATATGGGCTGACGCCGTAATGGGCCGGGCCGATGATCCGCAAGCCGGCCTCCCACCATTCGCCGATCTGCTCCGGCGCCAGCACGGGGTCGGCCCCTTCCATGCTCAGGATGAAACCCAGGGGAATCTCGGAATGCGGAACTCGGAATGCGGAATCGTTTTGCCATTCCTTCACGTGCGTTTCGAGAGTCGGCCAGTCCTTGATGAAACGTAAGAGTCCCTGCTGTTCCAGCGAACGGTAGTAAAACAGTTGCCCATACGCGGCGGCATAGGCGGCGGACATATTGGCATAGCGCTGAATGGCGGGCATGGCTTCCGCTCGCATCAACCGGGCCAGCAGCGTGGCAATGAAGACGCCCACCTTGCCGCGCCGCAGTTCCGGGAACGACACCGTGTTCTCGCCGCGTGCCTTCTGCGTCATGCCTGCTTCCCGCTCGCGCCGGCGAATCTCAGCCACAGGCAAGGTCAAATCGCGGTTCCAATCAATCGCATTCCAGGCCAGGTCGAGGTGAGCGTCGAAGATGAGCATGGCGGTGATATCCCAGAGGCGTGGGCAAGAGTATGAACTCATGGTATCCTGATGCGTTCTTCCCGTTGCCATAGCGGAAAAGCGGCCTGTTTCAAGCAACGCACTATGGTGCTGCGAATGCTGCGGTACGATGACGTGACCGGAGTTGCAGTTCCAACATGATCGGCGTACCATGGAGGCATGCCGACCGTGCTTCGCATTGGGCCATTCCGGTTTTTCTTTTACGCCGGAGATGGGGGCGAACCGCCGCACATCCATGTCGAGCGCGACGACTGTGAAGTGAAGTTCTGGCTCGACCCGGTAAGGTTAGAGCACAGCCACGGATTCCGCCGCAAGGACATTAACCGAATACGGGACCTGGTCGAGGAGCATGAACACAGTTTATTGGAGAGTTGGAATGAATTCTTCGACGGTTGAAACTCCGGCCGCCTTGGCGAAGCGCGTGGAAGTAAGCCAGGATACGCTGTCGGTGGAGCTGGCCGACGGCCGCACGATTGCCGTGCCGCTGGCTTGGTATCCGCGACTCTTCCATGCCACTGTTGAAGAGCGGAAATCCTGGCGGCTCATAGCCGATGGCCGCGGCATTCATTGGCCGCAAATCGACGAGGATATCAGCGTCGCCAATCTGCTGGCGGGTCAACCATCGGCCGAGAGCCAAAACTCGTTCAAGAAGTGGCTGCTGAGCCGGGCCAAGCCCAATCGCAATCGGAAGCGACCTGAGGCGTCATCGTGACCAGCAGTTCGTGGTGACGCCGCGGAGGAGAATTATTCAGGTTTTTGTAACTGGCACGAATCGTTGCCGTGCGAAACCACATTCGCCGTGTACCCTGGATCGCTCTCTTGCTCCTGCTGCTCTACGTCGGCTCGTACCTGACGGTTTCCCGCCGGGGGTATGCCGAGGCTGACCGGTGGAACTGTCGTGGTTTCTACTACTTCACTCCCGAGGATTCGGAGGTCTGGCGGTACCTCAACTACGGGTGCATGTATTTGTATGCTCCGCTCCACAATGTGGATCGCTGGCTCGGCTACGGCCGGTGCCCCGCGTGTGAGCCGTTGTGGGGATTGAGCAAATAGAGCCGGTAACGCTTCGCCGCAAGCAGCGTTATTCGTCCAATACCTTGATGGTGACTTTGCGGAATTCGACGATAGAGCCGTGATTTTGTAAGCCGATGAAGCCCTTCTTGGGCCGCGTTTGCATCTTGGGTTCCTTGCTGATGTCGGCCTCGACCACCTTTTCGCCGTTGTAGACGACCGAAATTTGGTCGCCCTTGCAGGTGATCTCGTAGCTGTTCCATTCGCCCACGCCTTTGAACATCGGCTTGCTGGCCGGGACGTAGTAATAGAGCGAGCCGCTGTACTGGTAGGGCTGGAGCTTCCCCTTGTACTGCGAGCCGTTGTCGTCGAGGATCTGAATCTCAAAGCCGGTGGAGCTGGGCGACTCGTTGGTCTCCTTGTCGGGCACGCGCAGGAAGACGCCGCTGTTGCCGTTCTCGACAATTTTCCACTCCACGCGCAAAATGTAATTGCCGTACATCTTTTCCGTGCCGAGCCAGCCGGTGCCGGCCTTGGCGGTAAGAATGCCGTCCTTCACGCTCCAGAAACCGTCCTTGCCGGGCTTCACTTGGCGTTCTTTCCAACCTTCCAGGTCCTTGCCGTTGAACAGGGGCACAAAGCCGTCGGCCTTGTCGTCGGCCCGGACCATGGCGACGCATGCCAGAAACAGAATTCCGAATGACCAACGCATGATTGTGTCTCCAAGAGAGAGGTGAGAGTTTGGGCCAGTCTATGCTCATCATGGAGCCAGGACGAGAGGGCAGCGCTGGGTTTTCGACCCAAGGCGTTTTTGCTGATCCGAGGGCCCGAATTATCTTGGCGAACGATGGCTGCCACAGTATTCTGCCCAACGCCTTTGATCCAGCGACAACAGCAACCAATCAACTCAGGAGAACAGCCCATGCCGCGCTTGATCCCTGCCCCGACGCGCATTCCAGCCGCGGGCAACAAACCGAAGTTCATCGACGAATACGTCGGCTGCGTCAATTCCGGCGAGGCTGCGGTCAGCATCGCCCACATGCGCAGTCCCAGCGGGTGGGTAGAGCCGGCCCAGACGCCTGATTTCGACGAGTATATCGTGGTCTTGCGCGGGGCCTTGCAAGTCCGGTCCAAAGATGGCGTGCTGACCGTTGCCGCCGGTCAGGCTGTGCTGATTCCGCGTGGCGAATGGGTGCAATACAGCACGCCCGGCGCGGAAGGCGCCGAGTATGTCGCCGTATGCTTGCCCGCCTTCACTCTCGAAGCCGCCCATCGAGATGCGTAATTCCTTGACTCGTGTTGACGGAAGCAAAAGATGCGGTATGATATACATACGTTTACTGAACACATGATTCCTACTTCGTGGTGGAAAGGGAGCATCATGTCGCCGTTCTTTGCCGCGCCAACTGTACCAGTCACGACATTGAACGAAGCTCAAACCGCGTTGTGTCCCGTCTGTCACGGGCCGCTTCTGGAGCTGCGCGGCCTGAGCCGGTGCTTCCGTTGCCAATTTGCCATCTGTCAGGCTTGTGATGGCGAACGGGCTGAACCTGCGGACGATGAATGCTCGGAAAAATAGTTCTTCCAGCTGAAATACTCCGCGCCCCACCAATCTCTCGTTCATTTCCCCGTAATCGCCATGGAAGGGAAGTAACGGCCTTTACAATTCTCGATCTCTCAGATGAAATGGTAATAAGCCAATCCGAGGTTGCCCATGCGCTGTTTTCGCTGTTTTGTATTCGTCCTAGTGCTGACGCCTCTGTTTGCCGGGACGCGGTTGACCGCCGCACCGCCGTTGGAGCAGCTTCTGCCCGATTCGACCCAAGCGGTATTGATGACAGCCAACGGCGCAGACTTGATTCGCGCTTTTGAAGTGACGCAATTTGGCCGCCTGGCCTGCGACGAGTCGTTGAGGCCCTTCCTTATCGACCTGGAACGGGAATGCGTGCGCGCTCAAACCACGATCCACGAACTGGGCCTGACCTGGGAAGACTTCAAGTCGATGGCTTCCGGCCCGGCCGCGCTGGCCATCGTGAAGTCCCGGCCGGATCAGGTGGCCGTGGTTGCACTTGTGGATACGGCCGGCAGGAGCAAAGAGCGCCTGTCGTCTATCGGCAAGGTCGGCCACCATGTCAAATCCCAGCGGGGCGAATTGAAAGCGAAAATGATCCGTGACATAGCCGTCACGGAAATGAACCTACCGGCGCGGCACGGTTCCAAACCGCTGACGATTTACGAACTAACCAAGGACGACCTGCTGCTCCTGACCGATCAGGAGTCCGCCCTGCAAGCGATTCTGGACCGCTGGGCCAAAGGCTCCAACAGTCTGTTGAATCTGCCTGCCTATCAGGAAGTTCGGAAGCGCACGCGCTTCCCGGACGGCAAACCCGCCTCTTTCTCCTGGTTCGTGGATGCCGGAATTGTTGTGACGGCTGCCAGCGCGACCGATACGCCGTCCAAGAAGAACCGCAAAGATGCGTGGGCCATCCTCCACGAGGAGTGCCTGGCCGGTCTGAAAGCAATGGGCGGCGCGGCGCGGCTGGACGATGGCCCGTGGGAAGCGCACGTTCGTATGGCGATTTGTGCCCCGGGGCCACTCGGGAATGCCATGCAAATGATGAATTTCCCGAATCAACCGCAAAGCAGATTCGCGCCCGAGCCGTGGGTCCCGAAAGACGCGGTCAGCTACTGGTCGTTTTCCTGGGACATGAAGGATTTCTTGACGTCGTTCGGAATCGTCTTCGACCGGATCACGGGGAAAAAGGGTAACCTGGAAGCGATCATCAAGGACTACAAGGATGCCCCGGTCGATTTGCGCCGCGACATCTTCGGCCGATTGACGGGCCAAGTTTCTCTAATTTCGGACTGCCCGGAAACATACGCCAAACGGACTCTGATCGCGTTTCAGGCGCGCGAGGAGCCACAGTTGGCGCAATCTATCGCCCGTATGATGGAGATTGAAGAAGACGTCAAACCACGCAAGTTTCAGGGCCAGACCATTTGGGAAATCACCGTGAAACCGCGAGAAACTCGGGATGGAAAACCGGTTCAGCTTCCCAAGATGGCCCTGGCGGTAGCCAATGGCAACCTGTTCTTCACCAACAATGTGCTGCTAATGGAGAAAGTCTTGGGGACAGGCACGCCCGTGGAACCGCTGGCCAAGGCGACTGACTATTTGCAGTTGCAGCAGGATCTGGACAAACTGGGTGTGAAGATGTCGAGTTTCCGGATGTTTTCACGCCCGGCCGAATTGCTGCGCGGCCCTTACGAGTTGACTCGGACCAATCGGCTGGCGCAATCCGAAAATATTTCCAGCAAATTGCTCCGGAACTGGCTGGTTGACCCGGTGCGGATCGGTCCCACGATTAAACTGAACCCCGCCATTTTGCCGCCCTATGACAAGATCCAGCATCACCTGCAACCATTTGGAGCGATTGCCGTGACTCGGCCGGATGGTTGGGATGTGATTGGAATTGCGCTGAAATCGGGGGCGCCTGTCAAGAATCCATAGAAGAGCCGGCCACTCGAGCCACGTCCGGTGATAGACTTTCAGCAAACTCTCGCTCGAGTTCCGGCATGAATCAAAATCCATTTCTGGCAGGCGCTGGCATCGTATTGTTTTGGCTGGCTTCGGCATTGCCGATCCAAGCACAAGACGGCCGGTCGGCAACGCTATCAGCGCCGAACTGTATTATCCAAGTAAGCGAACCATTGGCGGCGGCACTTGGCGCGCAGGTGATCGATCGTGTGTCACCGGTGCGCGATGTGATCCTCAAAGCCGACATTTACGGCACGGGCCATACGGTTGGCAAAGTCGCCGTCGAATTCGTGCCGTGCGCCGACATGGCCGTGCTCGATCTGGTTATGACTGGTCGAACCAATTCCTGCACCACTGGCTACCGCGGCCCCGTGCAGGTCCACAACACGGGCGTCGTTGATCTGTGCGCCCGCAAGCGCGTCTGCATTGATGCCGACGGAATTCACTTCTGTCCCGCCTGGGCGACGGATCGTTTGTATTCCACTTTGCAATGCATCACCACCAGCTTTGAGAATCCCGTCCTCGATAGAGCTGTGCGCAAAATGGCTTTGCGAAAATATTACAAGAATGAGGACCTGGCCACGCGCATCTCGGAGTCGCACATTGCCGGCTGGACCCAGGACGACTTCAACAAGGATGCCGACCCGCAATTGTTGGCGGCCAACCTACGGGACGCACGACATGAGACGATTACGGATTGTTGCCGCGGCGAATGCCGAGGACCAGCCAGCCTTGTGACGTTTCGGCCTGAACGGGAACCAGCTTGGCAGTAATCTTCAGGCTGGCGGGAAGGGGAATTTCATCCACATCAATAGGCTCCTGCAACACTTCCCGCAGATGGTTGTTCAGAATGGCCCTGAATCGTCTTTGGCTTCCCGATAATTTCTCCTTGCCAGGGGCCACCACGTCCACTTCCTTGGCGGGCGTGACCAGGATGCCGGTCGCGGTCCTGTCCAGTCGGAACGACAGAATGATGTTCATGGCGTCGTAGTCTTCGCCTTCCGCCTTGTATTTCGTGCCGCGAATGACCAGGCGCACCGTATTGTTGTCAAAGTGGTTCTCGATGGGGCGCTGCTCGGCGAAGGTGATGGAGAACTTGTCTGGTTCCTCTTCCTCCATGCCGGGCAACGACATGGAAACGCCGAGCAGATCGGACAAGTCCTTCATGAGCCGGGCCGGGGTATACGTCTTCCCGGCAAACAGCTTGCTGGCGCCGGCATCCAGCACCGATTCGTGCACGCGAATCGACGCCTCGGCGTCGGCGGCAGGTTTTGGAGG
>Ga0207110_10109_pt1 | contig 20482 bp, 19 predicted proteins | sample Alteio_BWMinHeat_74_FD_153582 | JGI IMG/M metagenome (GOLD analysis project Ga0207110, IMG submission 153582) | Enriched cells from forest soil in Barre Woods Harvard Forest LTER site, Petersham, Massachusetts, United States -... | ecosystem: Environmental > Terrestrial > Soil > Temperate forest >...
CAGATGCGAGCGGATTGCATCAATACGTGGATCGCTTGAGGGTATTGGCGCCGCAGCGGCCGGCGCAGCGGTAGTCCCAACCGGAGCAGCGGATGTGGGCAAAGCCTTCCCCTTTTGGACCGCCTCCAGATCCGCCAGCGCCTGCTGATAGGTATCCTCGTAAACCAGCGTATTCCCCATGGCCAGGGCGACCTTCTTCAACTGCGGCATCCGAGCCTCGGAGGCTTGTATGTAGATCGGGGCCACGAAAAGAAATGTATTGTCGATCGGCAGCGCGAGGATCTGAGCGCGCAACACCTGAGAGCCTTGCTGATTCCACAGCGTCAGATCTTTCGAGATCACCTGATCCTGGTTGATCAGAGCTTCGATCTGTAGCGGTCCAGGAATGATCTCCTGCTTCGGCAATTGAAGGAACACGACCTCGCCCAGATGCGGCCCGTCGCAGCGCGCCACCATCACACCAATGAGGTTCTGCTTATTGCGTGGCGTAAAGGGAATGGTGAGCAGGAACTCCGGCTGAGTCTCTCCCGGAAGCGTCGCCACCATATATGTGGGAGTCACGGTTTGAGAGCCCGAAGCTTGCCCGGCCGTGTAAGTGGCCAGATCCCACAAGTCCGCGCGATTGTAATACGACTCGGGATCGCGCATGTGATAAGTCCGGTAAACCTCGGCTTGCGTACGGAACAAAGTCTCCGGGGCGCGCGTGTGGGCCCGAATGTCGGCGGGCATCTCCGAAGCCGGAGCGAAAAGCGTCGGAAACAGGCGCCAGTAGGCGCGAATCAATGGATCCTCTTCGTCGAAGACATACATATGCACGGTGCCGTCATAGGCGTCCACCGTCGCCTTCACTGAATTGCGGATGTAGTTGTAATTCTCGCCGTCCGTCGTCATTACCGGCCGGGAATACGGGTGAAGGTCGGTGGTCATGTACCCATCGACGATCCAAACCAAACTGCCCGTGCCGGTGATCACCATGTAAGGGTCCGCATCCCAGGTAATGAACTCGGCCAGCGTACCCAGGCGTTCGGCGACACGCCGATGGATCATCATGCGGCTGTCCGGCATGAGCGCGTTCGAGAGGATGATGTTCCAATCATCCTTGGCCAGGGATGCGATCAGCCGCGAGGCCATGGAAGGCAATGGAAATCCTCCGGCCCCGTCGTAGCGCGTGTTCACCTCGCTTGAACCTGACGGGAAATTAAACTCGGGCTGGCTGGTGCGGGCAAACACCGGCTCGTGCGATGTCTCGCCGTAGTAGATCTCGGGACGGGTCACTTTAAGTGACGGCGTCCGCACTTGAACTGGCGCGTCGTGGACCAGTAGCTCGGGCAGCCCGGCCTGGGAAATACGGTTCGCTTCGGCCAGTACCAAGCCGTAGCCGTGTGTAAAGGTCAAGGCGGTATTGATCCAGCGCTGCCGTGCGTCACCCAGCTGATTCAGGTCCAGCTCTCGGGGCGCTAGCAAGGTCTGGCGAAGATTTCCATCGATCTGGTACCGGTCCACGTCCGTGGCGGCGTATCCATATGGACGCAGAGGTTGGCTCTGGCTAAGCGTGTCGTGAAACGCCCGGAGGTCCCAGAGACGAACGTTCTCGAGCATGGCCCGATTGCGCGCGAAGTCGATCTTGGCTTCTTTGTGCGCGTCGAACGCGATCTCTTGCACCCGGCGGTTCAATCCAAAGGCGCTGCGAGTGGCCTCGATGTGCCGCTCCAAGAACGGCCTTTCGAGCGCCAGTTCATTGGGCCGGACGTAAAAGCCACCCACGATCGGCGGAAGGGCGATATCCACGATCAATACGGCTGCGCATGCCAACGCCAGCTTCCTTCTTTTCAACAGCACCAGGATGGCGGCCAGTACGGCGGCCCCCGCCTTTAGGTCTTGCAGCGGCAAGCCCAGATGTTGCTGCAAGTAATCGATCCCCACCAGCAGGTTGCCATGATCGGAATACAGCAAGTCGTAACGGCCCAGCCAGAAGTTCGCCGCGAGGCAGACGAGAAACAGCGCAATCAGAGACTGCAGCAGACTCGTCTCCAGCCGTCCAAGCTGCCGGATGTCGGCCCAATCGATCTCGCCGCCCACTTGAAATCCGGGAATTCTGTGCCGGAGCTGCCAGCCTCGCGCGGTGAGATAGTACACCGCGGCGCCCGCGGCCGCACACATCTCAAGGAAGCCGATCAGTTTGTTATAGAAAGGCAGCTCAAAAAAATAGAACGCCAGCGAGCGGCCAAATACGGGATCGCTCCAAGTTGAATCAAGCCCGCTCCCTGCAACATAACGGGCAACGGTCCAACCATCCATGGACGCGGCCATGAGAAAGAGCGACAGCAGGGCGACGGCGAGAGTAGCCAAGCGCGAGTAGAGCCGGTAATCACGGAGGCTCACGTGGGCGTACTTCATCCCGCGGGCGTGAGCGGTCCACAGGATCGCGAATATGACGATAAACTCGGCCAAGTTGGTCGAGTAACGGTAGACCGAGATACGGATCCAGGTGGAAACCTGGTTCATCTCCTGCCACCACAGATAGTCGATGAACAGGCCGCACAGCGAACGCCCAAAGAACAACAGGACGAAAGCCGCGATGACGAAGGCTATGAGACGCGGCCTCCGGTTACCGGGACGAGGAAGCCGAGGGAACGTCATGCCGCTTTATAGTATCAGGTTGAAGGCTGGCTTCAAGGGGGGCTTCGATCGCGATCTAGCGCCTGAGCCAGGCACTAGTACCGCCCTTAGAACTGTTTAGGTACTTTCCGCCACTTCTCTCGAAAAAATACTGAAGCTAAACTGCAATTGCGTTGCTTCCGGACTATAGCTTGCCGGGGGGCGTTGACGTAGAACGAAACCGGACCATTCTGCAAGGCTGGCCGGGACTACGGAGGATAAATGATCAAATTTCTAGTACCGCTTGTACTTTGCGGGGCAGCAAACGCAGCGCTTATTTATGGCACGAACCAAATCCTGAATCCCGGCGGCGAGTTGGGAATCGGATCCTTGGATAACTCCACGGTGGCCGTGCCCGATTGGACCGCGTCCGGAAGTTTCACGACGACGCAGTACACCACGCACCTGAACTCGTTCCTTACCTTCACCGATCCAGGGCCTTCGGACCGGGGATTGAACTTCTTCTCCGGCGGTATCGACCTCTATGGTGAGGGAGATCTTTCCATCGGAACTCAGATTCTCGATGTTTCGAACAAGGCCTCCGACATCGACACAGGCTTGGTTCCTTTTAGCTTGAGTGCATGGCTGGGCGGGTATTCCAGCCAAACAGATCAAGCAAAGTTCTCAGCCATCTTTGAAACCGCGAGCTCGACGGTCTTGGGCACTACGACTCTCGGACCCGTGACACCGGCGGAGCGCCTGAACACTACGTCCCTTCTGTTCCAGAGCGGGGGCGGCTTCATTCCCGCCAACACACGCGACATCGTGTTTCAAATCACGATGGATTCCGTCATAGGCTCTCATAATGACGGGTACGCCGATAACCTCTCTTTTGTGGCTTCCGCCCCGGCGGGACATACGGGAGGCGGAGGAGGCGCTGTGCCGGAACCGGCCTCGCTGGGGACGTTGGCCATAGGGCTCGGGGGAATTGCGCTCTCGAGGATCCGGCGAAGGTCCCGCGCTTAGACTCAACCGAAGTAGGGCGGTCCGCACGCGAGGCTGCCCGTCCTACATAGAGTAGTCGAGGTCTTTGGCAACCGAAATTTCGCCGCGCTGGATCAGATCTACACGGTCTGGGTGAGATCCAAAAAGGGAAAATGGAGAACAACCACATCCCCTCTCACAAATCGGCCCAGGCTGCGTCCTCCTCAGGCGTAAGCCAGTCTTTTGCCAGCGCTGACTCGGCTAGGAGCGCAGGTACAGTGTCCTCATTAACGGTGTCGTCATCCTTATCATCCATAGCTACACCCCCGCCATCGTGGCCTGACCTTTGGGGCGTGGTGTTCGGAGGCCTTGGATCGAATCGCACGCTCACAAGTGTCGAGAGGCCCAGCTCCTGCGTAAACCTTTTGTCCCCATTCTGACGAATGGGGCTGTAAGATCGGCTGTTTCAGCCCCGTCCTGTAAGGGCGGGGACTACACCCCCGCCATCGCGGCTTGACTCTGGGGCGTCGTGCTCGGAGGCATCGGGTCGAACCGGACGCTCACCAGAGTCGAGAGTCCCGGCTCCTGCATGGTCACCCCGTATAACGCCTGGGCCGCTTCCATGGTCCGCTTGGCGTGAGTGATGACGATGAACTGCGTCTCCATCGACATCTCTTTCAGCAACCGCGTCATGCGGAGGATATTGGCCTCATCGAGCGGAGCGTCCACTTCGTCCAGAATGCAGAACGGACTCGGCGTGTAGCGGAAGATGGCCATCAGCAGCGCCATCGCCGTCAGCGATTTCTCGCCGCCCGAAAGCAGCATGACGTTCTGCAAACGCTTACCCGGAGGCGAAGCCAGAATATCGATGCCGCTCTCCGCCAGATTGGACTCGTCGGTCAGGCGCATTTCCCCTTGGCCGCCCCCGAAGAGCGTCCGGAACATGCCGCGGAAGTTCTCGTTGATCGCCTCAAATGCTTCCTGGAACCGCCGGCGCGACTCGACGTCGAGTTCCTGAATCGCCTTCTCCGTGTCGCGGATCGAGTCGAGGAGGTCCTGCCGTTGCGTGTTGAGAAACTCGTAGCGTTGTTGGGCTTCTTGAAATTCCTCCAGCGCTTGCGGATTCACCGGGCCTAGCGCCTCAATGCGATTCCGCACTTCCTGATATTTCTGCTCTGCTTCCGCCACGGCGGCATCGTCGAGCTCGGTCGCGTCATTCACCGCAAACTGCGCAGCGATCTCCGAGGCGGCGGCGTTGAGCTCCTTATGACTGGTCTCATCGAGATACTTCAGCTCGGCTTGCTTCCGGACGAGTTCGACCTCGATCTCCGCCCGGCGGCCTTGAGCAGCCTGGGTTTCAGCGCGCAAAACTTTCAGAGACTCCTCAATCGCGGCCAGCGCTTCCCTGCCTGCGGTTTCCTCCGCGGCGAGACGCTGGACTTCCCCGACACTCGATGCCGTCGCCTCGGCCAGCGCCATCGCGCGCTGGTCCAGCTCGATGTTGTCGGCCAGCAGACGGGCGCGCTCAACCCCCATTCGTTCGAGATCTCTCGCCAACTCCTCGCGCCGCGCGGTTAATTGCCGGATCTGCCCTTCCAGCCGCGACGCGGCGGCCCTTTCCGAACGCAGACGCTCCTCGCGTCCCGCCAGCTCCGCTCGAAGAGCGGCGTGCTCTTCGTTCACGGCGTGCGCGTGCGTCTGCAAACGCTCCAGCTCGCCGCGCACGGTCTCCAGTTCCTTTTCCTGATCGAAGCGGGCCTGTTCTTTTTCTCCGACCAGTCTCTGATTCTCTTCGCGCTGCGCCCGTGAACGAGCGTCTTCCCGCGCCAGGCGGTCCAGTTCGAGACGAGCTACGGAAAGCCGTGACCCTGCGCGCGCGTACTCTTCGGCGAGCTTCCGCTGCTCATGATCGAGCGCGAGCGCGTCTTTCTCTTCGGTCTGCTGCTGAGCGCGCAAAACTTCCAGCTCTTCGGTCAACTGGGCTTTACTCTGCTCCAGCCCTTCCAGATCGGCAACCAGAGTATCCGTCTCGCGTTCGCGGATCTCGACTTGAGCGCTGAGCTCACGCAATTCACGTTTGAGCGCTAGCGGACCACCGCTACTCTTCTTCCCGCCGGTTACCGCGTGGCCGTGATAGCTTACGCCGTCCGGCAATAGGAAGTAACAGTCCGGATGCGCCGTCGCCAAACGCTGCGCCTCCGCGCGATCGGAAACCATGAAGCAGCGAGCCAGCCGAGGCAGCAGCCCTTGTGGAGCTCGCGCGAAGCCGTTGGTGAGACGAAGCGCATCCTGCAACCTGCCCGCAATGCCGGATTCGCTTGCAAGGTCAGGAGTCTGAGGCCACGGCGAACCTTCTTCAGGGTGGACCAGGAAGGTCCCGCGTCCGTCGGCCTCGGCGCGCATGAGCTCCACGCCGCGTTCGGCCTCGCCCCATTGGTTCACGACGACATATTCGAGCTCATCGTGCAGGAATGTTTCACAGGCCTTCTCCCAAGCCGGGTCGGTGACCTCGACGAAGTCCGCCAGCACACCGGAGGGCTTGAAGTTCGCGACCTGTCCATGCTCGATCGCCGTGAAGAGCCGCTTCACCGATTCGGTGGTATAGGCGCGGTGAGACAGGATCTCTTCCAACGAGTCCTTTCGCGCCTTTTGCCTTGAGAGAATACTGCGAGCTTCTTCCAGCTTTTGACGCGTCGCCACCGCGCGCGACTGATGCGATCTCACTTCCTCCTCAACGCGGCGCCGCCGTTCCCCGAGCGACTCCAGTTCGAGCTGGCGCGCTGCGAGCTTGGTCCCGAGCTCGGCTTTCACCTGCTCCAGCCGGGTGAGGTCCCCAGTGGCGGATTCTTCCTCTTTGCGGCTGCGCGCGGCGTCACGTTCCATGGCCGCCAGATATTCATCGATCTGAGCCAGCTGATTGCGTAAAGTGGATGCTTCTCCGAGCAAGCGCAGAACCTGACTACGCGACGTCTCGATGGTCCGTTCCCGCACTCGAAGATCGTTTACTGTGACGTCGCGCTCCTGGGTCTTGACCTGTAATTGCTCACGCACCAAGGCGCTCTCGGAATCAAGCTGCGAGATGGTCTGCGTGTGCGCTGCGAGCTCCGCCTGTTCCCGCTGCTGATTGGCTTCCAGGCTCTGTGTTTCGGTTTCACCGGCGGCCATGCGCTCATCGATCGAGCCGATCTGGCGAGCTTGCATTTCGAGACGCCCGCGCGTCCGCTCGGTTTCGACGTTTAGTTCCGCGACTCGCGCGCGCGCCCGGGTTAGCGCCGCTTCCGTCTTGTAACAGGATTCCTGGGTCGCGGTGTGTTGCAGCTCCTGTTCTTGGACATGCGCGGATAGCTCCTGGAACCCAGTCTGGGCGGCATTCAAATCCAAGGCAAACTTGGCAGCCTCCCGCTCGAGCATTCTGTAGCGGCCGGAGACGGCTTGACGCAAGTGCGTCAGCAACTCCGTGCGGAGTTCCTCGTACCGGCGCGCCTTGGAGGCTTGGCGCTTGAGCGAATTGACCTGGCGGCTGACTTCCTCCAGGATGTCGAATACGCGGGCGAGATTCTGCCGGGCGCTTTCGAGCTTGGCTTCGGCCAGCCGTTTCTTGGTCTTGTATTTACCGATACCCGCCGCTTCTTCGATGATGGCTCGCCGGTCGGCTGGTTTGTTGGAAAGAATCTGCCCGATGCGGCCCTGCTCAATGATGGCGTAGCTTTCCGGACCGAGCCCCGTGCCGCTAAAGAGATCCTGAATATCACGCAGCCGCGCGCCGCGGCCATTGATCAAGTATTCGCTTTCGCCCGACCGATACAGACGCCGAGTGATGGTGACTTCTTCCGGCTTGGGATGCGCGTGGCCATTCGCATGACCGTTCGCGTGTCCGTTCGAGTGACCGTTGCTAATTTCGGCGGGCGTTTCGACTGGTATGGCAACCACATGATGGTGCTTGGCCTCGAAGTGCAAGCCGGCCGTAGGATCCACCATGGTCAGCGTGACCTGCGCCATTCCCAGCGGCTTGCGCTCTCGCGTTCCGGCGAAGATGACGTCTTCCATCCGGGCCCCGCGCAAGCTCTTGGCGCTCTGCTCCCCTAGCACCCAACTGATTGCATCACTGATATTGGATTTTCCACAGCCGTTCGGCCCGACAATCGCGGCGATGCCGGATCCGTTAAACTTCATCTCGGTCCGGTCGTAGAATGACTTGAACCCCTGGATGTCGACGCGTTTGAGTTTCAGCACGTGGAGAATCCTCCCTTATACAGACGTTCGGAGGGGGAGTAGACCCATCCTAAACCGAACTTTGGAGAAAGTAAAGCGGGTAGACCACTCTTAATTGGGGTATCCTACGTTTGGCCCCAATATGTAGAAGGCCGACTGACCGGGGAACAGAAACGAGCCGTATCTCGTAATAACTCGCATAATACAATTATGACCGATACCACCAGCGGGACGCCGGTGCTGGAACTCGCCGGGCTGAGCGTCCGCCTGGGCAAGCGTAACATCCTGCAGGATCTGCGGGTATCCCTTACGGGAACAACCATAGGCCTGCTGGGTCCGAACGGAGCGGGGAAATCGACCCTGATCCAGACTCTGCTCGGGTTCTGCCCCCCGAGTGCCGGTAGCGCCCAGATCTTCGGTCACGACATTCGCAGCAGCATTCGTGAGATTCGCCGGCTGGTCGGCTATATGCCGGAGAATGACGCATTCATCGCCAACATGACGGCCGTGTCCTTCGTTCGAATGATGGGCGAGCTGAGCGGTCTGCCGGAGGAGGCGGCGCTCGAACGGGCACACGAGGTGTTGTTCTATGTGGGCTTGGGTGAGGCTCGCTACCGGCTTCTTGGAACTTACTCGCTGGGGATGAAACAGCTCGCCAAGCTGGCGCAAGCGATCGTCCACGGGCCGAGGCTTCTGATTCTTGACGAACCCACCAACGGTCTCGATCCTCCGGCGCGCGCGCGCATGATCCGCCTGATCCGGGAGATGAAGGAGTCGGGGGAGATGCACATTGTTCTGTGCTCGCACCTGCTACGTGACGTGGAGGAAACCTGCGAAGAAGTGCTGATCCTGAAACAGGGACGGATCGTCCATTATTCCAATCTGGAAGAGGAGCGGCGCTCCAACAAACGCTTCGTCGAGTTGGAAACCGTGGGGAACGTCACGGGTTTCGCGGAGGCGCTGACAGCTCTCGGTTGCGATTGTGCGCCGTCAAATAACGGGAAGCTGAAGATGGTGGTGCCGGTGGGCTTCGCCATACGCGAGATCTATCGACTGGCAGCCGAACGCGATCTGCAGCTGCGCCGGCTGAACTATCGCCGCGACACGCTGGAAGAGATCTTCTTGAAAGCGATGGAACCTCAACCGCCGCCGCCACTGCCACCGCCGCCTTTGCCGGCGCCGCCGTTGCCGGAGCGAGGATAAATCATGGCAGTCTACAAACGCAGTTACAAAGGTTACAACGGCGCGCTGACGCCGGCATGGTCGCGCTTCCAGATTCTGCCTCGCTACAGCTACGCGCGCCTGTTCCAGGCAAAGTTCATGGTGATGTTCCTGATGGCGTGCTTCTTCTTTCCCGTGGGTTGCGCCGTATTCATTTACTTGAGCCACAATCTTTCCTTCCTCACAACGTTGAACGTCCCGGCGGGGCAATTCCTGAAAGTCAATAACACCTTCTTCGAGTTCTACTGCAGCTTTCAGGGCGCGCTGGCCTACCTAATGACGGCCTTTGTGGGTCCGAGCCTGGTGGCGCCGGATCTTGCGAACAACGCCATGCCTGTCTACCTGTGCCGTCCTTTCAGCCGGACCGAGTATGTGATTGGGAGGATGAGCGTGCTGATGTACCTCCTTTCGCTGATCACTTGGATTCCCGGACTGATTCTGTTCGCGATTCAATCCAGCCAAGCGGGCTGGGACTGGATGACGTCCAATCTGTGGATGGCCGGCGCGCTGTTCATGGGGCTGTTCATATGGGACGTGGTTCTCTCGCTAATCGCCCTGGCGATGTCCGCGTGGGTCAAATGGAAAATTGCCAGCGGCGCCCTCATTTTGGGCGTCTTCTTCGCCGGCGCGGGGCTCGGCGCCGCCCTGAATTCGATCATGCGCACCAGGCAAGGGAACTTGCTCGATCTGGTGCAGGTAATGGCCACCATCGAAGACAAGATGTTCCGCGTGGAATCGACTACCGGTATCTCTGTCACCAATTCGTGGATCGTTTTTGGGGTGGCTTCCGCCGCCTGTTTGTGGCTGCTCGCACGGCGCGTGCGGGCGTTTGAGGTGGTGAAATGAACGGCGGCACTACATCAGAGCGTGTCACCTTCGAGAACGTCTCTCGTTTCTACGGTGAGGTCCTCGGCGTGAATCGCGTCACGCTCTCGATTCCGCCTGGCATCACCAGTCTGGTAGGTCCAAATGGCTCGGGGAAGACCACGCTCATGAATCTGATGACGGGGCTGGTCCGTCCCACGCGCGGCGTTATTCGCATTCTGGGCATAGCGCCCGAAGATCCGGAGCGCCTGTTTCCCTTGGTGGGATACGCGACACAGTTCGATTCGTTCCCCAAGGGCCTCACCGGCTTTGAGTTTGTATATTCGTTCCTGCGCCTGTTCGGGTACAACGATGCAAAATGCAAAGCGCTCACCACGGCATCCATCGATCGGGTTCGTCTGGGCGAGGCCGCCCACCGTAAAGTCGCGGGTTACAGCAAGGGAATGCGCCAGCGCATCCGCCTGGCTCAGGCGATTTCGCATGATCCCCGCGTTCTGGTGCTGGATGAACCTTTGAACGGACTCGATCCGCTGGTTCGCGCGGAGACCATTAACTTGTTCCGCCAGTTCGCGGCCGAGGGCCGGCACGTGATCGTTTCCAGTCATGTTCTGCACGAGGTCGACATGATCTCGGACCAAGTCATCTTCTTGAGTAATGGATACGTGGTCGCGGAAGGACAGATCCAGGGCGTCCGCAGCGAGATTCAGGAACACCCCATGGAGGTGATGATCCGCTGCAACCGGCCCGCGGCAGTAGCCTCCAAGGTGTTTGAGCAAGACCATGTAGTGGCGGCCCGCTTGCACGCGGACGGCGGGGGCCTGATGATCAAGACCCGCGACGCGGACCGCTTTTATCGCATGCTCAACCAGGTCGCTCTGGATGGCATCGATATTGAGAGTGTCGCGCCGGCCGACGACAATGCCAACTCGGTGTACGAATATTTGATCGGCAGCGAGGAGGGTGGACAATGATATCGCTGTGGTGGAGGCAAATTCAGTCCGTCATCCGGCTGGAGATGAAGAAGACGTTCTTCGCCAAGCGCGGTTTGTGGGTGTATCTACTCGCGCTCGCCCCGTCGCTCATCTGGCTGGGCCATTCGATCAACACCATCCAAAATGCTGAGCAGCGACGGGCTTTGGCTACGGCCCATCCCGTGAATTCGGTCGCGATGCATTCGGTCACTATTGGTATGGACTTGGAAGAGGTCACCAAGACATTGGGCGAACCGTACGCGCGAAACGAGTTGTTCCGCCCGCGCGGCCCGGCTCAGGGACCGGTCCGCAATCAGGTTGAACGGCTTAGCTACACGGACGGCGAGAGTGACATGAGGATCACCGCCATCGATGGAGTGGTACGCGGCATACGCCTTCAGGACCGCTGCAACATTTCAAAAGATTCGCTAGTGTTTGCCACGGTATTTCAGTTCTTCTACCTGCGCCTGGCCGTGTTCTTCGGCTGCGTGGGGATCTTCATGAACCTATTCCGCGGCGAGATGATAGACAAGAGCCTGCACTTCTATCTGCTGGCTCCGATCCGCCGGGAGGTGTTGCTGGTCGGGAAGTTTCTCGCCGGGCTGGTGGCGACCACCGTGATCTTCACCTCGGGTACTGCGTTGCAATTCCTCGCCTTGTCCTGGCACTACGATCCGGGCGCGGTGGGCGCGTTCCTGCAAGGATCGGGATGGAACCAGATCGGCGCGTACCTGGGAGTAACTGCGCTCGCCTGCCTCGGGTATGGCAGCGTATTCCTCGCCGCGGGACTGCTGTTCCGGAATCCCCTGATTCCCGCCGCCGTGGTGCTGTTGTGGGAGGCCGCCAATCTGTTCCTGCCGGTCAAGCTGAAAAAGATCAGCGTGATTTTCTATCTGCAGTCGCTGTGTCCGGTGGTGGCTCCGCCGCAGGATATGCCGGCGCTGCTGAGACTGCTCATTTCTTCCGCCGAAGCTCCGTCGGCGATGGTGTCGATCTTTGGTCTGCTGGCGGTGACGGCTGTGGTCCTGGTGGTGGCGAGCCTGAAGGCCCGCAAGCTCGAAATCAACTACAGCACGGACTAAACCGCTCTTTTACAGTCACAGCTCGTTGCGCCGCGAGCCGTGACTGTTAAGGTTGACGGCGTATATCAGAAGATTGGATCGAGAGGATTATTTGCCTAACGAGAGTTTCGGTTGAGTTCCTCGTCCTCAATTGTGTGTATGCGTCAGAGGAACCCATCTTGTTGTCGCGCCGGATGCAGCTGAAAATGGCGGGATGCGGAGCAAGGAAGAGATTCGCGGCATCGTTGCGGGATTTGTGAAGAGCGGTTTAACGCGGCGCGAGTATTGCGCCCAGCAGGGCGTGGCGCTGACGACGCTGGATTACTGGCGGCGGGCGCACCGAAAACAGAGGCCGAGCCTGGTGGAGGTCGAGGTGGAACCGGCGCAACCGCTGGCTGGCTTCGTGCTGGTGCTGGCCAATGGCCGGCGTATCGAGAGTTCGTGGAGCTTCGTCGAAGCAGAGCTTGAGAAGTTGATTCGAGTGGCCGAGGACTGAATCGCGTGTTCGGCCTGGGGCTGGCGACTAAGATTTATGTCGCGGTTGAAGCGGTGGATATGCGCAAGGGTTTTGAAGGGCTGTACGGATTGGTGCGGGATCAGTTGGGAGCCGATCCGCTGAGCGGGCACCTGTTTTTATTTTCCAATCGCACGCGCACACGCCTGAAAGCGTTGGTGTGGGACGGTAGTGGGCTGTGGGTCTGCGCCAAGCGCCTGGAGAAGGGGCGCTTTCGCTGGCCGGAAGCGGAAGGTAGGCGCAGCGTGACGATGCGGCCGGAAGAGTTGGCGATGTTGGTAAATGGTCTGGACCTGAAGCAAACCCGGCAACGCAACTGGTATCGCAAGAGCGCATAAAAATCTCTCGCGCATTGTTGGAAATTCCCGTAAAATGGAGCTTCCCTTATGGCCGCTGCCGATCCGCAGGTGCGCATCGAGACACTTGAGCGAGCCCTGTACTGGGCGCAGCTCACCATCCAGAAAAAGGACGCCGAGATTCATGTACTCCAGGAGCGGCTGCGCAAGCAGCGCATCGGGTTTCTCGGACCGGCCAGCGAAACGCTGAGCGATTTGCAACTGGAGTTGCTGGCCGAAGAAGAGCCAAGTGTAACGCGCGAGGAAGTCGAAGCGGAAGCGCGGCGCGAGCCTATTACTACGGCGCCGCCGCGCGAGCGCAAGCCGCATCCGGGCCGCAAGCCTCTGCCGGAGAATCTGCCGCGTATCGAAGAAGTGATCCCCTGTGAAGCCAACTGCACGCGCTGCGGCGGCCAAACGCGCTTGATCGGCTATGACTTGAGCGAAGTGCTGGATCGCGAACCGGCCAAGTGGTTTGTGCGGGTCACCAAGCGCGAAAAACGTTCGTGCGGAAAGTGTTCCGCGATTCAGATGCCGCCGCTTGCGCCGCGCATCGTGGAAAAAGGGCTGGCCAGCGACCGGGTGATCATCGAAACAGTGGTGGGCAAGTACTGCGATCACCTTCCGCTGTACCGCCAGGAAGCCATGATCGAACGCGAAGCGGGCGTGGAGATTTCGAGGGCGACGCTGGACGGTTGGGTGATGCGGGTAGGCGAGCTACTTCAGCCGGTGGCCGAAACCATGCGCCAAGAACTGCTGCGAGCGTCCTATTTACAGGCCGACGAAACCATCGTGCCGGTGCAGATGCACGATGGCAGAGGCTCGGATCATCCGGCGTACTTATGGCAATACGGCATGCCCGGCGGCGAGACGGTCTTCGACTTTCAACTGGGCCGCGGACGCGACGGTCCCGCGAAATTCCTTAAAGACTGGAACGGAATTTTACAAACCGACGGCCACCAGGCTTATGATCAGGTCGGCGGACCGGGTCTGATTCAGGTGGGCTGCTGGGCGCACGCGCGGCGCAAGTTCGTTGACGCGGTGAAGGTGAATCCGAAAGACGGTGCGGCCATCGCGATGGTCACGCGCATGGATGCGCTGTTTCTGGTGGATCGCCACGCACGCCAGCAACAGTTCAACGCCGAGAATCGCGCGGTCTTGCGCCGCGAGCATGCGCAACCTTGGGTGGACGAGATTCACGTCGAATGCCTGAAACTGCGTGCGCAACTGCTGCCGAAAAGCGCGCTGGGCGAGGCCGTGAATTACACCTTAAACATGTGGACCAAACTGCGGCGTTGTTTTGACCACGCCGAGGTCGAACTGTCCAACAACGTGGCGGAGAACTCCATGCGGCCGATTGCGCTGGGACGGAAGAACTGGCTGCATGTGGGCAGCGTGAAGTCTGGGCCCAAGGTGGCCGCGATCCTCTCGGTGGTGGAATCTTGCCGCAGGCTCGGCCTTCCGGTGAAGGACTACCTGCTGGCCGTGCTGCCCGGCATGAGCAGCAGAAAGCATTCCGAAGTCGTCCAGTTTACTCCGGCTCGCTGGAAGGCATCTCGCAGCTCGGATGTTCAAGCCTGATCCGCTGCTCTGGCAGGCAATCGAACACAGGCGTATGATCCGGCTCGTCTATCACGGCAAAGAGCGCCTCGTAGAACCGCATGATCACGGAATCCTCAACGGCACAGCTCAACTGTTGGGATATCAGGTTGCCGGTTCCAGTAGCCGTCCCCTTCCGAACTGGATTCTCATGAAGGTGAATGAAATGATGGATCTCGAGGTGTTGGAAAAGACATTCGTGGGTGGACGGCCCACCGCCTCCGGCAAACATCTTCGGTGGGACATTCTATTCATTCGAGTCCAACCGGCCGACTGAATCCCTTCAACCGACAACCGACGTTCCTCGCACCCCACCTGGGTTGGCCGGACGCTCACAATTGTGTCAGCAATAGCCAGTGCTTTGTCCCAACGGAACTCCTGTCCCGCTCCCATACGAAACGTCTTCTGAGCGAACTTCTGCGTGCGTTTGTGCTCTGTGCCGCGCAGTCCGATTCGCGCCGCTTCATTCAGGGCTTCTTTGAAGGAGATGCCACGCTCCCTCATCGCGTCACGGAGCAACCGCACCACATCGGGATCCAGAGTGACTGTCGTCCTCATATCACCTCATCACGTCACTTGCTATCATGATGCCTGGACAAACACGGGTTTCAGCCCCTGTTAGCGACCCATTGTACGTTTTCGCGGTTCCTGGGGCCATTGAATGACGGGCCGCCGTTTCTGCACGGCGCAGTCCCTCAAGAAAAGGTTGATGAGGTTTTGATAGGGTATCCCCAGTTCCGCCGCCATTTCCTTAAAGTAGTTCACCGCCACGGTGTCAAGCCGAATGGTGACCTGGCGCTTGAGTTGACTGGCATAGGGGTTCTTGCGGGATTGGGAAAAATCATATTCATTTCTCATCGGAGTCTCCAATACACTTCTTCTTCATGGGCCTTCGCCCGCCGGGCGGAAATCAACCGGATCACTGCATCGGATTCCCGGCAGCGGGCCTGAAAAGCTATAGCAAGAACTTGCTTGATTCACCCAGGTCCGGTCGCGGCTGCTATGGGTGTTGATGCTCGTCCCACTTTGGTGGTTCTCCGTCTCCGACCCTATTGAAAGCTACACACGCGTCCGCGTCGAAGGTGGCATTGGGATTGGAGCTGTAATCCCTCCAGGAACAAAACAGGCTCCAGTGTTTACCAAAGTTATCCGAGTAGATGAGACGGCCATATATCGCAACGTACGCTCTGCCAGTTGCGAAGGAATCTATTTCGGATTGGGTAAATTGACGTCCCGTGCCCGACAAGGCCAATGGGAAAGTTTGATGGTCTCCCGGAAAGAGAATCGTAAAGTCAGACCCGGCATGTGGCGTGACGAAGAATCTCGGGGCTTGATTGTTATTAACAATCTCGATGAAGGCATCAGCTCTGGTATTGAGCGCCGGGATCTTACCAAGATTCTCAACGGTGATGGTAACGCCTGAGAATGCGAAGCTTGGAGCCGTATTGGATGCCTTGAGCCATGCGCGCTGCTCGATCTGAAAGCTTTTACTGGCGGTCTTGAGCGCCTCACGGGCGATTCTATTCGCTTCCGCTGAAGAGAACCAAAGCGCGATGGTTACGCTGGTGTAGATGACAATAACGCCAACGCCCATAACTTCAATCAGTGGTTTGAACTTCCTCAGCAATGGAAAACTCTTTTGTTCGGGTGCTGTGGTTGGATTGCTTTCGGCTATGGATGGTTGAGGATCAGGAACGGAACGATTGATCCGAGGATCGGCTGGAGTCTTGTGATTTGCGGAACCCTCGGCTTGTTTGTGGCGCTCCTCGCGTTCTTTTTGTTTGAAGGCGGCCGCTTCATGAATGAGCCCCTTGAGGTCATCCAGCCTGCTGATGATCTGTCTACCAAAATCCTGAGCCTGCTTATCCATCGGTGTGCGCAGGAGTCTTTCGTATTAGAACTGTGATCCGCTGGCGTCTTCCGGATGTCTGGTTGCTTTTCCTCCTCGCCTGGGTGTCGGGTGAGTCAAGTAATTTGTTGCCAAGACTATAGCCCAGAAGCACGAACCGTTCTTCGTTCTCCCAGAAAAGCAGTTTGTGCCTCCTCGAAGGAGATGCCGTACTTTTGCAGATTGGATCGGTCCTTGCGGCGATCCCAGGCAAATTCAATATTGCCCACAGCATTACGATAGCAATACGGACTGACTGCAAGCGAACCCGGCCGGTCCCATTCGCGACCCGATCTAGGCCCGCGAGGTATTTGACGGGTCGGTCCCGTTATGGGACCATCAGATTGGCCCGTGATGCACGTCGTTAGCCACAAGGCGATTCGAATCTTCTGCGAGGACCATGCCGATGCGCGTAGCTCCATGAACCACTGGTACAGAGTCGCTAAACGAGCAATCTGGGCCAGTTTCGCGGAAGTGAGACAGTCGTTCAACACGGCAGACTTCGTGTCGCCATGGGTTGTCTTCGACATCGGCGGGAACAAGTACAGGCTCATCGCGGAGATCAACTTCAACCGGAGGGTGCTGTTCATTCGCCGCATCTTGACACACAAAGAATACGTGAGAGGAGCGTGGAAATAGTGAATGCTACGCTAACAGTCGATCGCAAGAAGTATGTCCGGTTGGCAAATCGGGTGGTCGTAAAGGCCATCGAGACCGAGCAAGAGTACGATCTCATGGTTTCTGCCGTGGAACGCCTAATGGACAAAGGCGAGGAACGTTTGTCCCCCGAGGAGTCAGCCCTTCTGGAAACCATGGCGATCTTGGTGCAGGCATACGATGATCGTCATCACCCTCTGCCTGCAGTCGCTCCCAACGAAACGCTGGTCTACTTGATGGAAGCGAGCGGACGAACAACCAAGGACATGCTACCCGTGTTTGGTACGCGGGGGCGAGTGTCCGAGATCTTGAGCGGTAGGCGCTCCATAAGCAAGGAACAGGCAAAGAAACTCGCCTCGGTTTTCAAGGTCACGGCTGATCTATTCATCTAAGGACCGGCAGCCATGGCAGGGCACGGCCCTGCCCCACGTGGGCCGCTTACTTCGTTATTAGGTGGTTCCTATCCGTGCAGAAAGCCTCATGGATCTCCCGGTTGGGAGCGAGGTTGAAAACACGGGTGAAAGTGTACGGCTTGGTGAAAGCTTTTGGATCTTCCAGGGTGTACTGAATCTCCAGATGCCCCGCATCCGGACGCCGGTAGCGCTCGATCACATGCAACTCGTCGCTGTGCGGCTTGCCGGTGTCGTCGAGCCAGGTCCGATCATTGAAACTGACCGTGTCGACGACGAGCGTATCCTTATCCCAACTCGCGATCGAGTTCCCGGTCCAACTGTTCGGATCAAGATCCAGTTCATGCTTGCGCCCGTCCATAAAGAATCGGCGGTAGCTATGAGTGTTGCCTTCCGATAGCAGCACCACCAGCTTCGGGGTCTGGACAATCTTGTAGGGAAGCGAGGTAATCCGGACCACGCCGTTGGGCAGGCAAAACTTCGCGGGATCATCCTTGCCGCCACTGGCCCTGCGCTCGTCCCACACTTTCTGCGCCCATGGCTGATATGAGGGATTCCCGGGGAGATTGGTGCTTCCCGCGACGATCCATACGCCGGATAGATCAGGCTGGGCGAGTGCCGCCACGGCTACACAAATCAGGCAGAGAAGATACTTCATTTCCCGACCAAATGGAGTGCATCCGAGTTGTTCTCGTTACAAACATACTCGGTCATCTCGATTCCCGTCTCAAGCGTAGCGACACGGTTGCTGACCCAGGGTTTGGCGTAAGCTCCCGGATCGGTGATCGTGACTTGAATCTCCATGTTCCCGTAATCGCGCCGATGGTAGCGCTCCTCCACGTGAAGCTGCGTGGTATGCGGATGACCGGCCATATCAAACCAGAACTTATCGTTAAAACCGACGGTATCGACCACCAATGTGTCTCCCTCCCAGCGCCCGATCGAGTCGCCATACCACAGGGGCTCCAGACTCTTTGGGTGCTCCGTCCGGTCTAGAAAGATCTGGCGGAAGGTGTGAATGTTTCCCTCAAACAAGATCAACACCAGTTTGGGCGTTTGCACGATTTGATGATGATATGGCGTGGCCCGCGGCACGCCTGCGGGAATGCATCGCGCTTCGGGATCATCGGCGGAGTAGTTTTCCGTACGCTGCTTGGTAAGGTCCGCCGCCCAGGGAAGCATCGCGGGTTCGTCCTGGCCCGGGAGAGCTCTTTGTCCATTCCAGATTCCGGAAAGATCCGGTTTCCCATCCGGCATCCGCGGGAGGGGCCCAGAAGGACCCTTGGGAGGCACCGCCGTCGGACGCGCCGCGCCGGGAAACGGAATTGACTTGGTAGGCGCCTGTGCCACCGCGACGGCGGCGATACCAATCAAGAAGAAGCTGCGCATTCCTTACTGGCCACCGGCATCCGCAGAGGATCCGGCAAACACGCGCCGCCCATTAGGCAGCACGACCCTGCGGGCGTTGCCCATTGCTTTTGTACCGTCCTTGGGAAGAAAACCTTCCACGGTAACCTGGTCGCCGGTCTTGAGAGAGTCTTTCTTCCATCCTTGTTTCAGCAGCACCGGGATGGCGCCGAGCTCGAAGTTCCAGTTGGTAACCTTGCCGTTCCCGTCCTCCACGGCAACGTAGAAGTGCGCGTGAGGATTCATCCACTCCATCTTTGTGACGGTTCCTTGAACTGTAACGGTCTTGTTGAAGTCGTATTCGGCTTCAAAGGAATGGTGGGCGAGCATCGGCACGAAGGTCGCGAAAAAGATACATAGGCTGCGTTTCGTCATGTATGTCTTTGATATCACGCCGGTTTGGCGGTGTCAAACGATTTCGAGGCCCGCCACGACGCAGCTTCGAGGGGAATTAGCCCGTGCCCGCTAGGGCCGTGTTGCCGTGATACTATGACGACTTCCGGGAGGAATCAGAATGCGACGAAGAGATTTTCTACCAGCGCTCGTGGCTCCTTTGGCATTGGCGCAGACGCCTCCAGTTAAGAGGAAAGGCCGCATCAAGCAAGGGATCACGCGTGGAGTCTTCGCCCGTGAAATGAGCCTGGACGATTGCTGCCGCGAAGCCGCCCGCCTCGGCATCAAGGGATTCGACCTGATAGGCCCGGCGGACTGGCCCACCTTAAAGAAGTACGGTCTGGTTCCGTCGATGTATCCGCTCGGACCCGGCGGCACCATTCAAGACGCACTGAACCGCAAGGAGAATCACGACAAGCTGGAGAAGTCCATCAATGCAGCCATCGACGAATCGGCCGCGAATGGTGTGCCCAACGTCATCACCTTCTCCGGCAACAGGAAGGGGATGGCGGACCAAGAAGGCGCCGACAACTGCGTCGCGTTTCTCAATAAGGTCAAGGGACACGCGGAAGACAAAGGCGTCACCATCTGCATGGAGTATCTGAACAGCAAGGTGAACCACAAGGACTACATGTTCGATCACATCACGTGGGGCGTGGACGTGATGAAGCGCGTCAACTCGCCCCGCGTGAAGATTCTCTTCGACATCTATCACGCGCAGATTATGGACGGCGACATAGTCCGCAACATTCGCGACTACTACCAGTGGATTGGTCATTTCCACACCGGCGGGAATCCGGGGCGGCACGACATCGATGAGACGCAAGAACTGAATTACCGTTTCATCGCACAAGCCATCGCGGATCTGAATTTTACCGGGTTCATCTCGCATGAATATTCTCCTGCCCCGGGACATGACCCGGTTGCGACGCTGAACAAGGCGATCGAAATCTGTGATGTCTAGCATCAACTTACCGTGTCCGCTTGCTGACGCGCGCGGTTCCGTTCGCACCGAACCGCGACGGTTAGGGAGCGGACTGCTTCTCGCCGTGGCGCTGGCGGCCTGTCAAGTCTTGTCCGCGCAAGCCGGACGCGATGCCCGCCAAACACCGGATGCGGCGGCGGCCACCCGAGGCGGACGAGTCTACGCTCAGTTCTGCATCAATTGTCACGGCAACCGCGCCCAGGGCACCGAAGAAGGTCCGGACCTAATCCGTTCAACGGTCGTATTGCACGACACGCTGGGCAGCGAGATCGGACCCGCGTTGAAGAAGCTTTCGAATCACAAAGGCGACCTCACGCAAGCTCAGACCCAGGACCTTTCCCACTTCCTGAAGCAGCGTATCGAGGAAACGATCAAGGACCGGAATGCGAAGCAGCCGCCGAATGTCCTCACGGGTAACGCCG